>Ga0100380_10001772_pt1 | contig 23415 bp, 17 predicted proteins | sample CryGeymeta201504_FD_80417 | JGI IMG/M metagenome (GOLD analysis project Ga0100380, IMG submission 80417) | Groundwater microbial communities from Crystal Geyser aquifers in Utah, USA - Crystal Geyser metaG 2015-04 | ecosystem: Environmental > Aquatic > Deep subsurface > Groundwater | place... | reverse complement strand
GTTAAACCGGACGCTCCCAAAATGATGGCTGTCTTTTTCATGTTTTTGGTTTTTTAACAATTCCAAGCGTTAGTTAACTTTACAAAAGTTTAGAACCTGTAAAAAGTTAATTATCCCCCGCGAACCACTCGGCATAGGATGTAACGGTTTCGCGCAGTTGCAGATACTTTAATTCAACTTCAGGGGGAAGTTGATTTTTAATCCGCTCGGCCACATCGGCTATCATCATTTCGCTGGTGGGCTGATAGGGCAACAGGATCACTTTTTCGAAGTTTCCACGTAGTTCTTCGATGAGTTTTGCCGGCATTTGATCACTCAACACCAGGGCATGATCGAACTCATCGATAACCGCATTGCGAACAATTTTTTTCAAATCACCAAAGTCCAACACCATGCCGAACTTGGGATTGTTTTTATCGGTGATGGGAGTGCCCGAGAGCGTTACACGCAATTCGTACGAATGCCCGTGAATATTTCGGCATGGACCATCATATCCCATGAGGGCATGAGCCATCTCAAATTTGAATTCTTTTGTGATGCGAACCACCGGATCTTTTTTCATGACTAAAGCGTTAATTTTACCACTTTTAACTGACGTACCTGCCGCCCGTTCTGATCGAGGATATTGACTACATAAATACCACCGGAAACAATACTTAAATCAACTTCGGCAATTTTTCCTGACAGACTTCCCTGACTGATCAAATTCCCATAAACCGAAATCACCCTATATGAACAATGATCCTCACTTCCCGCGATGGTTACAAGTCCTGATGTGGGATTGGGGTACGCAACAATTTGCGAATAGTCAACCACAGGTACGTTGCTGGGATCTCCCCAAATAAAATCAACATACTCCGGATGGTCGATAAACGGATTTCGGTTGTGCTGATAATCGTAATAGATCACGTTGTTGCGGTTGTTTTCAAAATCATCAGGCGGATCCTGAAGGTTCCATTGAATCAATACCGAAAGTTTTCCGTGCTCAGGTGCCGGAGAGGTATTGACCCTGTCAACCACCTCCAGGTCAGGCTCACCACTGCCACCTTCATAGCGGGTCGCCATGTAAAAAATCATCCGGGCCACATCGCCTTTTACGGCATCGCGTGGTTCAAACGAATCGTTGTCAACAAAACAGCCTGGAGCTTCTGACACCGGGTTACCGCCCATATCGAAATCCAGGTTTCCACGGGTACTGTTTACCGAAACATCTGTTGGCCGGATGTGGTGGGCATCGGTACCGGCCGGAGGCGTTGTGCCAAAATCGCCATGCGACTTGGCCCATACATGTTCCCGGTTCCAATCGTTTGCATTGCCACCAAAGGTACTTTTTGCCTGCGATCGACCTGTGTACAGTAAGATTACATTGTTGCTGTTATTGGGATCTTCATCGGTATTTTTCAAGATAAAATCACGCAAATCATTATAACTATATTCCGTATGGTTTTTGATAATCTGATGGAGTTGCGCCTTGAGTGCATCACCTGTCAGGCCTTCTGCATCATCGTAATAACCCGCAGGGATTTGTGCAAAAATCTGAAGCGAAAATGCAAGAAGAATAAACAATAGAGTGATTGTATTTCTTTTCATTGATAAATAGTTATGCGGCAAAAAATGCCAGGTAAACAGCAGCTGATAACATCACCATTCCGCCAAGTAAATATAACAAAGAAGCAAGTGTCAGGTTTATTTTTGATGGCGATAACCATACACCCGTGGCAGCGAATAAAATCGAAAAAATAAAGAGGAAACTATATAATGGCAGATCGAAATATCCAATATAGGTAAATATCAAACCGACCAAAAAAGTATTTATGGCCTGTGCCAGCGAAACGAAAAAAACATGTACGGTTTTATCCAATGAATAGGTTCGTTCTCCTTTTCGGATTTGAAATGCTTCCATCATCATCCTGATTCCAACAAGTGCAAAACATAAAAATATCACCACTCCCTTAAATCCATCCATGAAATGCATGAATAAGTTGCCCAACTGAAGTCCGGCCCAGAACATGCCGGTTTGCATCAATCCCATCAACAGAATAAAGGGGATTGCGTTCAGCCAATGATGCTTAACCCGAATGCCGATGGCCACCGGAAAAGGCTGCATGGCAAGGAAAAATAAAATGGCAATGATGAAGGCAGATTGCATTTTGATCCTGTTAAAAAGGGCTGCAAAATTACTAAACTTTTCGGGGGGTCCGACTAAAAGTGTTGAATAGGATGTTCCGTTAATCCGTAATGTAAACCAGCTCCACCATTTTCTCCAGCCATTCTGCATCTACCTCATCAAAACTATTGAGTTTATCGCTGTCCACATCCAAAACGGCCACCAGTTCACCTCGTTTATTTCTAACAGGAACTACCACTTCCGATTGAGAGCGCGAATCGCAGGCAATATGACCGGGGAAATTGTGTACGTCCGGAATCACCATGGTTTTTTCCTGATTGAGCGCTGCCCAGCAAACACCGGTATCTTTGGCCAGGTTGATACAAGCCAGTGCTCCCTGATAGGGTCCCACCTGCAATTTGCCGTTGTGCAATAAATAGAACCCTGTCCAGAAAAAGGTGTCCATTTTGTGGTGCAGCACGGCATTGATGGTGGCCATGTTGGAAAGTGGGTTATTGCTGCTTTTTTGAATCAACGATTGTATTTGATCGAAAAGACGTTGATAGCGTTGATGTTTTTTAGTTGGTTCCATCGGTTTAGTTTCAGACGTCAAAAATACGAAAGGTTTATGTATGAACATTCAAATCAAATCTGGTACAATACGGTTCTGAGTTGTATCCGGTTTCACTTTTATATCCTTGTGATTTTCCTATGGGAAAAATTCAGACAGTTTCTCAAGCAAGACTGCGTCAATAAAAAAAAGTTCCCGGAAATTGGTGCCTGAAGATTTATGATACCTTTGAGACTGAATCACATTGCACCTTATAATAACCAATACGAACCTATTAGTTTAATGGATTAAAAATAAACAGGTTGTTGTTTATGAACAAAATAGAAAGAAACCAAAGTGTGACGGAAAAGAAAATAAATAGTATAGCTGTGATTACAAATAGGTTGGCAGCAAGGCGAAGAAATACAATGACACAATGATAATGAACAGCGTTTTGTTTGATATGTTAGGTATATGAAAAGATGGATTAAATTTGCAAAATAAGAAAACTTATCATATGAGTAAAATAAGAATAAGGAATTTCGGCCCCATCAAAGAAGGCTATCAAGAAAATGATGGCTGGCTTGACGTAAAAAAAGTTACTGTTTTTATTGGCAATCAAGGCTCAGGCAAAAGCACGGTAGCGAAGTTGATTTCTACAATGACATGGATTGAGAAGGCATTGGTGCGAGGTGATTTTAAAGAAAAGGACTTAACTGTTTACAACAGATTTGCAAAACATTGTTCGTATCAGAATATCCAGAGTTATTTTAAAGAAAATACCAGAATTGAGTATAAAGGAAAAGCATATTCTATTTTATATGAATTGGGAAATGTACTTGTTAGCAAAAACGAAGACAATGGATATTCCTTTCCTAAGATAATGTATGTGCCATCTGAAAGAAATTTCGTTAGTTCGGTAAAAAATGTTCGTAATTTAAAAGGGCTTCCGAGTACCTTATATACATTTTCCGATGAATTTATTGACGCAATTGAAGATATAAAAGGTCATATAGATTTGCCAATAAATAATGCAAAATTTGAATATCAAAAGCTTAATAAATTATCTTGGATAATCGGCGAAGATTATAAAATAAAACTTTCGGAAGCATCGAGTGGCTTTCAATCCTTTGTTCCACTCTTCATTGTAGCAAATTATTTGTCTCATTCTTTAGAGAAAGAAACTGATTCTACAGTTAAAGAAATAAGTATTGAAGAAGGAAAAAGGATACGAGAAGAAATTGAGAAAATTTATTCCAATCCAAATTTATCTGAGGAGGTTAAAAAAGCATCTCTTGAATATTTATCTTCTCGTTTCAAATATTCTTGTTTTATAAACATAGTTGAAGAACCAGAGCAAAATTTATTTCCAAGTTCACAACGCCAAATTGTAAATATCCTTTTAGAATTTGTAAATATGAATAAGGGTAATGAGTTATTGATGACAACGCATAGCCCATATATAATTAATTATTTAACTCTTTGTATAAAAGCCGAAAGTATTTATAAAACATTAACGGATAAAAAATTTAAACTAAGCGACCCTGAATTCTCACAAACAAATGAAATTGTCCCTATGTCATCTACAGTAAAGGCAAACGATCTGGTTATTTACGAATTTGACGAAGGTGATGGTTCAATTAAGAAGCTTGGAAATTACGAAGGTATTCCTTCGGATATAAACTATTTGAACCAATCACTTGCAGAAAGCAATCGTTTATTTGACTTACTATTAGAAATTGAAGAAGAATTATGAGAGTAGATTTCTTTAAGGCTGTTTGTCAAAAAACAACAAGTGAAAAGAAATTTGGCTTGTTTGACGCAGAGGACAAAACACCAGCAAAAATAAAACTAACTGATGATTCTGCATGGAATGCTTCCATTATGAATAATGGAGGCAAGACAGTTTGTTTTACCGCCATTGACAACTGTATTGATGTTTTTAGAGAAAATGGAGAAATGGATAGTCGTTGTGATTGCATGCTTACATATAATTCAACGCTTTTGTTTGTAGAACTAAAGAACAAAAGAGATTCATGGCAAGCAGAAGGACTATCTCAGATAGAAAATATTGCAAAAATAATGATTGATGAAATCCCCAATCATTATTACAGTTTTCAAAAACGGAAAGCAATTGTCGCTAATAGAAGAAATCAGTTTCCTGCATTTCATATTTCAAACGCTGAACAACGACAATATTTTAGGTCAAAGTATAAAATGAGAATCCAATTTGAAGCGGAAATCACTTTAGAATAAATGGCAAACAAACGAACCCGCAATCCAAAATTGGTTGGCATTAAAATTACCGAAGTCCCATACACTTAAGCTTTCTCCAGCTCCACGGTAAAGTGACGAAGGATTGGGGCTTCTTTCACGATCGTAAATCCTTTGGTAATTTTATCCCTGCGATCGAACACATTGATCAAGGCTGCGGCGATATAATCCATGTGGTTATTGGTATAAACCCTTCTTGGAATGGCCAGGCGCATCAATTCCAGATCCGGGTAGCGATTTAAGCCGGTTCCCGGATCGCGATCTGCCAGCAAGGTGCCTATCTCCACCCCACGCACTCCACCTTCGATGTATAATTCGATAGCCAGTGTTTGAGCAACATACTCTTCTTTAGGCAGATGAGGCAAAAAACGTTTGGCATCCACGAAAATGGCATGCCCGCCAAATGGATATTGGATAGGAATTCCATAATCTTTTAGCAGGCCACCTAAATAGGCAACCTGTTTGATCCGGGTTTCAAGGTAATCGAACTCAGTACCTTCGTAAAGGCCCTGTGCCAAAGCATTCATATCGCGTCCCGACATGCCACCATAGGAAATGTACCCTTCAAAAAGTATGTTGTACATGGTGGCCCGGTCAAAAAGTTCCTTGCTGTTGAAACCGATAAACCCGCCCATGTTGACAATGGCGTCTTTTTTACTGCTCATGGTCATTCCATCGGCATAGGAGAACATTTCGCGTACAATTTCGCGGATGGATTTGTCGCGATAGCCTTCTTCCCTTATTTTGATGAAATAGGCGTTTTCGGCAAACCGGGCCGAATCGAAAAACACGGAAACACCATATTGATCGGCCATTTTCTTTACCTCCCGCATGTTCTTCATCGAAACAGGTTGCCCACCCGAAGAATTACAGGTGATGGTGATAATAATGACCGGAATTTGGCTTGCCGGATAGGCTTTAAGCACTTTCTCCAGTTTATGCAAATCGACATCCCCTTTAAAAGGATGGTCGAGGGTTGTGATGAAGGCTTCGTCAATGGTACAGTCGATGGCATGGGCCTTTCGGAATTCGATGTGACCTTTGGTGGTATCGAAATGGGAATTGCCGGGAACAATATCACCTTCTTTGATGATGGTGGAAAACAGTACATTCTCGGCAGCACGACCCTGGTGCGTGGGCAAAAAGTACTCAAAACCGGTGATTTCTTTGATGGCTTTTTGTATTTTAAAATAGGATGTGGCACCGGCATAACTTTCATCGCCCAGCATCATTTCCGACCACTGCATCTGGCTCATGGCTCCGGTTCCGGAATCAGTAAGCAGGTCGATAAATACCTGGTCGCTGCGCAGGTTAAACAGGTTGTATTTCGCGTCTTTGATCCATTGTTCGCGTTGTTCACGGGTACTGCGGTGGATAGGTTCCACCATTTTAATTTTGTACGATTCTGAAAAGGGTAATTTCATGGTTTAGTAGTATTTAATAAAACATTTTACTTTTTTTTCTGCCAGGCAGTAAAACTTAGTAAAATGCATCAAAAGCATCACGCCTTTTGACGTTGAGAAATACTTTTTTGTGTCCTATTTTTTGTGATTTCTGCATACTAAATCCAAGAGCGACCAAATATAAATAAAATTATAATACACCAAACTTCCTCCTCAAATCAATAATCAGTTTCCAAAAATGTCCATTTTGTTTGTAACCAGGGTTTAAAAGTTGCGTCCAAAAGAATGACATCAAAAAAATTAACATAAAATTTAAAACTATGGAAGACCTGATTCCTGTATTTGTACTCGCCATCATTTTTGGCTTTGTTTATGCTGTTATTTTCCTGTTGGTCAGGAAAAAAGAACGGATGGCTCTTTTGGAAAAGGGTGTGGATGCCACCCGTTTTATAGATCCTGTTAAGGATCAATCATTTATGGCACTTAAATTTGGTTTGCTGTTTATCGGATTGGCTATAGGCATTATTCTTGGCGGCCTGATGAAACACCTGACTGTTATGGGCGAAGAGGAATCCTACTTTTCGATGATATTCCTTTTTGGCGGTATCGGACTGGTGGTGAACCACTACATGGAAAAATCGGAACGTGCTGAAATGGAGAAAAATAAATTATCCAGATAGGTTTCTTTGGAGGCCGATTTATTTAATGAAAGCCTAATCTGTCGATCAGGCTTTTTTTAAATTTAAGAGGGCAGTTAAAATTACATCTTATTGTACCTTGAGCGCAACGGACGGATTTTCATTCACCACTTTTACTGAGCGCACCAGTACCGTGAAAAGTGCGACCAACAAGGCAACTAGAATACTCACAATAAAATACCCTACATGAATAGAAATGTGGTAGGCAAAACCTTCAAGCCACTTATTCATCAAAAAATATACAATGGGTGTTGCAATCAGGCCTGACAAAAAAACCAATTTCAGATAACCCAGGGCCAACATGGTAATTAATTGTTTTTCAGATCCTCCCAATACCTTTCGAATGCCAATTTCGCGTGTGCGCTGTTGAATGAGGAAAGAGGAGAGGCCATAAAGGCCCAGACTGGAGATAAAAACCACAAACAACGAAAAGTAAAAAAACAGGTTGAGCATTTTTTTATCCCCACTGTACAAACTACCGATCTTCGACTGCAAGGAAATCATGTGTAAAGTACCTCCTGAAGTGACTCTTTTCCAGGTGTCGCTGATGTGCAATTCGGCTTCTTCAAGTCTGCCGGGAGCAGCCTTTACCATGATATACCGTGACACATTCGGAGTAAGCAGAAACACCATGGGATCCACCTCCCGATGTAAAGAGGATGAGTTGAAATTTCTGACGACACCCACAATTTTGCCTCCTTTTTTTCCTGCATAATTAAACGGAACCCCAACCACGGTATCGAGGCCTAAAAATTCAACAGCAGCTTCATTTATGATAAATCCGGTAGCGGTATCATCGCTGGGGAAGTCATTAAAATACCGACCGCTGATCAATGGAATATTCATTAACCTGAAAAACCCATATCCAACCCCAAAATAATTAATGGTCTGCACCGGAATTGCATTGGTATCACCCACTTGAAAAAGCATTTTGCCTTCTGTATATCCCGGTACGTTTTGAGTTGATGACACCTCCAGAATGGAACCATGATTTGCCAACAGATCCATGGTTTGATTAATATGCTGCCGGAAATTGGTATCGCGGGGAACATTGATCACATATACATTCTCTGCATCAAAACCCAATTCATGATTTTTCAGGAAATTGATTTGTGAATAAACAATGATGGTAGCCATGATCATACCGATTGACACCATGTATTGGATAATGACCAGAAAATGCCTCATGATGCCGGCCGTAAACTGTTGTTTTCCAAATTTCCCCGATGAAAAAGACGTCCCTTTTAACACGTGGGCAGGTTTGAACGAATTGAGTACGAAAGCCGGAAAACTACCTCCAATTATTGAAAGTATCGATAAAAGTGCTAACAGGACTATCCCGAAAGGAAAAATTTCCCATGAAACAAGGCTATCCAATAAACTCAGGTTTTTATCTACCAATTGATTAAACTGCGGCATTAACCATTCAACCAATGCAAGTGCTAAAACAAAGGCAATCAGCGTGATAATCAGCGATTCGACGATATATTGAAATGCCAGTTGCCTGGGTAAGGCACCCAGTACCTTGCGCATGCCAATTTCTCGTGAGCGCTTTAACGATCGTGCTGTGGCCAGGTTGATATAGTTGATAGAAGCCGTCAGCAAGATAAACAATGCGATCACCGCAAAGACATAGAGATTTCCTACATCCACGTTAGTAGGAGAATCATACATCAGGCTCGAATTGAAATGAACAAGGGAAACCGACTCGAGAAAATACTGCATGCTCCCAACCATATTCAGTTCTTCCTCCTGAATAAAAGCGGCTTCGCCCACACGCTCAAACTCATTGAAACGGTATTCAAAATCAACCGGATTAACAGTGTCTGCAAGCTTTACATAGGTGTAACAGGTCATCCAGAAATAATCATGTTCCAGGATTTTTAGTTCCTTTTCATTTAATGAAGAAACCGAAACAATGGCATCAAAATTTAGATGCGACTGCTTTTGTCTTATGTCGATGACTCCCGTAACCAGGTATTCACGCAGGTTGGTGCGAAGCTTGTTTCCAATTGCAGATTTATTGCCAAATATTTTTTTAGCTGTGGTTGAATTGATTACGATTGAATTGGGTTTCAGCAATGCCGAATCACGGTTTCCTTCCAGAAAATGATAATCAAATATCCTGAAAAAACTGCCATCTGCCAGACTAATGTCGGGTATTTCGAAGACCTCCCCATTCCAGGTAATTGTCGACACATCATTTTCATCTGCAGGATCGGTAAAAAATAAGTTGGTTGCTTCCTCAACTCCCTGAAATTCATTGCGTAAATCGCTGGCCAGCCGAAAGGGGGTCAAGGCGATTTTTTCCGATTTCCCCTCCAGGGAGTATTCATTTGTAATCCGGTAAATTTTTTCATTATCTGACCAAAACCGGTCATACCTGATTTCGCTTTCGATGAAGAGGTAAATAAAGACAAAAACTGCTATACCCAGCATCAAGCCTGCTACATTGAGTAATGTATAGCCTTTTTGCCGAACCAGCACCCTGATTCCAACCTTAAAATAGTTTCCGGTCATAAACTGTTTAATCGAGTTTGTTCAGGTTTTCGTTGATAATCTGGCCATCGAACAGGTGCACTACGCGCCGGCTAAAAGCGGCATCGCGTTGTGAGTGGGTGACCATGATGATGGTGGTCCCTTCTTTATTTAAGGCATCGAGTAGGTTCATCACTTCTTCACCATGCATGCTATCGAGGTTTCCTGTGGGCTCATCCGCCAATATCAAGGGTGGGTTTGCCACCACGGCACGAGCCACCGCAACTCGCTGCTGCTGTCCCCCCGAAAGCTGCAAAGGGAACATATTGCTTCGATGGGCAATCTGCATCTTTTCCAACAAAGCTGTAACACGCTCCTGACGGGCTTTTTTCTTCCACCCAAGGTACTGAAGAGGTAACTCAACATTTTCATAAACCGTTAGTTCCTCTATCAGGTTAAAATTTTGAAACACAAACCCAATGTGGTTTTTCCGAAGGATGGTCCGCTGCTTTTCTTTAAGTTTGGCAACGTCCTGACCCAACAGGAAATAGGAGCCGGTATTCCAATTATCAATCATTCCCAGAATATTAAGCAATGTGGTTTTCCCGCATCCGGAAGGACCCATTACCGCGACAAAATCACCCTCTTTTACATTGAAGTTGATGTTGCGCAAGGCGATTGTTTCTACCGATTCTGCCTGAAAAATCTTCTCAAGGCCACTGGTTTCTATTATATTCATGCTCTTTATTGTCGATCCTTTTTTCAAATTAACAAACTTTAACTAATTCTATGCCACGCAACCTATATTACTGTACAACAGCATTATAATAAAATATTTCCGCAATCGTGTAACTTTTTATGTCCGAAATCGTCCATATTGTTGTGCAAAGGTGGACAAAATATGTTTACTTTTAACTGGTTAAATTTTACCCTATTAACTCGAAACTAAAATGGCAAAAATAAAAGCCCGTGTATTGATTGTTGACGATGATGCTGACATTTTGCTGGCCGCCAAAATGTTTTTACGACAACATATTGAAATTGTCCACACCGAAAAGAACCCTGCAAACCTACCCGACATCCTGAAAAACGAAGTATTCGACCTTATTTTGCTCGACATGAATTTTTCACGCGATGCCACCAGCGGACAGGAAGGGTTTCATTGGCTGAATGTGATACTTGAACAGGATCCGGCCGCTACGGTCATTTTTATAACCGGATATGGTGATATCGAATTGGCCGTGCAGGGAATAAAAGAAGGGGCAACAAATTTCATCCTGAAACCCTGGGAAAATAGAAAACTTTTGGCCACCCTTGAAACCTCGCTTCGTGTACGCGAATCAAAGGTTGAATTACAGAGCCTGCGATCGACGCAAAAAATGCTGATCGCAGATCAGGATCAGGCGTACAGCAATTTAATAGGAAACTCTCCTGCCATGCAAAAGGTAATGAAAATGGCCTATCGTGTGGCTGGAACGGATGCTAACGTGTTGATACTTGGCGAAAACGGCACCGGGAAAGAGGTGGTTGCAAGGGCCATTCACCGAGCCTCCAAGCGAAAAGATAAAATCTTTATTAATGTAGATTTGGGAGCTATTACCGAGAGCCTGTTCGAGAGCGAGTTGTTTGGTTATAAAAAAGGCGCTTTCACCGATGCCAAAGAAGACCGTGCCGGACGTTTTGAAGCGGCTACAGGAGGCACTATTTTTCTGGATGAAATTGGCAATTTAAGCCAAAACCTGCAATCAAAATTATTGAGTGTACTTCAAAGCCGTAAGGTGGTGCGTCTGGGTTCAAACAAAGAAATACCTATCAACGTCAGGCTCATATGTGCCACCAACATGCCACTCTACCAAATGGTAAGTGAAAATAAATTCAGACAGGATTTACTGTATCGCATCAACACGGTCGAAATCAAGTTGCCTCCCTTACGCGAACGACTCGAAGACATTGAACCCTTGGTAGAATTCTACATTGATACGTATTGCAATAAGTACAAGGTAGCAAAAAAGCGCATCAATGCCGGCACATTAAAACGGCTTCAAATACACGATTGGCCTGGTAACATCCGCGAACTGCAACATGCCGTTGAACGTGCTGTAATTTTGAGCGAAAACACCATCCTTGAACCACACGACTTCTTTGTTAGCGAAAATGACGACAGGCCATCGGACAATTTTAATGCCGATAATTTGAACCTGGAAGAAGTGGAAAGGGTTTTGGTACGAAAAGTAATTGATAAACATGGGGGAAATATCAGCCGGGCAGCCAAGGAGTTGGGGCTGACACGTGCCTCCTTATACAGAAGAATCGAGAAATATGGTTTATAAACGCTTTAGAATACAGATCATTTTCAGGGTGGTGATAATGGCCATAACCCTTTTCTTTATCTTTTATCTATTTCAAAAACCGGCTTACCTGGTAAGCACCCTCATTTTAATCGTGATCAGCATCGCGCAGGTGATTTCGCTCATCCGCTACACGGAACAAACAAACCGGAAACTATCCCGTTTTTTTGAATCTATCCGGCATGCCGATTTCTCCACCTCCTTTTCGGAAAACGAGCTGGGGAAAAGTTTTGAAGGATTAAACAACGAATTCAACCAGGTGATTGCAGCCTTCAATAAAAACAAAACCGAAAAGGAAGAACACTTTAATTATCTTCTCACTGTAATTCAACATGTGAGCATAGGCATCATCGTGTTTAAACGCGATGGAAATGTGGATGTTTTTAACAACGCCGTAAAACATCTGTTACAGATTAACCGGCTTAGAAAGATCAGTCACCTGAAGGAAGTTTCGGAAGAGCTTCCTGAAAAGTTACTCTCTATGAGGGCAGGCGACAAAACCCTTTTTAAACTATTTGTAAACGATGAACTGCTGCAACTTTCGATGCATGCCACCGAATTTAAAATGCGTGGTGAGGAATATATATTGGTTTCGTTTCAGGATATCCATCCAGAGTTGGAACAAAAGGAAATTGAATCGTGGCAAAAACTGATCCGTGTGCTGACCCATGAAATCATGAACTCCATCACGCCCATCTCCTCCCTGGCTGCCACCATTAAAGAGATTCTGGAAGAGAGAAGAGACAACTATCCTCCACGTGACGAACAGGAAGCCGAAGACATTGAAAGCGTTACACAGGCAGTGGCAACCATCGAGAACCGGGGCAAAGGGCTGTTAAACTTCGTAGAATTATACCGCAACCTTACCCGGATACCAAAACCTCATTTTCGATATTTTAAGGCAAGCACCCTGTTCGACAGCACCATGGAGCTGATGAACCCAAAGATTGAGCAACTCAACATTAAATGCACCACACGTATCTTTCCCCAGGACCTGAAAATACTAGCCGATCCGGATTTAATCGATCAGGTGTTGATTAATTTAATACTGAATGCCTTAGATGCTGTAGCCGAGGTCGATAAACCCCAGATCACCATTGTGGCATCTGTTAATCTGAATAACAGGATCACCATTGAGGTAGCCGATAACGGAAAAGGAATTAACCAGGATATCCTGGACAAAATTTTCATGCCTTTTTTCACATCAAAGAAAAGTGGTTCGGGTATTGGTCTGAGCCTTTCACGCCAGATCATGCAAATGCACAAAGGAACTATCAGCGTTCGTTCCAAACCCGGCGAAGGGGCAAATTTTACCATGATTTTCTAGTGCTTACTTTTACAAACACGGTTTGTTACAAGATACCTCATTGTGATTGATCATGCTCCAACACCGGAGATGATGGTTATCAGGGTCAAAAGCATCCGCCTTTTCATGTGCATGTTTTTCAACCAAAAATAAAATTACTGCTTTATTAAACAATTAATGTATATTTACCTCATCATTTAACAAACTCTTTTAACCTATTTCTCTTCATAAAGTTGCGGGTATGAGAACATTAAATACCTTTTTTACTTTTCTTATAGGCATCTTTTTAATTCTTCAAAGTTGCGGCGAAACCAAAATCCAACAGAAAAATGAAAAGATTCAGCAGCTGTCAAATCTTTTATCCGAAAAAAAACCGGTACTGATTCCGGGAATAAACGATTTGCTTTTCGTTAGTGTTCCTGGTGAAAATGGGCTGAAACAACCAAATGTCTTATCAGGTGAAAAATGTGAAACGATTGGTTTCAATGTGCTTACGGAAGTTACGCCGGGAATTTCGTTCCTCCCTCAAACCATTGAACAAAAGATTGCAGGCGATCAGCCTGTGAAGAGCAAAGCACCTGTTTTCACCCAAGTCTCGAAATCGAAACTATCGGCTGCTAACACAACACTTTTTGAGCCCCCGACAGTAACATTGGTGCCGGGGGAGTTGGAAATGAGTATGGATAGCCTTGCCCTATTTGATAAAAAAGCACTTGAAAGCGGTCTGGTCACTTTTCAGCACGAAGATTCCATTTTCCCTCCCATCAGGATATTTGCCCAACAGCCAAAGCATTTTGCAGCCTTGCCCTTTAGATATAAAGAAAATGCGCTGTTCGACCTGAGTTTTTTAGATGCTGATCAGGAATTGCCCAATTCATACGTCAGGGTCATTACGGAAGATAAAAATGGTACCATGTGGTTCGGAACTCACACCGGGGGGCTCATATCATACAACGGTTCGTTTTTTAACCAATACACCATGCAGTGCGGACTTTCGTCGGACATGATACTTTCACTAATTAAAGACAGAAATGACCATTTCTGGATCGGTACGCATGGCGGTGGTGCCGATTATTTCGATGGTAAAAAAATTACACGGTACACCAAAAGACAAGGGATGCCCTCAAATACCATCCTGGCCCTCATGGAAGATCATATAGGGAATATTTGGTTTGGTACCACCAATGGTGTTTCACGTTTTGATGGAGCAACTTTAGTTACTTACACAACCAATCAAGGCCTCGCCGGAAACAATGTTGTATCCGTATTTGAAGACAACAACAACAATATTTGGTTTGGAACCAACAAAGGCGCTACCAGGTTTGATGGAACCTCATTTGTGACGTTTACTTCAGCGGACGGCCTTGCTTCAGATTACATCCTGACCATCGCACAAGACCACCTCGGCAATATTTGGTTTGGAACGAATGGTGGTGGCGTTTCAAAATTTGATGGCGTCACTTGTACCAATTACAACACCGATCAAGGATTAGGTGGCAACGCTATTTTGTCGATTATTGAAGACCATGATGACGATAACTTGTGGTTTGGAACTTTTGGAAACGGTGTCACCCGGTTTAATGGAACTACGTTTTCAAGTTATAATTCCGGGCAGGGTTTAAACGATGATTACGTGCGTACTTTATTTGAAGATGACCAGGGGAACCTTTGGATTGGAACCGATGGCGGTGGTGTTTCTCATTTTAATTTCAACAGTTTTGTCCACTTTACCAAAGAACAGGGACTAAGCGACAACCTGGTGTTATCGATTTTTCAGGATAAAGAAACCAGGTTTTGGTTTAGTGTTTTCGGAGATGGCTTGCTCATTTTAAACGACTCCAATCCTCCAAGCAAAAACAGCACTTTTTTGCATATCTACAGCAAGCAGGGACTGGTGCACGACATTGTAACCTCAATGATCGAGGATTCGAATCGTGATTTTTGGTTTGCGACTTTTGGAGGTGGGGTGAGTAAATTGGATGGGGAAAATTTTAAAAGCGGAATGATCACATTTACAAATTATTCAACGGAGCAAGGACTTCCGAATGACATTGTCAGGGCTGTAATTCAAGATAAAAAGGGTGATATTTGGTTTGGAAGTGAAGAAGGAGCCACCAAATTCGATGGCCATAAGTTCTATACACTCAATCAGAAAAATGGCCTTGGCAGTAGTAAAGTACTGAGTATCTGTGAAGACAAAACGGGAGCGGTTTGGTTTGGGACCATGGATGGCGGGGTTTCGCGTTTATTTCAGGACACGCTTGTAAACTTTACCACTGAACAGGGCCTTGCCAACAACACGGTATGGACTATCATCCAGGATCATCAGGGCATGATGTGGTTTGGAACAGATGGTGGCGGGGTAAGTGCCTTTAACGGACAATCGTTCAGAACCATTACCACAGAAGAAGGGTTGGGCAACAATTATGTTTTTTCACTTTCATGTGACAACAACAATTCTATCTGGGCAGGAACCATCAAAGGACTTACCCAGATCGTGGTTCCCGATAGTTTAAGTTCAAATAATGAACATTTTATAAATGACACATTTGTCATGCAAAATTACACCAAAATGGATGGGCTTATCGGGGTTGATTTTTATACCAATGCCGTGTTTCATGATCAAAACAACCGCATGTGGTGGGGAACCGACAAGGCGCTTTCGATGCTAGATTTAAAGACTTATAAATTCAGCAAAAACGCTCCAAATGCCCAACTGAATGCCATTCTGTTGAACGATAAATCATATGTTTTCGATGAGTTAAAATCAAACACATCTGAATATTCCCAATCAGAAATCCGCTTTGGTGAGGTGCTGCCTTTTTCAAACCTGCCTACAGATTTAAGCCTTCCTTCTTACATAAACCACCTTACCTTTCAATTTTGTGCCGCCGACTGGGGTGCACCGCATCAGGTGCAATACCAGTATAAACTTATTGGATTTGACGATGAATGGAGCTTGTTGGGTAAAGAGAATGTTGCCGACTACCGCAACATTACCCCGGGCCACTATACATTTTTACTGCGCGCCACAGGAAAAGCGGGAGTTTGGAGCGAAACAATTAAATACCCATTTGTTATCAGATGGCCGTGGTATTTATCCTGGTGGTCCGTTGTTATGTATATTTTGGTTTTTATCCTTGGAATTTGGCTCATTATCAAGTGGAGGGTGAGCATCATTCAAAAACAAAAAACTGTCCTCGAAGGTATGGTCCGCCACCGGACCAATGAACTGAAAAATGCAGTACAACTGGCTGAACAAGCTACCAATGCCAAAAGTCAGTTTTTAGCCACCATTTCTCACGAAATTCGCACACCACTCAACGCAGTTGTTGGCCTTACCCATTTGGCACTTAATACTCCCCTGACAGAGAAGCAGGAAGATTATTTGCAAAAAATTGACCGTTCGGCAGCAACTCTTCTTGGTTTAATCAACGACATTTTGGATTTCTCCAAAATTGAAGCCGGTAAAATGCAACTCGAAAAGGCAGGCTTCGACCTCGAAATCGTGTTCAGCTCAATCATGACTCTAAACGCACAAAATGCAAATGAAAAAGACCTGGAGTTCGTAATCAACATTGCCCGGGATGTTCCCCGAAAGTTAATTGGCGACCCTTTGCGAATAGGGCAGGTGCTGACGAATCTATGCAACAATGCCATTAAATTCACCTCTACAGGCGAAGTGGTCATTCAGGTTGATTTGGGTGAAAAAATAAGCAAAACCGAATGTTATCTACAGGTCTCCGTTAAAGATACCGGAATTGGAATCAGTGAAGAGCACATTCCCCTCCTCTTTGATGAATTTATACAAGCCGACAACTCGATTACCAGAAAATTTGGTGGAACCGGGCTTGGGCTCAGCATTAGCAAGTTGCTTATTGAAATGATGGATGGCCGCATCTGGCTTGAAAGCGAACCAGGTGTTGGCAGTACCTTTTATTTTACCTGCAAGGTGGGCGTTCAACCCGGAAATACATTCCCTTGCCAATCAGTTCCCGAAGCATTAAAACAACTCGACATTCTGGTGTGCGATGATAACCATTCCGCGCTGAAATCACTCGTTGACATACTTAACTCATTCTCACTAAAAGTGATCACAGCTACTTCAGGAGAGGAAGTACTTAACATCATCAAGAAAAAACCAGTGGACTTGTTGCTGATTGACATGCATTTGACCGGTATGAGCGGACTCGACACGATTATCGCCATCAAAGAAAATCCCCATTTTTCGCAAATGAAATCGATCCTGGTTGCCGGCACCGAAAAAAGTAAGAAAAACTTTGAGCAAACCATTTCCAACATCGACGGATACCTAAGCAAACCTTTTATCCCTTCGGTAGTAATCGAAAAAATAGGTGCCGTAGTCGGGTTGTTAAAAGTATGCACCGAATCCCAGACCGAGAAATCCTCCATTCTTGAAAACGCCATAAAAAAACTGGCAAAAAGTCGGGTTCTTTTGGCTGAAGACAATGAAATCAACCAACAGGTAGTATTTGAATTACTTGAAAACATTGGGGTTAATGTCCACTTGGCGGACAATGGCGCCATAGCCATACAAAAAGCGTTAAAAATGCATTTCGACTTGATTTTGATGGACTTGCATATGCCTGTGATGGATGGATACAAGGCATCCATTCAAATCCGTAAACACGATAAACAAGTGCCGATCATCGCCATCACGGCTGACGCCACAAGTTCCACCAGAAAAAAATGTGATGAGTCCGGAATTAACGACATCATTACCAAACCCATCGATCCGGATTCGTTTTTTATACAATTATTAAAATGGATTTCGCCCGGGAATGATCCTGAATTAAAAACCATTCCCTTCTCTGATATATCCGGAAGCTATTTCCCCGGTATTCCCATCGGGGACCTGGATGCACGTTCCGGTATTCGAAGGTTCGGAAACAATGAAGGCCTTTATTTAAAAATGCTGAAAAAATTTGTTTCTTCCAATAAGCAAACCTGCGCCCATTTGCGACAACTCATTGGTCAGGGTAATTTTGAGCAAGCGCATCTCATGATTCATACATTGAAAGGAGAAAGTGGGAATATCGCGGCCAATCATGTATACAAACAATCGCAGTTGGTTGAGCAGGCAGTTTTGACCAAAGATTTAAACCTCTTGGAAAAAGAGATGAACTTGCTTGAGAACAAACTGATGGACATTTCAAAATCCTTAGAAGACCATTTTCAGAAAACTTCGGCCAACCCTGAAAAAACAGAAAAAATATCGAAAGAAACCATCCTCTTATTAATGGGATATTTGAAAGAAAAGAACCCAAAAGCCCTTGACCTGCTTGATGAACTTGCTTCCAAAGGAATGAGCAGGGCCCATCTGGATACCATCAATGCTGCCGTAAACAACGAGCATATTGAGGAAGCCATTATCTTGCTGAGAAACCTATCAGAAGAACTTTAATCCAAAATGGGCATCATGCCAATTATTAACGAGTGTTAACTTCAACCCGTATTTGTTGCAAAAAGGTTAATTTTGCAAAAAAACATGAAAAAAACCGCACCTACCCAATTCAACATACATACCAATGCTCGTGAACGCTGGAGCCCGCGCGCTTTCTCGCCAAAACCCGTTGAAACGGAAAAGCTGCAAAGCCTTTTTGAAGCAGCCCGTTGGGCGGCTTCTGCATTTAATGAACAACCCTGGCGATTTATTATCGGTTTAAAAAACGACCCTTCGTATAAAAAAATACTCGAAACTTTGGGGGATTGGAATCAGCGATGGGCAGGCCAGGCACCGGTTTTAATCATCAATGTGGCAAAACGGACTTTCTCTCACAACGGCACCAGAAATGGAACCTTTAAATATGATTTGGGACAATCCGTGGCTAACCTTGCCCTCGAAGCTGTTAATCAAGGGCTGTACTCGCACCAGATGAGCGGGTTCGATCCCGAAAAAGCACGGGAGTTATTTACTATTCCAGAAGACTTTCAGGCCATTTCGGTGATGGCCGTAGGATATTATGGGGATCCCGATGATCTTCCTGCTGACATGGCCGAAGCCGAAGCAAAACCCAGGATACGCAAAGCCTTTAATGAACTCATTTTTACGGAAACATTTGCCAAAACAACTACCTTATTTTAGATAAATGCACCTTAAGTTAGCTACCATTCCCCTTCTCCTGGCCATCCTGATGTTCTCCTGTGAAAACAATACAGGTACTGCACGAAAGGGCCAAACAAAAACCATTGAAAAAAAACTACAGCCCATCCCGTTTAATGCCGATTCCGCATTTCAGTTTGTTGCTACCCAGGTGGCTTTTGGCCCGCGCGTTCCGGGTACCCCGGCACATGCAAATTGCGCCCGCTGGTTGACCAACAAACTAAACCAATATGGAGCCCGGGTGACAGAACAGGCCTTTAAAGCACGCACCTATGACCAGGTTACCAGGAACGGTGTCAATATTATTGGCTCTTTTAATCCTGATTTTCAAAAACGGATACTGTTGATGTCGCACTGGGATTCACGCCCTTTTGCCGATCACGACCCTGATGAAGCACTTCATAACACACCCATCGACGGGGCAAATGACGGAGCAAGCGGAGTAGGTGTTTTGCTGGAGCTGGCACGGCAGTTTCAACTAAAAAACCCGGAGGTGGGCGTTGATATCCTGTTGTTCGATTTGGAAGACTGGGGTCCGCCTACACAACTGGAAGTCCAGGAAGAAGAAAACTGGGGTCTTGGATCGCAATATTGGTCGAAAAACCAGCATCAATATGGATACCAGGCTGCCTTTGGTATACTCCTCGATATGGTGGGGGCCAAAGATGCCTTTTTCAGCAAAGAGTATTTCTCGATGCAATATGCAGGCTTTGTAGTGGATAAAGTATGGAATGTAGCCACACAACTGGGATATAGCGGCCAGTTTGTTTATCAAAAAGGAGGCGGGGTTACCGATGATCATCTGCCTGTAAACCGGTATGCCAAAATTCCTACCATCGACATCATTCACCTGGACACGGCCAGTAAGAATGGCACTTTCTTCGATTACTGGCACACCACCGGCGATAACCTGGACCAGATTGATAAAACCAGCCTCAGAATCGTAGGTGAAGTGGTGGGAGCCGTGGTTTACAACGAGTGATCACCGAAAGTACAATACCCGCTCCATCCATTTTGTCAAACCAAATCATTTGAATCATGACCATGGAATCCCCCTTACTTGAATATATTGGCTTTGCGGCATCCGTTATCATCGCGCTGTCGATGACCATGAACTCCATCCTGAAATTCAGGTGGATTAACCTGATCGGCGCCGTCACTTTCTCCACCTATGGGTTTCTGATCGGGGCCCTGCCTGTTGGCATTCTAAATGGTTTTATCACGGGGGTCGACATTTACTATTTGGCAACCATTTATGGAGCCAAACACTATTTTGAAACATTGGAAGTGCGTGGCGACAATAAATACCTGCTCCGTTTTCTGGAGTTTCACCGCGGAGAAATCGAACGTTTTTTCCCAGGTTTTGTTTATAAACCTGAGATGAACACCGTGAGCTTTTTTGTATTGAGAAATATGGCCGTAGCCGGGTTGGTGCTGGCACACAGGCGCGAAAACGGAGAACTGCGTGTAGGGCTTGATTATGTGGTGCCCCAATACCGTGATTACAAAAACGGGAAATTTGTTTATGATGACCTGATGCAGTCGTTAACCGGGGTTGGCATTCAAAAAATTGTGGCTGAAGCCAACTCACCCAAACATGTAAAATACCTGAAAAAACTGGGGTTTGTCGCCACTGCTGAGGGATTGATGGAGAAATCAATGGGTTAATGTTAGTTAACCCACATGGCAGGATAAGGATTATAATTGACTGATTTTAAGAAGTGTCGTTTTTATAAATTTCGACAAGGCGGACTATGCATGCTGTATGCGGAAAGGCCTTAGAAGGATGGACAAAAAAAATGATCAGAAAGGGTTGATTTATTGAATTATATTGCCAATTTACCCTTTGATTGGTTGCTGATATTATTTAGTGTCATTATAAATTCCAACCAAAGCTAAAAATAGTTCAAAAAGAGTATAGAATTTTCAGCCTTTTTTACACAGTATAGGTAAGAGGTTATACAAATTATCAATTAAAGAAGTTAAGAAAATGAAAAAAAGCAATTTCTCGAAACGGATTAAAGCACTGGCTTTAGCCGGAAGTGCCGCATTACTCATTGCGGGAGTGGTAGTGGTAAACGGATGCAAAAAGGAAGGCACCAACACGCAAGTAAAACAAACCGTGGTGGATGATGAATCAGAAGCCATGGTGGCGCATATCCTGGCATTTAAAGAAAGGATGGCCTATTACCACGAAAATCCCAATCTGAAAACTGGCGGGCAACTTTATACAGCCCCTGAAGCCATTATTGAGTTGGAAAATTTACTCAATTATAATTTTTGCTATACAGATATTCAATGCAACAAAAAGAAGTTTGTTACTTCAGAAATTATCATGCCTCTGGACGATCTGGAAAAGATCAATGACCCCAAACTGATGGAAGTTTACTATGATAAAGTGATTGATACCATCCAGGCACAAATGGGGCGTATTAACTACAACAATATGAAACTGTTGCTGGTAGACTTAAAAGTTAGTGGAATTGACAGCAATGGAGATGCAATAATAAGTGTTGGTACCCTGTTAGGAAATGAAGGAACATTAAATATTCCTGTACTAACCGAAGATGGGTGGATTTATGGCTATACAGAAGGAACCTGTTCCGAAAACCTTGGCTATGGCTCTGTCGATGCAGCCATACATCTACAAGAGGATATATTGTTTATCAATTTTCCGGCTCCTCCTCCGGGAACAGTGCGCCGTCACTCTAACGTTATGACTATTGGGCCGTTAACGCCAACTGATTATAGAATGGAAAACGATCCATTGGATAACCTTATGGATTATCAGATATTTTATGCAACTAACGCAGTTAGTCCTATAATTCCCGATACAAGGTGCTTGTCCTATGATATTGAAATGCCTTTTTACCGACAACAGTACAACCTTGTTATTGATACTTTGGAGATGGAAAACAATTTGGATTTTGTGGATTGTTTAGTAGAGGGGACAACTCCAGACGGGAACGAATATACTATCCAACATGATTTTACAATACACCTAGGCCATGTATGGTATGTATATGTATTTGAAATTGAAGATATATTAGCATACTAAAATAATAGTATAAGGGTAAATGCCTCCGGGCATTTACCCTTATATCTAAACAGGATAACTTATGAAATTGCGCCCGCTATACTTCTTAGCCATTTGGGTTGCTGCATATTATGGCAGGAACCCTATCCTGGCACAAAACACCTTTGAAATTTACATTGGTAGCCAACAACAGGAATATGCTTTTAACTTTGTACTGGACGATGACAACAATTATGTTGGAATCGTGCTGAAAAGGCCATCGGACACAGCAATGCAAAAGTCGTATCTGTACAAAATTAGCGAAACTGGTGATACTGTCTCAAAACTTTTTTCAAAGCCCGATACTGTATTGATATTACGTGATATCATTATTGCAGCCAAGTCCCCGGTTGAATACCTGGTTACGGGAACTGGCTATCAAAAAGACAGCTCGAGCGTGTTCTGGTTTTCGTATTTTGCTAGGCTGGATGCCAACCTGAACATCATTTGGGAGAAGATTTACCAGTTGCATCATGTACATGATTACAGTAGCATTCCTTTCTACCCCAACCTGCTTAAACTAAATGAGGGTGGTTTCCTTCATGCTTGTTATCTGGAACCCAGACTTAAAATGTTTCTTTTTAAATTGTCGGACGAAGGTGACAGTTTAGCTTACCGACTCTATGAAGGCGACAGTAGTGGCATGGTGCAGGACCTGACCTACAATTATGATTCTACGGCCTATTGGCTACACACCCATTTTGCCCATTACGATCCTATAGGGCCTGAATCACAGTGCATTACAGTTGATTTTAATTTGCAGCAGACAGAGGTGAAATATTATCCCAGGTGGCTTGGCGATCACCTTGCAGCAAAGTTCCACCCAGATCGTAACCTGATTGTGGGGAGCAGATATCGAGGTGTGACCTACGATCCAACAGCCTACATTCATTACATCATGGCCTATAAGCTAGACACTGGTTTTAATGTGCTTGACAGTTGTTATATTACTGATCCTGTGCCTACCACCCGTACAGGCTCCCGGGCTCTTGACTTTTATACACCAAATAACATTTATATGTGTGGCGAAGATGGTGCGGCTCTGAGTACT
>Ga0100380_10001761_pt1 | contig 23478 bp, 18 predicted proteins | sample CryGeymeta201504_FD_80417 | JGI IMG/M metagenome (GOLD analysis project Ga0100380, IMG submission 80417) | Groundwater microbial communities from Crystal Geyser aquifers in Utah, USA - Crystal Geyser metaG 2015-04 | ecosystem: Environmental > Aquatic > Deep subsurface > Groundwater | place... | reverse complement strand
CTTTTAATTTTTCAGCCCGCGCTAATAATTTTGGTGTTAAATCAGAGCCACTAATTATCGAAATTTTTTTTCCTTCTAAAAATCCGGCCAACCTTAAACCAAAACCATCAGCGGGAGCTAAATCGGCTTTATTTAAAATATAAAAAAGTTCTTCATCTTTATGAGCTAATAAAATCATTTCTGGATTAGGAGTTACTAAATATCTTGACTCATTGGAATTTAAAAATTCCTCAAGCTTATTATCAAGTTCTCGAGTCTTATAATCACTTATTTTTATTCCCAAAACAAAAGCCATGTGTTATAATTATTACAAACTTATTTTAGCCTAAAAATAGGCTAAAGTCAAAGAAGAAATAAAAAATTATGTCTAGTTATAAACGTATCTCAGAAAGAATTGAGGAATTAAGAATTGATAATCCTCGCAACGCTACTAGCGGTCTTCGCTGGGTTAATGTTAATAATGCGGGTAAGGCTGAGATTAATTATCTCCGTAAAAATTATAATTTTGATTTAGCTCATCTTCGCTCAATCGCCGCTTCAATCCTTTCACAAAGACCAAAAATTTTTCGCGGATCTAAATACTTATTTTTAATTCTCCATTTCCCATCCATTAAAGATGGGCGTATTTTCTCGGCTGAAGTTGATTTTTTTATTGGGCACGGATTTTTAGTTAGTGCTCATAACAATAATCTATCAGCTTTAAATCAATTTTTCAGTATTAGTAAAAAGGATCCAAATTCTCTCGCCTCGTATCATATCGAATCCTCAGCAATCTTACTTCATGAAATTTTAGGCAATTTAATAAATGATTGTTATCGCTTACTTGATGAAAATAGTTTAGAAATTAAACATGTTGAAGAATTAATTTTTTCAAGAAAACAAAAATCAGCCGTAGAAAAAATTTTGCTTTTAAGACGGAATATTATTAATATCCGTAAAATAATGCAAAACCATAAAAACATTTTGAAAGAGTTAAGTGATATGAAAAGTAGTCTAGTTGATAAATCGGTGATAAAAGAATCATATAATAAATTAGTTGAGGATTCAAAAAGACTTTGGGAGATGCTTGATAATCAAAATGAAATGATTGAAGTTTTAAATAATACCAATGAATCACTGACTAATACCCAGATGAACACCATCATGAAAACTTTAACCGTCTTTTCAGTTATTGTCTTTCCACTTAACCTTTTGGCCGCAATTTTCGGGATGAACGCCCTGAGAATGCCTTTGGTAGAACATCAGTATGGTTTCTGGTTAATTGTTGCCTTGATGATATTAGGCGCTTTGTTTATGTTAGCTATTTTTAAATGGAAGAGATGGATTTAAAGTTTTTGATTTATTTTAAATAATAAAATAAGCCATCAGTCGATGGACTAATGGCTTTTTATTTTTAGCAGCTAAGATTTATATCTCGGCCACTGAGAGTCGTAATGCATCGTTCACCTGATTATAGAAGCTCGAAAGCTTCATATTCGAGGTATAAACTGTGGGGCTATTTTTATTAGCCCCGTAACGGAAGTGTAATATACTTCCAGCCACTGTTGAAAGTGAAAGGTTATATGATCCCCATTCTGGAAATCCAGTAACTTTGGTCACGGCAATAGGGGTAGAATAAGTCCCGTCCGCATTTCTTTTTGTGACGAAGGAATTCGTCGTAACTTCTTCATTAAACTTAAAGAAAAATGTCGCTGTCCCGTTTCCATTGTTGCTAAAACGGAAATACATGTCTCCGGTATTACCAGGATGAAGATATTGCCCATCTCCTAAGGGAACAATTTTTGTTCCATCAAAGAAGAAGTGAGCCAGTCCAGGATTTTCGGCTTTCCTTACAAATTTTGAACCGCTTAAATTGGCCCAGATATTGTCTCCATATACGAGAGCAATACTGTGTTCACCAACTTCTAATGAAAGTTTCAAGGCGATGTACTGACCGCCGTCTGTTTTTTTCTCGGGCTTACCATCAACTATTACATAATGATAATCGGTTTCTGCAATTTTCTTCAGAATCCAATTGCTCACAGTTCCATTGTAGAAAAACTCATTTTTAGTTGCCTCCGACACGCGCTCCTTAGAAAACAGAATGGTAACATCCGCCTTGTTTCCGCTAATGTTACTAACGAAAGTTCGAACTGGATCAGTTTCGTCCAAGTCTATTACAGAAATTATCGTAAAAGTTTTTTTCACTGAATTTCCATCAGTAAAATAAACTTCAACCTCAAGGGGAATTTCCCCTAAAGTAGCGGTTTGATATACTATCTCGGAGCCATTATATGTTGCTCCTTCAATTTTCCAAACCGCGGTTTGGATTTCCTTTCCGGATTGACTGGAAAGACTTAACCAAGCTTTTAGATTCGCCTGGATGTAAACATCCTCGGCATCAGATGAAAAACTCCCCGATTTAAGGATTAGGTCGCCTCCCTCAAATTCGCCCTCATCATAAGGCGCGGTCCATTCACACGAGCTAACTAAGCTCAAAAACAACATTGCAAAAACAAAATAAATAATTTTTTTCATTTTTTCTTACCCCTTTTTTGGGGCCTCCTTTTTTAATTATTATTGATTATTAATTATTAATTCTCTCTATCTTTATTCAGTTTTAAAAGTACTTTTATTATTTAAAATTTTTTCAAATTTTTTATTTAATATTTTTAAAACTTTTCTAAACTATTTTGGTAAAGTTTTAAAATCCTTTGGCTGACATCCTCCCAATTAAACACTTCCATAGCTCTCACTTTAGCACGTTGCCCCATATCTTTAGCTTCATCATTTCGTTTTAAAATTCTTTCTAATTTTAAAGCCAAATCTTCTTCATCTTTAGTTTGGAAATAATAAGCCGTATTAGCTCCGGCTTCTCGATTAGCACTAATATCGCTAGCTAAAATAGGTAGCCCGTAAGCCATCGCTTCAAGCATTGAAATTGACAAACCCTCAGTTTCAGAAGATTGAACAAATAAACCAGCTCCAGCATAAAGCGCGGCTAAATTAGCCCCACTATGATTTCCACTAAAGATAATATCTTTATCAGCTCCAGCTAATTTTTTTAATTCTTCCCCATATTCGCCCTCACCAACAATAACTAATTTCATCTCAGCCGCAATAAGATTGGTTGATTTTAATTTTTTAAAAACTTTAATTAAATATTGGATCCCCTTTAACTTAATTAAACGAGAAACTGAAATAATATATTTCCCTTTCTCAAGTCCAAGATTATCTAAGATACTAAAATCATGAGCTTCTTGAACTAAAGCTCCGTTTGGAATAATAATGCTATCGCGGCCATGCTTTTGATATAAATAGTCGCGCATTAAAGCGGTTAAAACAATAATTTCATCAGCATATTTAACCATTATTTTTTCACCAAGCTTTAACATGGATTTTGCAAAAACCCCCCATTTCTCATTTCCATAATCAAAACTATGTAAAGTTGCGATAACTTTTGTTTTTGGTCTTAATAATTTTGGAATCCAGGCTAAAAGACAAGGGCCAATTCCGTGATAATGGATAATATCAACCTTCTTTACTAAAGCATCAAGAGTCGCTAGAAAGCCCTGACTAATGGCGGCTAAGTTTTTAGTATTAATAAAAGGCAAGGAAACTATTTGAACCCCTTCCCACTCTTTTACAATATTTTTTAAATAAGGACGACGGTTATAAGAGATGACTTTCAAATCTTTATTTTTTGCCAAGAAAAAAGCTAGACTCTCAACGTGTCTATCAACGCCGCCATTTTTGGCTGGTATGGCCTTTTGTCCAATTAGGGCAATTTTCATAAAAACTTTTTAACTACACATTATATAATATTTTATTAAGTTTGTAAAGGGATTATAGCATACTTTTAAAAAAAAGTCAAGCCTTTTGAGCTTGAGCTTTTAAGTTCTAATATGTATCTTCTAAAATAGTTAATTTTTATCTAGTTTTAGACAAAAAAGACTGTCTAAATTTAATAACTTTGAAGAGTCACCAAATTGGCGACAGTTGAAATTAATATCTAATAGCCTGACATATAACAAGCCTTATATATTTATTATTTCAACTTCTCCAACCATTCACTAGTTTCACTATTAAATCTCTCTTTGTTTTCTTCTAAAATAGCCTTGCCAGGAGGCATAACTTCAGCTAAGGGATTAACCTTAACACCGTTTTTTACCATTTCATAATGCAAATGTGGTCCCGTTGAAAAACCAGTAGAACCAACGTAACCGATTATATCACCCTGATTAACCTTTTGCCCATTTTTAACCGCATAGCGCGATAAATGAGCGTAGTTAGTTGTATAGGTTCCATTGTGACGAACACTAATAAAATTACCGTAGGGGCCATTCCAGGAGGCTCTAGCAACCGTTCCATCGCCAACCGCTCTAACCGGTGTTCCTGATGGCGCAGCATAATCAATCGCCCTGTGGCCAGTTGAAACATTAAAAGCCTCAACATATCTTAAACCGGTCGTGAAACCAGAAGAAATATATCTAAACTCAACCGGAGCTTTTAAGAACATGCGTTGTACCGACTTCCCCTCCTCGTCAAAATAACCCTTATTATCCTCGTTTTCTTCAAAATAAAAAAGTTGATATTCATGTCCAGAATTAACATATTTAGCCGCTAAAATTTTCCCGGGCATGATAAAGTCGTCCTCTAAATATCTCTCCTCGTAAATAAATTTAAAGGAATCGCCGACTTGTGTATCCATTGAAAAATCTAAGGTCCACTGAAAAGCATTAGCTAATTCAATAATTGCTCTCTCGTCAATTCCCGCATCTAAAGCTGATTGATATAAACTTGAATCAATTTCTGCCTCTTTTGTCGCTATTACTACTTCATAAGGAATTTCTCGTTTTTCCGCCTGCCAAATTCCAAGAGCAACTTCCCCGCTATCATTTTCCGTTATTTCTCGCCAAACAAAAATCTCATTATCATTATCAATCTGATATAAAAGAGATTTTAACTTATCTGATTTTAAATTATAGGTTAAAATAATTTCCCGGCCCTCGCGTACTTTGGCTAAATCATAATGAGGCAAGGCGATATTATAAAGCTCATTACTTAAACTAACACTAATACCATTATCATTTAAAAGCTTGCCGAAAGTTGAACCGGTTTCAATTTTAATTTTTTCAGTTCGCTCAGTGATTGGGACAATAATTTCTTCTTTAAGATTTTCATTTTCTTCTAAGTCAAAGTTAGCTTGGCTTGAGCCAGTTACGTTATTTTTAAAAAAGAAAAAGACACCTAGAGCGATTAGTATCGCCGCTAAAATTATGATTATGTTTTTATGTGATTTTATGGTTTGCATTTTTTTTTGCTTAGTTAAATTTATTTATTAGGAATTCCCCCTAAATCAGCAGCGCCTTTAGTATAAAGAGATTTTATTTCATCAGTGGAGATGGCGCGATCGTAGATTTTAAGATTAGAAATATTTCCATTAAAATAATAACTTGCATCATGTCTGCCCATATTTATGTTTTGGTTAAAAGTATATGATCCATAAGCTTTCTGATGATCAAATTCTCCGTTTATAAACATTTTTGCATTACTACCATCCATAACCACGGCAATATGAGTCCAAGCATTGGTTACATCCGTCGACCCAATACCCCAGCCACTACCAGCAATACCCATTTCCCAATCACCTCCAGTCGTACCAATATATAATCTGTTTCCAAATATTGGATTCTGTCCTGTAGATAAAATCATAGTGCTTAATGATGGATTATTTGATTTGGCCCAAAAAGAAAAGCTTTGAGGATTAGTGGATGGATCTATATTTTGTCCATATGGTAATACAATATAATTATTGGAACCATTAAAACTCGCCCCCTCACTACCTATAGTCGCCCCGTAATTCTGCCCATCATTTCCATAAGGGGTTTTATCGGTCATAATTTGCGAGCCGGCGGTTTCGGTTTTTGTGTACTGAGAAGTTAAAGGCATATCTAAAACCAAGCCTTTCTGCAAAGTATCACCACCTGATTGTGGGGAGTAGGAGTTGTAGAGTAAGGATATTTCATTGGCGGAGAGGGCGCGGTTATAGATGCGGAGATCATCAACAGCTCCATTTATTCTATATGAATCACTGCCAAGATGCCTTCCAATGTCAAAAGCCCCCCCAACATTAGTTGCTATTAATGAATTAGATCCTTCTAAATTACCATTAACATAAATTTTTGTACCACTAGAATCGGCTGTCGCCACAACATGATACCATTGATTCAACTCTGGTATAGTTGTTCCCGAGGTGTTTACTTGTCCTGGAGCAGAATAAGAAAGTCTAAATGGTTGTCCACTTCCATCTGAAGCCATGTAAGGCAAACTAAATGACCAAAAAATAGGATAACCGGAAACTGTATGAGCCCTTTTCATTAGCCAAGAAGAAACAGTCCAAGAAGATGGATTTAATGATCTGTTAATTCTAATATATTTTCCCGTTGAACCATCAAAACTCATCGCCCCACCAACTTTCCCATGCCTATCAGTCGTAAAAGTTGCGCCGTAGTTTGTGCCTAAATTTTCATAAGGGGTTTTATCGCTTAATTGACTTGTGCTTGAATTATAATCCTCCTCGCTCAAAGTCCAATGACCAACGAGGCCGGCGTTAATAGAACTGATTTGTATTTTTGGTTCATAAGAACCATACAACAACATCACTTCCTCATCAGAAAAAGCACGATTATAAATACGAACATCATCAATCGAGCCATTAAATTGATAAGTGCTACCATTACTCGAAGCTCCTAATCTCACTGGGGTAGAAATATTTGAATAAGAAGCTAGATTATATTGCTTTTTAAATACTCCATTTAAATAAACTCGAACAACACTTCCGTCCCAAGAAGCCAATAAATGGTTCCATTCGCCAATAACCGGTTTTTCTGTTAAAATTCCAGCCGACCAACCAACCCCAGTTCTAGCGCCAATTGTGGCTGTAAAATAATCGGAAGCATCTAAACCTAACCAGAAGGAGCTATTACCAATACTTGTATCAGATCCTTGATGTAAGACACATTCATAAACAGCTCCATTACCATCTTTTTTTATCCAAGCTGCAATGGTAAAAGAAGTTGGATTAGTAGTTACTACATCATTTATTAGAACATAATCACTAGTTCCATTAAAACTCATTGCCCCACCAATTTTTTCATATCTATCAGTTGTTGACATTGATCCATAATTTGTACCATGGTTTGAATATGGAGTTTTATCAGTAATCTGGCCAGTAGTCGTATCATAATCCTCAAGATCTAAACCCCAATGAGCGATTAAGCCTTTATTTAACGAACTCCCCCCAATTGAGCCTCCGCCTCCGCTCTGACTGTAAACTAAAAATGTTCCCGCTCCTAAAACTAAAATAACAAAAACTCCGATCAGAACTCTTGACTTCCAAGATTTGAAGCGGAAAAGTTTATTTAAAGAATTTAAAAAATACCTTAATTTAATTTTAAAACCTTCTGGCTTCATTATTCTTAAGTTTAAAGCAATTTTTTTAAAGATATTCATATCTTTTATCTAAATTTTTTTATAATTATATTTAAATTTCAACCCAGCTCTTAACTTTTAACCCTCATCTTCTTTAAAGCCGCTCTAACTCTTTCTCCGCTATCCTTAATTTTTGGGTCAACTTCCTTAAGGGCTAATCTCGCTTCTACTAAAGAATAACCAAGCGAAATTAAAGCATCAATTTCATCAGCGCCAAAACTAATAGCTGAATTCAATAATTCCTTACCGCCATCTAATTTTGCAATTTTTGTTTTTAATTCTAAAACTAATCGTTCCGCCGTTTTTTTACCGATGCCGGAAACTTTAGTTAGGCTCGCTGAGTCGCCGCTTAAAATCGCTTCTTTAATATCGGCTCCGCCAGCTAAATTTAAAATGCCAAGGGCTGACTTCGGACCAACACCGGAAACAGAAATTAGTAATTCAAATAATTCCAAGTCAGAAAAATTTCTAAAACCATAAAGATCGTTAGCGTCTTCTTTAATTTGCTGATAAATAAAAATCTCCCTTTCTTCATCAAGAGAGATGCTATTAAAAAATTCTTCGCCTAAAAAAACCTTATAACCAATCTTGTTATTTTCTAAAATAATTATTCCGCTTCCTTTATGAATTATTTTCCCCTTTAAATAGGCAATCATTTATTTTGAATGTTTTTATTTTTTTAACCTTCTTAAAACGGCAAGCGGGAAAACTTCTTTGCCCTGAAATTCCTTATTCTTTAATTCTAAAACTAAAACTTTAGCTCCGCCTCCGCCATGAGCTTCTGTTATTTTTTCTGTCTTTAAATTACCCTTAGGGTCGCTCTCAAAAAAAGCCTTTGGCTTTATTTTTATTATATCATAGTTTTTCCCAATAACCTCTAAAAGCTCGCCGGCTTTAATCGTATTATGAACTTTGAAATAAATTGTCTGACTTTCTTTATTTTTCTTAACTTTTACAACCTGTCCGCAATATTCCCACTTACTCTCATTTTTAGCGTCTTTAATATTTTGATCAGCTTTCTCACCTAATAAAAATCCACTTGTATAACCGCGATGAACTAATTTTGTTTCAAGTTCATGATTTAAATATTCTAATTCTTTTTTTAATTTATTCCCCTTTAAACCGCCGAAAATTAAATCTAAAGCTCGGCGATAAGAACCGCAAACAGTCGCTAAATAATAATCGCTTTTAGCTCGTCCCTCTATCTTAAAACTTGTAACACCAGCTTCAATTAATTCTTTTAGATGTTTAATTAAATTTAAGTCACGAGAGTTTAATAAATATGAACCGTGACGCTCCTCTACTAATTCTAATTCCGCTTCATGACGCTCGGCTTTTAAGGTATAACGACTAGTTTCAAATTCCCAACGACAAGGCTGAGCACAATCGCCAAGATTAGCGCTGCGATTAACAAATAATTTTGATAAAAAACAACGACCAGAATAGGCCATGCACATCGCCCCGTGAATAAAATATTCTAACTCAACTTTTGGCAGCGCTTTTTTTATCTCTTTAATTTCTTTTAAAGTAACTTCTCGGCCTAAAATAATCCGACTTATTCCCTGCTTCGTCCAAAATTTAGCGGACTCTAAGTTTGTGCAGTTTGCTTGAGTCGATAAATGTATTTCTACTTTTGGTAAATATTTTTTAGCTAGGGCAATAATGCCAGGATCAGAAATTATTAAAGCGTCTGGCTTGATATCTTTTAAAGCTTTTAAATATTTCGGTAGAGCTTTAAGATGTTCATTATGGGCAAAAATATTTATCGTGATATAAACTTTCTTTCCCTGCCTATGAGCGTAGTCGGCCCCCTCTTTTAAAGTTTTTAGATCAAAATCATTAATTCTAACGCGCAAAGAAAAATCCGGAATTCCTAAATAAACCGCATCAGCCCCGTAGGCTAAAGCGGTTTTTAGTTTGTTGAAATTCCCGGCGGGAGCTAAAAGCTCTAATTTTTTCTTCTTTTCTAATTTCATAGTTTAGGCTAAGCCTCTTAATTTTTTAAGTCTTTCTTCAACCGGTGGGTGAGTCATAAAAGCGCGAGCGAAAAATCCTGGGCCTTTTTTCTTTTCTTTAAAAGGAGAGGAAATAAAAAGATGAGCCGTGGCTCGATTAGCACTTTTAAGCGGAGCTGGATCGGCGGAAATTTTCTCTAAGGCCCGAGCTAAACCTTCGGGATAACGAGTAAGTAAAGCGCCGTCAGCATCAGCCGCAAACTCCCGCTTGCGAGAAATCGCAAATTGCATCATATAAGCGAAAATTGGCGCTAAAATACTAAGAATAATTGCCGCTACCATAATAATTAACTGAAGCCTTCCGTCTTTATTACTATCTCGACCTCTCCCGCCAAAAAAAGCCCAACGCCTAAACCAGTCAGCTAATAAGACAACAAGACCAACTAAAACCGTGACCATGGTTGCCAGTAATATATCACGATTACCAATATGGGAAAGTTCGTGAGCAATAACTCCTTCTAATTCCGAGCGATCAAGTTTTGCTAATAATCCGGTCGTTACGGCCACAACTCCGTGTTTAGCGTCTCGCCCCGTCGCAAAAGCGTTAGGCGAAGAATCTTCAATAATATAAATTTTTGGCAAAGGTAAGCCGGCAGTAATGCAAAGATTTTCTACTAATCGGTATAATTCTCTTGCTTCAAGCGAACTTTCCGGCTTAAGTTCATGCGCCCCGCTCATACTTAAAACAAGTTTATGACTATTATAATAAGCAATAAAATTCATTAAAAAACTAAGACCAACGGCAATATATAAAATCGTTGAGTCGCCCATCGCCGTCGCAAAAACATAACCGACAATCATAATAAAGACGAAAAACCCAGTCATCAAAAACCAGGTTTTTCGCTTATTAGCGTCGCTGTGAGTATATAAACTAGCCATCTTTTTAATTCTTTAATCTTTCTTCTCCATTCTCTCCACTTCAATTAAGGACTTTTTTCCAAAACCTTCAAAGGCTTTTAAAACTTCAATTGGAGTCATAAAAATTACTGTATTTGATTGGTCGGAAGACATATCATTAATTGCTTGTAAGGTTCTAAGATGTAGCGCCCCGTCTGAACTAGCTAACATTCTGGCAGCTTTAGAAAGATTCTCGGAAGCGGCCAATTCTCCTTCGGAATTAATAATAACCGCTCTTTTTTCTCTTTCCGCTTCCGCTTGTTTAGCAATCGTTCTCTCCATATTTGCCGGTAAAGAAACATCTTTCAATTCAACATTATTTACCTTAAGGCCCCAATTGTCAGTCTCAATATCCACAATTTCTCTGATTCTATTAGCAATTTTTTCTCGTTGTGATAATAATTCATCCAAGGTAGTCTCACCAACAATATTTCTCATCGTTGTTTGGGCGTAATTTGAAATGGCATAATAAAAATTTTCAACTTCAATCACTGCTTTTTCCGGTTCCGAAACTTTATAATAAATAACCGCATTAACCATCACCGAAACATTGTCTTTTGTAATTGCTTTCTGATCAGGAACATCTACCGCTTTAATTCTGATATCAACTCTTTTAAAGCTCTGAAAAATTGGCCAAATAAAACGCCAACCCGGGCTCATAATTCCTGAATAACGACCCATGGTAAATAAAACTCCGCGTTCGTATTGATTAATTTGTTTTAAACTTGCGAGAAAAAATATTACCGCAATAATTACTAAAGTTGTTCCGAGTTCCATATAGTTTGTAAAAGCTTTTTTAACTAATTTAATACTTCATTAATTCATTAAATAGTTTAGCCTTTTTGTTATAAACTTAGATTTATTTTAAATTTATTTTATATTTAAAATTTTACCTCAACATTTTGCTTTTCCACTTCGTTTTCAATTTCAAAAAACTTTCTAGCAGTAAATTTCAACCAACCAGCAATCATATTGTTTGGGAAAACTTGAATTTTTGTGTTGAAGTCACGAACATTTCCGTTGTAAAAGCGACGAGAAGCCTGAATTTTATTCTCAGTATCAGATAACTCTCTTTGTAATTCTAAAAAGTTAGTATTAGCTTTTAAATCTGGATAATTTTCAGCAAGAGCAAAAATACTCTTTAAAGTAGAGGACAAAGCATTTTCCGCTTGGCCCTGAGCTTCAGCATCGCCACTAGCTTGAGCACTCATCGCCGCGCTTCTAGCATTAACAACTTTCTCAAAAGTTTCCTGCTCATGAGCAGCATAACCTTTAACGGTACTGATTAAGTTAGGAATCAAGTCATAACGACGTTTTAATTGAACGTCAATATCACTCCAGGCTTCCTCAACTCGATTTTTTAAACGGATTAAACCGTTGTACATTGAGATAATAGCAATTACTAAAATTACCACAATCCCGATTACTACATACCAAATAGTCATATTTTTTAGATTAATTTAAACTTTTATTTAATTTAACTTATTACACTATAACAGAAAATGCTTATTTTTCAAAGTTTTTTTCTGGATTTTCTTTTTGAAATCTAATTTTAATATTTTTATATTCATCTGGATTAAATCTCATATTTTTTATATATCTCTCAAGGCTTAGTAAAACTTTTTTTCTAAAACGAAAATAAAAGATGAAAAAAACAATTAACAATAACAGGGGAAATAACATATAGCCAGTAAAAATTGTTCCCTGAGTCATGACCACGATATTGGTAATAATAATTATTGGTAATAGCAATATTAAAGATGCTTTATTTATTATAAATCTGATTACTCTGAGCATTATCGTTTGTGCGATGGGTGGTATTGACGTCTCCTCATCCATGTTTTTCATGTGATTTTTTAACAATTAAATACTAGCAACTTATAAATATTATAGCAGAAATTTAGAAAAATTTGAAATATTTTTTATTAATTCAAGTTAAAACTTTATAAAGTTTGTCAAAATTAAGAAACTTTATAAAGTTTCAAAATTCCGCCTTTTAAGATTTTATCGCTAATTTTACCGCAATTCCATTAACTTTTAGGTCTTTTAAAGTCGCTCCCGAATCAGTCGCTTCAAATTCAGCTAAATCGCTCTTTAACTCTATTTTAGAGCTAATCGTCTCTTTTTTAATCTCCTCCTTAAATAATTCTAAAGTTTTGCTAATATCCTCATCATCAAGGGAAAAATAAACTTCAGCTTTTTGTTCGCGACCAAGTCCTAAATCCTTTCTCATCATATTAATTGAACGCACAAGCTCTCTTTTAATTCCCTCCTGCTTTAGTTCGGCGGTAATTTCTAAATCAAGTTCAACTTTTATTTTTTCATTTTCTCCTAAAACACCTTCATCAGCTAAAATAATCTCAAGCTTAGTAATATTTAATTCGTCGGTAATTAAAAGTAGATAATTTTCATCCAAATTTTCATTCTCATCTTCTTTTTTAATCATAACTTTTGATTCCCCTAACATTTGACGAATTTTAATTCCCGCTTTATCTCGTTCAGCCAAACCAAAACTAACAATCTCTCTAACTAAGTTCATTTTTTCCAAATTAACTTTTTCTTCCTCGTTTAACTTTTCTAATTCCGGCCAAGTTTCAAGATGAACTGAGTTTTCTCCCTCATAATTATTAAGACTAGAATTTTGCCATAAATATTCGGCGACAAATGGCATAAAAGGAGCAATGACTTTAGCTAGGTCAAGAAAAACTGTTCTGGTTGTTAAAATTGCTTGATTTTTATCACTCACATCATCAGCTTTAAAACGATCACGACTCCGTCTTAAATACCAAGTTGAAAATTCATCAATAAACTCAGTAATTAAGCGCATCGCTTTCGGTAAATTTATTTCCCCGCTTTTATTAGCTTCGTTTTTAGAATCTAAAGAAGCGCTAAGTTCAGAAATTAAAATTTTAAGTTTAGCTTTAACCCAAATATCTAAAATATTTTTAGCGCCTTTTTCCAAACTAGAGTTCGCCTCTTTCTCTAGTTTTTCTAAATCTTCAGAACTCTCTGGCGCAAACATCTGATAAAATTTATAAACATTTAATAAAAGCATCACATTTTTTCGCAAAGATTCTTGAACCCCATTTTCCGAAAAGTTTAAATTTTCTGCCATAACGACTGGGGACGATAAAAGATAAGCGCGTAAGGCGTCAGCCCCATACTTATCCATCAACTCTAAAGGATTAGGATAGTTTTTAAGCTTTTTAGACATCTTCTTTCCGTCCTCGGCTAAAACAATGCCATTAGCGATAACGCTCTGAAATCCCTCCCTACCCATTAAACCGCCAGCTAAAACATGGAGATAATAAAACCAAGTTCTAGTTTGATCAACCCCCTCGGCGATAAAATCAGCCGGAAAATTATTTTCTAGTTTTTCTTTATTCTCAAATGGATAATGAAGTTGGGCGTAAGGCATAGCGCCAGACTCAAACCAACAATCTAAAACATCAGGAATTCTTTCCATTTTTCCCCCACAATCAGGGCAAGCAAAATTTAAGCCATCAATTTTGTCTTTATGAATATCATTAATTTTTACTCCAGTTAGTTCTTCAAGTTCAGAAACTGAGCCAATAACTTTACGACTACCACAAGCACATTCCCAAATCGGAATGCAACTAGCCCAAAATCTTTGACGAGAAATTGACCAATCGCGTGCGCCTTCAAGCCAATTACCAAAGCGACCCTCCTTTAAGTAATCAGGTGACCAATTAATTTTTTTCGCGCTCTCAAGTAATTCCGGCTTCAATTTACTAACATTCACAAACCAAGAACTTGTTGCATAATTTATTAAAGGAGTGTCGCAACGCCAACAATGAGGATAACTATGCTCATATTTTTTCTTATCAAATAAAAGTCCGCGACCGGCTAAATTTTTTATAATTTCAATATCGGTTGTTGTATGATCTTCAATCGGCTTAACATGGAGCCCAGGGAAATCTTTAACTTCCTCTTTAAAAATTCCATCCATCCCGACATGCTGAACAAAAGGCAAAGACTTTTCTTTCCCAAGTCGCATATCATCCTCACCAAAAGCCGGCGCGATATGAACAATACCAGCCCCCTCATTAGTCGTAACAAAATCAGCCGAATAAATTTTCCAGCCATTCTCTCGATTAACTAATTTTTCGTCCTTGGCGTAGTAGTCGTAGAGTGGTTCGTATTCTAAGTCAAATAAATTTTCCGAATCTATTAAAAATAAAGTTTTAAATCTGCTTCCTTTTTCGGTAATATAATAATTAGGAATTTTAGATAAATCCTCATCACTTAAAGGTAATTCTTTGGTTTTATATTCATATTTAAAATTTTGACCAAGAACATTACTTAAAGTGATATGACTCTTATCGTAAGCGAAAATCATTCTTTCTTTATCTCTCATCTTTATTGTATCACCAGGATTACTATCACCCTCTGCTTCTAAAATTAAATATTTTATTTGTTTTTCTTTACTAGCAACCGCTAAAGCGACATTGCCAATTAAGGTCCAAGGCGTCGTTGTCCAGGCTAAAACAAAAGTTTTATTATCAACCTCAATTTCCCCCTCGGCGGTTTTAATTTTCTGTCCCGTCTTTAACTTAAATTTAGCCGTAACTGATAAATCTTTTATATCTTTATAACCTTCACTAACTTCTGATTGCGATAAAGTCGTTTCACAACGCGGACAAACATGCATTGAGCGATGGTCTTTATAAATCAAGCCCTTATCCCATAAAGTTTTAAAAGCCCACCAAACACTTTCCATAAAATTTAAATCCATCGTCCGATAGGAACTTTCCATATCAACAAAACGACCCAAGCGACTAACAACTTTCTTCCATTCCTCTATATAAGTATCCACTTTCGTTCGGCAAAGGTTATTAAATTTCTCAACGCCTAAAGCTTCAATTTCTTTTTTAGTTTTTGTTCCAAGTTCTTTTTCAACAATATTTTCAATCGGTAAACCATGGCAATCCCAACCCCACTTTCTTTCAACTCGGTAATTATTCATCGTTGCAAAACGAGGAATAACATCTTTAATAATTCCACCAACTAGGTGGCCGTAATGAGGAGTTCCGGTAGCAAAAGGCGGCCCGTCATAAAAAACAAAATCGCCATTTTTTGCTTCCCGCTCAACTGAGCGCAAAAATATTTTTTTCTCTTCCCAAAAAGCTAAGGCCTCTGCCTCAATTTCTGAAATTGATTGATCTTTTACAGACATATAGTTTTATTTTTCTTGAATTTCTTTAGTTGCAGTTTATCACAAGAAAAAGCCAAAATCAAGCAAAAATATTAGTTGAGAGTTTATTTCCGCCCTTTTTTAGTCCTTAAAATTAATTTTTTCAACTGTACTCAAAATGGTAATGGTTGAAGAAAGCTATTTTTGACCTATTATTATCTTCCCCTTTATTTATCGGCTCTTGTGCCACTATACAATATATGGTATATTACATAATACTTTAACTACTAAATATAGTAAATCAAAGAAACGCTGATTTCTTTGCTTTTCTAAATAAATTATGAATATTAAGATAAGAAAACAGAGCGGTAAACTTGAAGATTTTAACGCTGAGATGATAAATAGAGCAATATCTCACGCCGCGCAGGGCTTAAAAGATAGCGCCCAAAAAACTGCTCAAATTGCCACTGAGACAAGTCTAACTCTTTATAACGGGATGACAACCACGGAAATTGATCAAGCGGTTATTTCCGCCACCGTCCAAAATATTAAAGATGATCCCGACTTTGATATTATTGCCTCCCGTCTAATGCTAAAACTAATTTATAAAGAAGTTCTTGGCGACTTTAAAGATGATGAAGATTTGTTAAAAAAATACCGAAGCGACTTCCCTCTTTATGTTAAAAATGGAATTGAAGAAAAACTTTTAAGCGAGAAATTAAATATCTTTGACTTAGAAGAGCTAGCAAAGAATTTAAAACCAGAAAATGACGCTCTATTAAATTACACCGGAATTTCAACTTTAAAGCATCGCTATTTAATTAAAGGCGCCAACCAAAAATTAAGAGAAACTCCGCAATACTTTTTTATGCGCTTAGCGATGGCGATGGCAGAAAATGAAAAAGAAGCGACAAAAATGGCCCTAGAATTTTATCAAAAAATGTCCGCTTTAGAATATATTCCTGGCGGCTCAACTAATATTAATGCCGGTACCCCATCTCCGCGTCTAAGTAATTGTTTTTTAATGTCTGTAGACGATAGCATCGATCATATCGCAAAAACCGTCGCCGATGTGATGAAACTTTCTAAAGCAACCGGCGGTATCGGTTTAGCTGTTACTAGATTAAGAGCGAGCGGTTCACCGATTAATACCAATAATACTTTTTCTTCCGGGCCAATTCCCTTTCTCCATATTATTGACTCAACTATTCGGGCAATTTCAAGAGCTGGGAAAAAAATGGGCGCCCTTTGTTTTTATATGGAAAATTGGCATCTTGATTTCCAAGACTTTTTAGATTTAAAACAAAATGCGGGCGACGATTATCGTCGAGCGAGAACAGCAAATATCGCCGCCTGGATTTCTGATGAATTCATGATGCGCGTTAAGGCCGATGACTATTGGTATTTATTTGATCCTAAAGAAACACCCGACTTACCAGATTTATACGGCGAAGAATTTTCTCGTCGTTATAATGAGTATGTAGAATTAGCCGAAGCGGGAAAGATGAGAATTTTCAAAAAAATGAAAGCTAAGGAACAATTTAATAATATGATTGTTTCTCTTCAAGGGACTTCCCATCCTTGGTTAACTTGGAAAGATGCGATTAATGTTAGAGCTTTAAACAATAATACGGGAACAATTATGAGCTCTAATTTATGTACCGAAATAACTTTGCCAGCTGATAAAGATCGGGTTGCGGTTTGTAATTTACTCTCAATCAATTTAAGTCGCCATCTAACCGAAGACAAAAAAATTGATTTTGAAAAATTAAAAACTAGCGTCCAACTCGGTGTTTTACAACTTGATAATTTAATTGATGTTAACGAGCCACCAATCCCTGAGGCTAATACTTCTGATAAACAAAGCCGAGCGATTGGACTTGGCGTTATGGGCCTGGCTGATTTATTTGAGAAGCTTGGCTTTTCTTATGATAATCCAGGGGCGACTGAATTAGCTGATGAATTATTAGAATTTATTAGTTATCACGCAATTGAAATGAGCGCCGACTTAGCTAAAGAAAAAGGTTCTTATCCTGATTTTAAAGGTAGCGCCTGGTCAAAAGGTTTAGTTCCTTTTGATACTTTAGAAAAACTTGAAAATTTAAGAGAAAAAAAGGGGGAAAATTTAAGTAAATTTAACAAAGATTTTAAATTGGATTGGGATAAACTTAGAAAAAAAGTTAAGCAAGGAATGCGAAATTCAACTTTAATGGCCATCGCGCCAACGGCAAATATTGGTTTAGTAGCTGGAACTTCAACTGGAATTGATCCGCGTTTTGCTCAAATTTTTAGTCGCAATACTTTATCGGGCAAATATTTAGAGCTTAATAAAAATTTAGTTGATGATTTAAAAGATTTAGGTATTTGGGAAAAAACTAGAGAAAAAATTCTTGGCTCTAAAGGTGATTTAACTGAGATTGAAGAAATTCCTGATAACTTAAAAGCGATTTACAAAGATTCTTTTTCCGTTAAACCCCAAGCCTTTATTGATGTTGCTTCAAGGGCTCAGAAATGGATAGATCAGGCAATTAGTCGAAATATGTATTTGGCAACAAGAGATACGGAAGAAATTATGAATATTTATCTTTATGCCTGGGAAACTGGCTTAAAAACAACCTATTACCTCCATATGAAACCCCGACATAGTGCTGAACAAAGCACAATTAAGGTTAATAAAACCGAAACTATGGGCCGAAAAGGTTTTGGTGCTTTGATTGCTTCAAGAGCGCAAAGTCCCGCTTGCCCCCTTGATCCTCAAGAAAGACTGCAATGTGATAGTTGCCAATAATTAAAATAAATTTTTAATAAATTAAAATACAAATATATGATATTAGGAAGACCACGCAATGAAGATATGCAACTGCGGCCGATAAAATATCCTTGGGCCTACGATTTATATAATCAGGCCGTTGCTAATACTTGGTTCCCCCACGAAATTGCTTTGGGGGAAGATTTAGATGATTGGAAAAAAATGACTGATGATGAGCGTTATGCCGTTAGTTTTTTGATGAGCTTTTTCAATCCTTCGGAATTAATTGTTAATAGAACTTTAGCTCTTGGCGTTTACCCTTATATTAAAGCTCCAGAAGCTCATCTTTATCTTGCAAAACAAATGTGGGAAGAAGCAAATCATTGCCAGGCTTTTGAATATGTTTTAGAGACTTTCCCGCTTGATAAAGAAAAAATTTATCAGCAACATTTAATTACACCCTCAATTAAAGCTAAAGAGGATTGGATTAGTAATTTTTTAGCTAAGATGGACGAGCGTTTAGATATTGAGACAATTGAAGGTAAGCGTGATTTTGTTCGTAATTTAGTTGCCTATAATATCGTAATGGAAGGAATTTGGTTTTATAGCGGTTTTATGGTCGCTTTAAGTTTTCGTCAAAGAAAACAATTGAGAAATTTCGGCTCAATGATTGATTGGGTTTTACGCGACGAAAGTTTACACCTTAAATTCGGTATAAATTTAATTTTAACTATTTTAGAAGAAAATCCGGAAATTGTTGACGAAGGTTTTGGCGAAGAGATTAAAAATATTATTATTACCGGCGTTGAGATGGAAACAGCTTATAATAAAGATATGTTTCCGCGCGGAATTCTTGGTTTAAACGCCGATTATGTTAATCAATATGTGCGCTATGTTGCGGATAGACGTTTAGAGGAATTAGGTTTTGAGCCGCATTTCCACGATACGAATCCGGCTAAATGGATGGCATCAGCAACCGATACTTTAGAGCTTGTTAACTTTTTTGAGAGCCAAAACACTAGTTATGAGGTTAATGCCAGAGCTAATAAGGAAAATAAGGATGAGGGGGAGAAAGAAGTGGTTTAGATTATTAAATTTTCAGTCGTCGACAAATTGTCGATAACTGAACCTAACCGTACGATTTTAGCGTACAGTTAAAAAAAGGGGGCAATTACGTCCTTCTTTTTTAATAATTTTCAAGTGTCCCCAATTTGGCGACAGTTGAAAATTTATTTAAATTGACCACTTACTCCGCTGCCTTTAAATCAAGTGACAAGATTTTTGCTTGATATTTATCGTCAGAAGTTCTATCAAATAGAAATTTACCAACAAATTTTTTATTCTCTAAAAAATACGGCATCCAGTATATATCGTCTGGCCACATCAGCTCAAATGGTATTTCTTCTATATCAAACCATATAAACTATTGCTAAAGTGAGTTGTTTTTTCATATATACTTCATTTTTACCACTCATGAGTCCACCCCTCTTTAACAATAATTCCGTGACGCATTTTTTCCTTAATCTGATTTTTAGAATAACCCTTTAACTCGTAATGTGATTCCATTCTTTTAATTGCTAATTCCTGATTTTCAAGGTTTTCCATTCTCTCATAAGCAAATTCGGCTAATAATTCTTTCATTGCCTTGGCTTTTGGTGATGGAATAGATTGAATAATCCGAAATAATCCATCTATATTAGCACAATCAGTCTCCCTCATCTTCCAGTCATATGCCATTAATTTGAAACGTCGCCAAATTGGGGACAGTTCAAAATTTTTAAATTTCCTAGTCTTAAGCTGGACCCAATATTTTCTCGGGCTCGGACTTTCTGTTAAAATCTCAACAATATCAACAATTGAAAACCAACATTCTCTTTTATAAAGAGTTACCCTTAATCTCTTGCCTTTAAATAGATCTATTTTTACAAATCTTCTATGTCTCATAGCTTAATAATTAGTTTATTAGACTAATTATTATAGCAATTCAAACATCAAGAAAAGTTAAATTTCACAACAATTTTAACTTTTTATTTTTCCAAAAAAGTTTTATCTTCAAGTAACTGTTTAAAGTAAATATCCATATCTTCAACCTCATTTAATTCTTTCCAGTCGCACCATTTGAAATCATCATTTTCAGTTACGTCTAAACTAACTGTGCCGGTTACTTGTCCTAGATATGTTAAACGCACAACGTGGCGCTCAGGATTTCTTAATATATCTTGAGCGGCAATTAATTTAGGAACTCCTTTAAAAATCAATCCTGTCTCCTCCTTGATTTCTCGTTGTAAATTTTCAAGCAATGTTTTTCCGACCTCAATTCTGCCGCCAACAATATCCCAACTCCCCTTAATCTCTGGATATTTTATAAGCGAGCGGTGAAGCAATAAATATTCGCCTTGTTCATTTTGAAGAAGCGCTTTTACTCCGACTTGCAAAACAATATTCTTTTCCATGATATCTATAGCTTCCATTATCCAACTACTACGTAGCTTATTCTTCATGCCTCTTATTTCGTCTAGAGTAAACCATCCAGCGTTAAGAATTTCATCTTTAGGCCAAGCTAATTCTCCGCCAATAATCTTGGCTTCATAGGCATGTTTAGGCGAAATACCCAGATTCTTCTTTTGCCTCACGAACAGCCGCCTCCTCTATTGTTTCGCCTTTGTCTACTTTTCCGGACGGAAAACTCCATAGTTCATGAATTTTCCCGCCTGGAGAATTTTCTTGAATCAATAAATACTTACCATCCAATTTAATTACTACCCCCGCTGCAATATTGGTTGTAGTTCTCTCTTTCATATATTTATTTTCCACAACATTTCTTATACTTCTTCCCGCTTCCACAAGGACATAAATCGTTGCGGCCGATAACTTTTCCGCTTTCGTCTTTTACTTTCTCTTTAACTAAATCAAAAGTATTGCGACTATCAGCTTGACGTTCCATTACTTTTTGGGCGCCACTAAATTCTAATTTTTCTTCTGGTTTTTTGGCGAATAAATTAATATCACGAGCAGCGCTAAAAGCTAAAGCATCGCCAGTTTTATAAATTGAATAAACAACCTGCTTATTAATTAAACCATTTAATTCTTGGAATAAACGCCAAGCCTCTTTTTTATATTCAACGAGTGGGTCTCTTTGACCATAACCACGAAGACCAATTCCTCGTCTTAGATAATCAATCATTTCTAAGTGTTCAACCCAAAGCTGGTCAATTGAACGAATTAAAATTCCCTTTTCCACTTCTTTAAAGTCCATATTGGCAGCCTTAAAGTTTTCGTCCATCTTATTATATCTTTCCTCAGCCCGCTTAACTAACAAATCCATAAGTAATCTTCTCTTTTCATCAGGTCGTACAACTTTCCTCCCCTCTTCTTCAAGCAAGGCCCCTAAACTAGAAACATCTTCCTTCCAAATACTGGCAACCGTTTCGGCAATTTCTTTCAAATTCCAATCACCAGGAATTTCTCCGGCCGTATGAAAATTAACAACTAAGCTTAACTCCATAATTATCATTTCCAAGATAATCTCACTTAAGCTTGCTGGTCTTGATAAAGCTTCGTCCTTTTGATCATTTTCAAGCAATTCCGCTTCCTGTAATTCACCAGAAATTTCTCCAACCAACGGTCCACCATTTTTTTCTGATAGCTCAATAATCTCACGGCGCTTTTTATAAATCGCAGTTCTATGCTTATTAATAACATCGTCATACTCAACTAAATGTTTTCTCATGTCAAAATTATTTCCTTCAACTTTCTTCTGAGCACTTTCAATTGAATTAGAAATAATTTTATTTTCAATCGGCATATCAGCCGGCACTCTCAAAGTTGTCATCAAATTTTTCATCCTATCGCCACCAAAAATTCTCATTAAATCATCTTCAGTAGAAACAAAAAATCTTGAAGAACCAGGATCACCTTGACGACCAGCACGACCACGAAGCTGATTATCAATACGACGCGACTCATGTCTTTCGGTGCCGATAACGTGAAGGCCACCGGCAGCTTTAACCGCTTCTTGTTCCGCTTTTTCTGGCGGATTACCGCCTAAAATAATATCAACGCCACGACCGGCCATATTAGTCGCTAAAGTAATAGAACCTTTTTTACCAGCCTGAGCAATAATCTCCGCTTCTCGTTGGTGATTTTTAGCATTTAAAGCTTCTGGTCTTAAACCTTCTCGCTCCATCATCTCGCTTAAAATTTCATTTTTTTCAATTGAAATTGTTCCGACTAAGACTGGCTGACCAAGAGCGTTTTTTTCTTTAACCTCTTTAATAACCGCCTTAAATTTATCTTCCTCAGTTCTAAAAATTAAATCATTATCATCACGTCTAATATTAGGCCGATTAGTTGGAATGATAATTGTTTCTAAATTATAAATTTTATGAAATTCTTCGGCCTCAGTTTCGGCTGTTCCCGTCATACCGCTCAACTTCTTATACATTCTAAATAAATTTTGAAAAGTAATAGTCGCCATCGTTCGTGACTCTTTTTTTACCTCAACCCCTTCCTTTGCCTCAATCGCTTGATGTAGTCCCTCGCTATAACGACGTCCAGGCATCATTCTTCCAGTAAACTCATCGACAATAACTATCTCACCGTCTTTAATAACATAATCTTTATCGCGATGAAAAAGAACCTGGGCCTTTAAAGCTTGTTCTAAATGATGAACCTCTTTAACTCCGCCTTCAACATAAATATTTCCCAGGCCTAAAATTTTCTCAACTTTATTTATCCCAGCATCACTCAAAGAAGCGGTTCGCATCTTCTCGTCAATATTATAATCTTCATTTTCAATTAAGCCGCGAACGATCTGAGCAAATTTAAAATATTTATCACCAGACTCTTCGGCTGGAGAGGAAATAATTAAAGGGGTTCGCGCTTCATCAATTAAAATAGAGTCAATTTCATCAACAATCGCATAGTTAAGCGGTCGTTGGACTGTTTGTTCAAGAGTATAAACCATGTTATCGCGCAAATAATCAAAACCAAATTCATTATTAGTTCCATAAGTTATATCGGAGTAATAAGCTTCGCGACGAGAAATTTTACGAAAATGTTGAAGACGTTCATCAAACTCCTCTTCATTTTTGTATTCCGGATCATAAACAAAAGCCGCGTCATGAATAATAACGCTAGTACTTAGTCCTAATAAATGAAAAACCGGAGCCATCCAACCAGCGCCTAAG
>Ga0100380_10001754_pt1 | contig 23530 bp, 21 predicted proteins | sample CryGeymeta201504_FD_80417 | JGI IMG/M metagenome (GOLD analysis project Ga0100380, IMG submission 80417) | Groundwater microbial communities from Crystal Geyser aquifers in Utah, USA - Crystal Geyser metaG 2015-04 | ecosystem: Environmental > Aquatic > Deep subsurface > Groundwater | place... | reverse complement strand
TCTGCATGGAGGTGCATTCAAAACCATGTTTCCAAAACAGGTGCATGGCTTTTTCGACTACTTCGCTTTCACTATACTCCTTTTTTCTGGCCATAAGCATTTGCTTGATTCCAAAAGTAGCAATTAGTTCGCGTTCATCGTTTTTAGGAAGGCGGTGAGATCCGCTGGCTCAGCCCTGTTTCTATAGTCGAAATCAAGGAAAGCATAAACGATTTTTCCTTCTTGATTGATGATATAGGTTGCCGCAATGGGCAATTGATTGGAGCTATCTCCATTGTGCTGATTCAGATCAAACTTCTTGTTATACACATTTGCTAAATCTTCGGTGAGGGTATACGAAACGCCGTATTCTTTGGCTACCGTATTTCCTTGGTCACTGAGAATCTGAAATTCGAGGTCATTTTTTTCGGTGGTACTTATCGACTCATCTGGCATTTCGGGTGAAATGGCTATAAGGTTGGCTCCTTCTGCTTTAAAGTGAGGAAGTTCTTGTTGAAGATAATGCAAGGTAAGGTTGCAATATGGACACCATCCTCCCCGGTACCAAGTCAATACTACCGGACCCTTTTTTAGATATTCCTTGAGATTGACCGTGTTCCCCACCGCATTTTGCAAAGAAAAATCAGGGGCCATATCTCCGACTTGTTTTGCCGACTCTAATACTCCACTAAGTTTCACCGCTTCGAGTCCATCTTTATAGATTCGCCCTGTTATACTGTCAATTTTTTTGGCGGAATTATTCTTCCTCTCCGTTAAGGCCGAAGCCAAGTTTGTTGGTTCTTCCATAATCGTTGGTAGTGAATCGGTATCATTTTGTGCTGTTTTGGGCGAATTCGAATTGCCACAGGAAAACAGAAATAAAGCCATTAGTACAGTTGATAGTAAGTGGATGCGTTTCATTAATCGTATTTTTTTTTGTTTAGGAGATAGATGTTGATGGATGAAAAAAGAATGATGCCAATGGCGATATACACCAAAAGCCATTTGGGTTCGAGACGCAGATAGAATTCTGCTAATAAGGCCCCAGCCATAGTGAGAAGTCCTGCGAGATTGGATAAGCTGGCAAATTTGGAGTAGTTCAATTTGATACGAGGTGCCAAGCGTTTTTCTTGGACTGAATACAGTGCGGTTGCCGCGTAAGCCAATACAACGAGCAATAAAACGATTCCTGTAGACACCCGAAATAATGTAGGATCAATTCCTAGAGGCTGGGCCATTTCAATAAATGCTTTTATGGAAATCTCCCACCCAGCAAGTTTAGATACAGCAAAACGCGTCAATATCAAAGCCATTCCCAAACTGCTAACTCCTATCAATCCTTTACTCAATTTATTCATGCCGACTGCAAAACTAACCAATCGTTTAGAAATAAAAAGGCTTGAGTAAATTAATTCACATCTTTATTCATGATTTCCACCAAAAGACAGCAATATTGAACGAAAAGAAAGCATGCAAAGCTCCTGCACACATTGTATCCGATGCTGATTTTGAAATATCAAAAAACTAACGGTCCTTTCGCCCGCTAACTTAAGGACCATAACATTAAAGGTTAAAAAACGAGAATCCAATCCATGTCCACCAGCACAATACTCCAACGCATGAAAAATGATCCATTTTAATTTATCGGCATGAATAGGAGACAAAGAGCTCCATTCATTGCTGCAGTTAATACAATGAAAAAGACATAGGCTTGCATCAGTTGACGATTCAATCGGCTGATTTGTTAAAAGTTCAATCTTTCAAAAACACCTCCATGGTACGTCAATTAAAATTTTGCATTACAACCAAACAGAAAGTCATGGCCAGCACCAACCCTTCGCTCTTGAAGTAGATTTCAGAAGAGATCTTGATTATCCTTTTCTATTCCCACCCTTTATTTGCGCCTCTTTATAATGGGTAATCCGTCTCATCAAATCATAAGGCATTTCCTTATTTAGCGGAAACTGGACCGAGCCTTTGCCTTGTTTGTAATGAGCCAATTCCCCGGAGAAAGCTTCATGTCCTTGTGGTGTAGCGTAAAATCCAATATGCTTTTTAAATGCTCCGAAATAGACCAATGGCTTATTATTCAGTTTGTAGCCAATGATGCCATAACTCATGCTTTCTTGTGCTTCGGGAACCGTTTCTTTAACCAGAACGCGGATCTGTTCAAGAATTGACTGAACCTCGGTAGGAAAGCTGCTGATATAGGTAGATACTTCGCTCATGGGATATTTACTCTTTGATAAACTTAGCCATGCCAAGAGCTCTCCCATTGGCATCGAGTAGCTTAAGAACATACAGCCCCGAAGAAAGGCTTATCACATCCATTTCTGCATTTCCAGTGATTGTTTGGCTGATGTATTTCTTTCCATGTAGGTCATGAAGAATCCATGTTTTGGCTGTTGGAAATTCATCAATATTCAAATGAATTTGACTCGTACTTGGATTTGGATAAATCTTCAAATCTTGACTATTCATTGGCTTCAATCCATTTGGCAGGGCCGAATCATAATAATAAGTGCTCCTTGTTTGCGGAGACAAGGTTCCACTTTGCGTTTTTGAAACCGTATTGCGCGTTAAGGTATTTTCAAATAAACCAGCAACGTAGCTATCGGAATCTATGAGGATATTCTCCCTCTTAACGGCACCATTCACCTCATAATCATCGGCAGAAATCACTGCCCAATCTCCTAATACAAAATCAAATCTTAAGGTCTCAAAGCGAATGCAATCACCAGTAGTATTGCGAACATAACGGTATTTCGTCTGCAAGGAATATTTTCCATTACTCACATTAACTGAATATTGATTCACCGCAGTATCTCTCCCCTGTACATCTTGGTAGTAAACACTTGCTGAGCTCATCGTCCATTTGGTTCCATAGACTAGCCCATATTTCAACGTATCCATTATTCCCGCAGATTTATAGGAATACTCGGTGCGTGCATAAGGTTCGAAAACGCCTTGCTTCAACGAATAGGTCACCTTGACAATTTGGTCGCCATTGCCATCATAAAAAAAAGAGTCGATACTATTATTCTTCCAAGAGCTAGAGCCTCCTTGCCAGGTAAACGCATCTATCGAAGCCAGTTTATTATTTACATAATGGTAGTTTTTGGCCTGCGAATTAACCCATGCGGAGTTGTTACCCGACCAATATTTGATCTCTCTTCTTTCCAACATGTTGGTTTGTACATCATAGGTGAATTCCGTGTTCTGAGAATTGGTACGAATCCCATTTACATCGAATACAGAATACGTCCACGACTCAAAATGATTCCCGCCATTATGCACATAACTATAGATGCCATATGGAGTCCAACTGCCATTGGTCATTTTCTCTATGACAGTACTATCTAGGCGGTAGTTAATTTGAGCCTGAGCTGATAAAGCAAAACAGGTTCCAGCCAACCAAACGAGTGTCGATTTTACGAAGTCCATCTTGCAATATCTGATTTTGGCTCTGCAGTTCCAATTCAAGCACAACCTACCCGATGAATGACACTATGGAAATAGCTTCCCTAAAGCCGTCTATTTCTTTATAAATTTGGAGATGCCCACTACATTACCATTGCTTTCGAGCACCTGTAGTATAAATACCCCCGCATTCAAGCTAGCCACTTCTACCGTATTTGATTCACTCAAATTCTGATTCAAGACTTGCTTCCCGCGCATGTCGAATATCCGAATATTGGCTGCCTCAGGAAATTTTAATAGCTCCAACTGAATCAAATCAGTGCAAGGGTTTGGATAAATAAAAATCTCAGATGTTTCAAGCTGTATCAGGCTATTCGGCAACTTCGTATCATAGTAGTAGGTACCCCGTGTACTCTGTCCCCAGCTTCCGCCCTTTTCGAGAGACAATATTCTTCGTACTACGGCCTTCTCTGCATAGACTTCTTCTTCTAATTCCGTATCGTATAAAACAGAAGAATGATCAACCCTTTCATTCACCTCATTGTCATAGATTAGAAGTACTTCCAGTGAACCAGGGCTTATATAATCAACCAAATGTTCCTCCTTAACCACGATTCCATTTGAATCTCTCAATAAACGAAGTATGGATGTAAATGATTTTTTTCCAGTAATCCTATCAACCCGATATTCATGCACTGCTGTATCTTTTCCAGCTGCATTCTGGAAGTATATATGATAGGAAAAAGGTCTGCTCGGTGAAGAACGGGACCACGAAATTACAGAGTCCCTTACCCCCGCCGATTTATATGTGGTTTGGACCGCATAATACTTGATGAATTCGGTGTTATCCCACGTATACGTGCTGTGGTCGATTTGATCGCCATTGGTATCGTAAAAAAAAGAATCAATATCGCTTATATTCCAAGTACTATCAGAAGTTTGCCATTTAAAAGTCTTCATCGTTATACGCTTTGAATTGACATTGAGGTACTCGTATTTATTCGTTGATACCCAACTTGATGTTTGGGCCGACCAGCTTTGGTCTTCCTTTGTCTCAAGCATTCCGCTCTGTGCATTGAACGTATACAGTTTTTGTTCAAAATTGACACGGTCACCATTTGCATTGATCTTCACTTGCTTCTTGGATAGAATTTGATCTCCTCCATTATGTACATAGGAAAGCACAAGGTATGGAGACCATTGTCCATTTTTATTCTGTTCGTAGACACTACGATCTAAACGATATTGAATTTGCGCATCACTACTGAGGCAAAAGGTGCCCATCAATAGACAAAATAAGATAGTTTTACATGAGTCACCGCAATTATACCACTACGCCGCAATATGGCGGTACGAGCGTTGAACTTGCCTGAAAAACAGGCCATGACAAGATTTGAATTTTTTGAAAACTTTAGTTCAGAGTCCTATTGTAGGGAGTATTTCCGTGAATTACGCATTCAACAGGGTGTCATTTGTAAGAAATGTGGTAATACGAAGCATTACTGGCTACCCAAGAAGGAGCAATTTCAATGCGCCGATTCCAAGTGTAAATTCAGAACCACGCTACGAAGCGGAACCATCATGGATTCTAGCAACCTTCCCTTTCGGGATTGGTTTTATGCCATGTATTTAATGACAAGTACAAAAAAGGGGTTATCTGCAAAAGAACTTCAAAGACAATTGTGCTATAACCGGCACGAGCCAGCGTGGATGATGATGCATAAGATAAGGTGCCTGATGGAATTGCGGGAAAATAAGTATACCCTAAATGGCGACATGGAAGTAGATGAGATTTTCCTTAGAACAACATGTAGTTTATCTGAAAATGAAGAAGTTAAGCGCGGAAAAGGGAGCCAGCGTAATACGCCTGCACTCATTGCAGTAGAGTCAAAACCCGTTGAAGATAAAAAGGACAAAGGAGGAAAGAAGCTAGGCTATTCGAAAATAGAAATCATCGACTCTCATGATTCGGCAGAAGCATTAAGAGTGGTAAAAAAGATGGTTGGATTGGTCAAAAAACTGACCACAGACAAGGGGCGGGAATTTGTTTTGCTTGGGGAAGTGGCGGAAACACATGAACGTGTAAAATCAAACAAAGAAAATAATGATGAACATTTGCCCTGGGTTGGAGTAGTAACGGCTAACCTAAAACGCTTTCTGCTTGGCATTTATCATTCGGTTAGCCCAAAATATTTGCAACGCTACCTTGCTGAATTCAGCTATAAGCTAAACAGACGTAATTTTGGGCTGAATATCTTTGAAAGACTTGTCAGCATTAGCGTTAAGCCAATTTAGTGGTACGAAGGCGGTGACTCATGTAGTTTTAAATACTGGCATGTTGCAATATGCTGTTAAGTTCCAAATGCAACAACAACAAAAATAGAATTATCCAACAGGTAGGGTAATTAATCTCCCAGGTGTTACTAAAGTGAATCATTTACTTCTTGAATCCTTTTGATATATACCATGGCAGATGCACTTTTCGTTACCTTACAAACTTCGCCTATGAGAACGCTGATTTTTCCCTTCTTGCTGAGTGTCCTTATTTCCTTTCAGCTCCCGCTAGACTTAATCTTCAACATTTTTGATGATGAGCCGATAGAAGAAAAAGCACTGATCATTGTACCGCCCGACAGCATTGCATATAAGAATACCATGGGAGTTCAAACCCAAGTATTGACCTTCAAAAACGGATCGCAGAATCACTATTATTTTCCGGGGAACGACAGCTTTATTTACCTCTACTCCGAAGTGGAGGCTCCAAAAATTATCACCGCTGGAGAGCGTACCCCTTTAAATCTTTCATTAGTACTCGATCGCAGTGGATCCATGGGCGGAGATAAACTCAAGTATACTATAGAAGCCGCAAAATTCGTAATTGACAATCTTGGTGAGAACGATATTGTTTCCATTGTCACCTACGAATCTGGCGTTCAAGTGGTGGCCGAAGCCCAAAAAGTAAGCAATAAACAACACCTGAAAAATTTGATAGATAAGATGGTTACAGGTGGCTCTACTAACCTGAGTGGCGGCATGTTCGAAGGATATAAACAAGTTGCCAAAAATAAAAGCGACGCCTATATCAATCGTGTTTTACTCATGTCGGATGGATTAGCCAACCAGGGGATTTCTGACTCTGCTGGACTGGTTCAAGCCGTTGCCAATAAACTCGAGGAAACGGGAATAAGCCTATCCACTTTTGGGGTAGGTGCCGACTTCAACGAAAACCTCATGCAGAGTATGGCCGAGTTTGGTGGGAATTATTATTTCATTTCTTCCCCCGATGAAATTCCAAACATTTTCGCCAAAGAACTCAGTGGACTGCTTTTGGTGGCTGCTCAAAACTTGAAGCTGGAAGTCCATATTCCAAATGGTGTTCGCCTTGACAAGGTTTTTGGATACCGTTATACGCAAACAGGAAATAAAATTACAGTGGATTACCGCGATATCTTTTCGGAAGAGAAAAAGGCCGTACTGCTCCGTTTTAAGGTCGATCAACAATGGAACAAAGACTTGGTATTCAAAGAGAACATCAGTTTCGTGGAAGCCACTTCGGGAAAAGACCAGGAAATCAGCATGGAAACCCAAGTAAACTTTCTGACAGAACCGGCCTTATATGCTACCCATTATAACGAAACCGTATTGCAGCAAATCCTCATTTTTGAAAGCAATGAAGTGATGGAAATCGCCATGCGTGGAGTTGATAGTTACAAATTTGAAGATGCCAAGAAAGAACTAGAACGAGGACGAAAAGAACTAGAACGCTACCGCAGTGTAGCGCCAGAGAACGAGGAGCTTTTGCAGCAAGACTCCCTCTACAATGCCTACGAACAGGGAATTGACTCGGTTAAAGTCATGAAGGAGCATGACCGGAAGAATTACCAGAAAGACAATAAGTTCAGGAATTACGAGCAAAGGAAGAAGAAGTAATGTAGACTTGAGAGGGTTAGAAGACGGTAAGTAAGTAAGTAGGTAAGTAATTAAATAGGTATGAGATTTATTGCGTACCGGTTGAATGTGGTCATGTAGCCGATTCCCGACAAACATCCTGCACAATCGCACTAATCTCATCCGCATGATTATATACCATAAAATGGCCTCCATGTTGGATGATATAATCTGCCTGAACTTTCGCAATAGGGATTAATCGATCATTTGAGCCATGGATAGAAATGGTAGGGATTTCTTTATTTCCTCTCCAAACAACAATTGGATGCAGGGCCCAAGCGATAAAGTCTTCATTCGTATCATCAATAATGCGCTTGAGCAATTTGCCGTCGTTGCGTTTTTGCTTGGTGCCAAAAAACCACTGTGCTACGCCGCTTGTTTGTTTAAACATGGATGGCCGAAGCATTGCATCTATACGCATCATCATGATAAAACGGTAGCGCCAGGGCAATTCCCAATGTCCCTTGAATGAAGAGATGAGGATAAGTTGATCTGGCTTTTTGAGCTTGGCAATTTCTTGGGCAATCATTCCGCCAAACGACATGCCCAAAAGGATAAAATGCGGTTCCGTTATAAATGCGGCCAATTGCTTGACATAGACTTGGAAATCATCTCCCCTTTTTACAGGCAACCATGAAATATGGTGGACTTCTAATTCACCCCAATCCATACGCGCGAAAGCACGTTCATCTGCGCCGAGTCCGCTGAGAATATAGATATGCCTATTCACCCCTTGTTTATGGACATAAGCCAATTAAATAACAAGATTACCAAATACCCTCCAATATAAGCCCAGATATCTTCCCAAGCGAAGAAAGTTCCAATCACTACACGTGCTAAAGCATTATCTTGTAATCCAATTATCTCAATAAAGTGCATGGCCTGCAAGCCTTCTACGAGGAAGGCGAATAGCAAAACCCCAAGCGCAACTTTCGATTTCGGCCAAGCAATAAAGCTCAGGATAAAAGCATAGATAAGCCATACAACAATGGTATCGCCCAGATAGGGACGAATAAAGGAATCTCGTACATAAAGCGCAATGAATACTTCTATAGCGAGAAGCAATATAAAGGCTAGAAAATAGTAGCCCTGGAAACGGTATGAAACAGTTTTAATCATTTGGCTTCAGTAAATAGGTGGCAGGAATGTCAAAACGTTGGCGCCAATAATATTCTTCGTGTTTATGGCCTTCGAACTTCTGAGTAGTCAATTGTTCTGGACCGTATCCGTTTTTTCGTAAGACTGAGTCTACAGCTAATTGATAGTCCTCATACAATGAATCCAATTCCAAAGTCCCGTAATCAAAATAGAAATTATGAGTGCGTGGGTCTGGTGTATTCTTGTCAATATACTGGAGACAGGCCTCAGGGATTTCAGGGCACTTATTCGACTGAGTTCCGGGCCAATGACTTGATAAACAGGCCGCACCACCAAAAACATTGGGGTATTCACACATCGCATACATGGAAATCAATCCGCCAAAACTGGAGCCTGCCACAAAAGTATTTGAAGCATCAGGAATTGTAGAAAAACTCGAATCAACAAAGGTCTTCAGTTCCTCTACTATAAACTTTAAATAGGCATCGGAATAAATCGGTTCGAAGGGGATTCCTCTACCGGTGAACCTCATTTTATGGAGTCTTTTCCTGCTGGCGACATCGATTCATAGACCTTTTGAGGGAAATATTGAGCGAGTCGTTTTGTGCCTTGGTTAAAGATTCCTACAACGATGCATGGCCGGACACGCTTTCCATCGATCAGGGCAGACAATGTTTCATCTACTCCCCACTCTTGGCGATTCCAAGTTATCGTAGAATCAAAAAGATTCTGACCATCATGCATATAGAGCACGGCATAATCTCGAGCAGTATCGTAATTCGCTGGTACCCATACCACGACTTCAATTGGTTGAATAAATTTTGATTCAAAGGGTGGGTAAACATAAACAGTCCCTTGTATAGATGGTTGAGCAAGCATATTTAAGGCCCAAATAATCAATAAAACAGTAAGCCAAAAGCGCTTAGAAAATAGAAAAAGGTGCACGCATCCAATTTAGGATATTTGCACCTTTTAATCGCAATTTATCGGTCACATGGGGCATATTGCTGATTTCCATCTTTCCCAAATCGCACTATATCCACGTGAACATAATTAAATTGTGCAGAACGTCTGCATTGAACTTTGGTTAATACCTGCAAGCTCCCAATTATTGAAAGAATATCTCTACTCAATAGTAGGTATTTTGAGATCATTAGATACTTAGTCAATAAAATGGTTAGACTAGTTGACACTCCCCCATCATCCATACATCTGCGCTGAAGCAAATCCCGCAAAGTAATCTGGAGAAGCGAAGGAACAGTTTGCCGAAATGCAACGGAAAAATGAGTTAATCTAAAGCATTGCATTAAACTCAATGGCTTTTCCGACCCAGAAATCGAGGTCTTCTTCTCGGTCGAATCCTTCTGGGTCTATAAAAAGAAAGCCGCGCATGGGTTTGCCGGTAAAGTTCATTTCTTTGCTTCCTTTCTTTTGTAGGAGGGCTTCATACGGAAGTTTCCCTACCCGAACCATCAAACGATCCTTCCCCGTTTGTTTGTCAGAATCCACTCCAACGCACATTTTATTATGGAGCATGAAGATAAGTCCACCCATCATCTTTTTTTCCTCAAGAGGACCCACATTCTGAAGACGCAATCGAACGCGCTCTGCTAAGTATTCACTATAGGCCATGATAAAATAAATTCCAATGTCAAATTCCGATTGCTATCGGTACCAATGATTAATTAGCTACTATATACTCTCCCTTGGCGCTAACCTTATAATCTAGCGCTTTTCGTGTTTTAATAAACGCATCAAAACCGGGCTTAAGTGTTTTCCAAAAAGCAATCAATTTGGTATTTGATTTATAGGTGCTTTCAAAAGACTTCATGTTCTCATCCGTCATTTTGAAGGGAAAAACATAAACCGGGATATTATTCTGTCCATTGTTTTTGGCATGCACAGCTAGCAGATAGATTTCTTTAATCTTGTCGTCTGTCATCGGTAAACAACCAATGGTCACACAGTTTCCATGAATGAAAATATCCCCACCCAGATTTCCTCCGGGGTTTCGCCGTTTATCCGCACTATTGGGATAGTTGAGTCCGAGCGATAAATAGAAACTACTTGCAGGATTAAATCGATCAATATGATAAAAGCCTTCGGGTACTTGTCCGTCGCCCTGTTTTGCCTTTGGACCAAGTTCTCCAGATGAGGCACAAACTTCATACGTCTTAAACCACCGAAATGACGACTCACTTTTCTTTTTCACAAAAAGCTGTAATTCCTTTTCTTCCTTAAATGCCAAAAGAAGGAGCTCAAAATTGTCTTTTGTTAAATTCAGCTTGACTAAGTCTGAATCAATGACATCCTCCTTTTCCGTGATGGCCGTACGCACCCGAGCATATTTCCTTTGCTGGGTCAAAAAATCATCTATCACTTCAGCAGACATAAACACAAATGCAATCGTGAGAATCACAGCATAACGAAAGGCAAAGGTTTTCATAAGGGCATGGTTTATCAATTGGTTCAGCCAAATATACGAATCGACAGGTCGACTTTACGAGATTTCGACTTATCGAGGTTTCGAGATTTCGAGATTGAGATTTGAGAGGGTAAGACAAAAGACTTCCTGTGACTCTATTCTGGCGAAAGCAAATGTATTGCGGCTCCGTCACCGTCCGCCGAAGCGTCCCGATCACTATCGGGAGCGTAGGTGGAGTCCTATTTTACTCGGAGACGAAATCATACGCGAGCGACAGAAAAAAAGCCCTAGTAACGATGCAACTCCTTTTTGATGGAACTGATTAATCCGACTCCTTCATAGATAAATCCGGAATAAACCTGAACCAGACTTGCGCCGGCATCGAGTTTGGCCTTCGCATCATCGGCATTCATGATACCGCCGACCCCGATGATAGGAAATTTACCTCCACTTTCTTTATGCAAAAATCGGAGTACCTCATTTGAGGCATTCTTTACGGGTAAACCGCTTAGGCCACCTGCTCCAATACTTTCTATCTCTGCGGCGCTTGACTTTAAATGTTCCCGACTAATGGTTGTGTTTGTAGCGACTAATCCATCAATGCCTGTAGAAAAAACAAGGTCTATAATATCCGTGAGTTGATCCTGGGTGAGGTCTGGAGCAATTTTCAGAAAGATTGGTTTCGGAACTCCGATGCTCAGTTCTTTGCGCAGGTCCATCAATCCATTTAATAATTGCTCTAATGGCTTTTTCTCTTGCAGTTCACGAAGTCCAGGAGTATTCGGACTGCTTACATTCACGGTAAAATAATGCACATGCGGAAAGAGTTTTCTGAAGCAATAGCGGTAATCTTCCCAAGCATCTTCATTGGCTGTGATTTTATTCTTACCAATATTTCCTCCAACAATCACCTTCGATTCAACCCGTGCCAAGCGCGAAACGGCAACATCAACCCCTTCATTATTAAAACCCATACGGTTGATGAGTGCCTGATCTTCAACCAAACGGAATAATCGAGGTTTATCGTTACCAGGCTGCGGGCGAGGCGTTAAGGTTCCTATTTCAATATGACCAAAACCCATGCTTGCTAGGGCGTCTACCCAACGAGCGTCTTTATCAAATCCAGCAGCTAATCCTACCTGATTCTGAAAAGTAATTCCGGCTATATCCACTGGCTTATTAAAGGATTCTGCCGCAAAAAGACTACGCATAATGGAGCGTTGCCACGTATAAGTATTTAGCCTTTGCCATGAATTCATAGCAAAATAATGCGCCTCCTCTGGAGACATCGAAAAAAGGATAGGTTTGAGCAGCGAATACATGTTAGAATGGATAACCGATACCAAAATTGAAGGTAAGTCGGCGGTTTAAATAATTATAATCTTGAACAACCAGTCCTCCATTTTTCGGGAAAGACGGGTCTCTAATTTGTGCTCCCATATCGAGTCGCACAAGGAAAAAGTCAAAGTCAAAACGGGCACCAATTCCCGCATTAAAGGCAAATTGATTGAAAAACAGCCAGTTGATATTCGCACCCGGTAAGGAACTATCGCCATAGACATTCCAGATATTTCCACCATCAACAAATAGCGCCCCTTCCAAAAGTCCTGTGATCACTCGAAAGCGCACTTCAGCAGAACCTTCAATCACTATTTCTCCAGAACGGTCAATTTGATTAACATTGGAACTATTATAACTACCGGGACCTATGCTACGTGGAGCCCAGCCCCTAAGGCTATTTGCTCCTCCAATAAAAAACCGTTTATCAAACGGCACAACGCGCGAGTTTCCATAAGGAAAAGCTATGCCGGTATGAAGCCTATAGGCCAGGTTTATATCACTTTTGGCATTCATATAATAGCGCAAATCAAAATCTGTTTTGGCATATTGAAACAGGTTGGTATTAAAAACTTTGTAGATTCCGTCGCTCGGCTTCGGGGTGCCGCTTAAAACCAGACCCGTATAAAAAACATTTCCCGCTGCCTCTAAATTCAACCTGAACTTATGGTAGTTCCCGGTTGGGGATAATCCTTTGTCTTCATAATACCATTCAAAACGGCTTGAAGGGATAAAATTAGGGTTCAGCAGGCTACTCAATAGTACCCGATCCCCAGGAGTTAAATTATCCAAGAAATCGCTCTTAATTGTTACCTGATTGAGATTCATCTCCAAAGGAACAAATCGAAAGAAGTTAAAACCACCTCCTACAGCATAGGAGAAATTTAAAAGTGAAGTTCGCTGAATAAAGTCAGGATTATACTGGTAGGAAAAAGTTAAATTAAAGGTAGTTGACGGCGATTTCCAATTCATGGCTTTCCCCTTTTTTTGAACCCACTTTGAATTATCTATCCATAAAAACTTAGGAATCACCAGTGAGTTCGACAAGCTCTGCTGCACATTGGAAAGAATGAATTTTTTATTGGTATACTGAAACTCCGTTGCTCCAGAATAGGTTACATCAAAAAGTTCAGCCCCCCCAAAGAGATTTTTATGCCGAAATAAAACCTGACCAGAAATACCCCAAATCCGCTGATTACTGGCCACGGCAGAACTCGATTGATCAGAAGTAATCACCTGAGGTTCTATTCCAAATCGCATGGATGGATCCGGAGTGAGCACAATCATCATATCAACTAAGCGGTTCGTTGTGTCAGGCGTCATATCAACCCGCAAGGCAGAGAAAATTTGAAGTCCGTATAAACGGTTATACACGCTTAACACCATTTTATCGCTGTATTCCATTCCTGCCCGCACCTTAATATAGTCGGCGAAAATCTGCTTGGAAATTGGCATTCCGCGTGTACGAACCTTTATTCCATCAATTTCTGTAAACGTCGAATCATCTTTTCCTTCTAGATAGAAAGGGTATGCAATATCCACATATACCTCATTAAACTGGTAGGTCTCATGCCGTTTGTATAGGCCTGGGTTTTTCACCTCAACCGCCATTTTTATCGTATGATTGTTTTGATTCGAGTCGACATCGAAAGAGATATACTGCTTGTCGAAGAAGAAATATCCGTTATTTCTAAGGTAGGCTGCAATGCGGTCGCGCTCTTCTCCCATCCGATCGGTATTGACAATTTCTCCGCTATGAAAACGAAGGCCTGCTGTATCCTTCATGAGAAGTTTATGGATATCCCTATCATAAATTCGGTATTCTACCTCAGCAATGCGGTAAGGCTTATTTAAATTCACTTTATAGGTTACAAACGCCTTCTTATGTCGGGTTTTTACCGCGTAATCAACCTTTGCATTGAAGTAGCCATTATTAAAAAGGTAAAGCTCAAGCTGGTCGGCATTCGCCTCTAATTTCACCGAGTCGAGTATGTTCGGCTTCTCGCCTATTTTATCTCGCACAAAAATTCTAATGCGATTGGTATCTCGGCCATCTTTTCCAAAATTCCATGCTTGCAAATAGAAAGGATAGATATTGAGAATTTTCTTATTCTCACTGAACAATAAATTTTCCTTTAACCCCGACTTTAAATTTTTATTATCGACGCCCTCTAACTTGCTGCGGTTCAACAAATATTCATTTTCATCCATGTGACGGGTTACAGAACATGCAGCCAATCCCCACGTGAGCAGACAAAATAGATATATTTGAAACTTTCTGGTCACCTAAAGGATTATGGCATTATCAGTTACGGCAATAAAATACGTTCAATCTTTGCGAATTAAGAAATTCAGGCAAAAATACCATCATTTTGTGGTAGAAGGCGACAAGGCTGTGCATGAATTATTCCAGAGTTCGTGGAAAATTATAACATGTTACTACATAGATGGATTTGATGTTCCGAAAACCGTGGTAGAATGTGTCTTGGTGAACAATAAAGAAATGGAACGGCTGTCGCACCACCCTACTCCCCAGCGGGCTTTGGCTGTGGTGGAGATTCCTACCTGGGATGCTAAAATCCCAACTTCTGGCATTCAACTATATTTGGACGGTATTCGTGACCCAGGGAATTTAGGCACCATTTTGCGTATCGCCGATTGGTATGGACTAAAGCAAGTGTGGTGCAGTGAAGACACGGTAGAACTGTACAATCCAAAATCCATAGACGCCACCATGGGCTCCTTCCTGCGGGTGAAGCTACTCATTAAACCCGCTCAAGAATTTTTCAACGCCTGCACCTTGCCTGCCTTTGCGGCTGTTATGGATGGAGAGAATGTGCACCAAGCCCAGCTTCCAGACAATGCGGTATTGGTGATTGGCAATGAGGGAAAAGGAATCCAGGAAGAAGTATTGACACTCGTCACCAACAAAATTAGCATTCCTCGTCTTGGTAGGGCTGAATCTCTAAATGCTGGTGTTGCAACGGCTGTATTGATGGATAATTTTTTTAGGAATAAATAAGCGTGAAGCTTCGTATTTATTAATCCCTGCCTGGATTTTTAAAATGATCGTACAGCATCGTTTCTTTGATCCAGCGCCCTTTCTTATAGCGGAAGAAATCATAGGTCCCATCAGGAAGGTAAAGGGAATAGATTCCCCTTGCACGGGAGTCGGCAGGCTCTGTATGCTCAAATACAATCAGCTTTTCTTTGGGTTCAATCTTCAAAACCATATTCGCTCCGTTTTTATATTCCCAAATAACGCGACTTTGATAGCTGCTTGCACCCACATCAAAAATGGGGAGTCCGAATACCGGTTCGTCAAATTCATTCCAAGAGAGTACATCCACTACCTTTCGGTCGGTTTTTATCGTATTTCCGTTCCAACCAACGAGCAGGTAGTATTCCTCTTTCTTGTACTTGATTTTTTCTATTTGATAGTAAATAGAACCATACCATTTCTCCGGACTTAAGCTTGCGTGATAAGCGGTATCATTATTACCCAAGCGATGTGCCGAGTCTCTAAGCCATACCGCTTCCTTCTCTTGGCTAGCATATTGAAGGATGCCAAAAAAGGAAAAGGAGTCGTTTGGATGACGAAACCCCCAGGTCAATAAACGAAACGAATGGTTAGGTGCATCGAGAATGCGAATATTTGCCACCGAATCAAATCGATGATTAAAGGAACCAGGCATGGAGATTAAGCTATCCATATTTTCATTGAACAAGGCGATACACGAATCTCGTTCGGCATCTTTGCGGCATTCGACCATATCAAAGCCTAAAGCCGACATGCGCCAAGAGAGCCTTTCAATCTCAGTTTGAGCTTTCGTCAAGCCCGAAATTGCGAGAAATAATAGAAGAATGCTCAGTCTTATTTTCATACCCTTTTTTAAAACGCTCTTTTGAAATAGTCCTCCGTCGACCGCGTGCGCCGGCCGCGTGCGCCGAAGCGTATGCGAAGGTGTAAGCCTTTTCGGCGAAGGTGTGCGGGCCACAGCAAAAAGCCCTGTGCCCTGTGCCCTGTGCCCTCTTCACTAAAAAGCCGTTCCAATCCTAAGACTAGAACGGCTTCTTTTTAATTTTATTCTTAGCGTGCCTCCAATACAAAGGCTGAGGCACCACCCCCACCGTTGCAAATTCCGGCTGCACCAATTTTTCCATTATTTCCGTGCAATACATGAATCAAGGTAACTAAGATCCGTGCTCCACTAGCACCCAATGGGTGACCGAGAGATACTGCACCTCCGTTAACATTCACCTTTGCAGGATCCAATTTCATGATTTGGTTATTCGCGATAGAAACTACCGAGAAGGCTTCATTGATCTCAAAGAAATCAACCTCTTCTGAAGTAACTCCAGCCTTAGCAAGTGCTATTGGCAATGCTTTAGAGGGAGCCGTTGTAAACCATTCAGGCGCTTGAGCCGCATCGGCATATCCACGCACTACAGCGATTGGTTTAATTCCGAGGGCCTCCGCTTTTTCTTTGCTCATCAATACCAACGCCGCTGCTCCATCATTTAGGTTCGAGGCATTCGCTGCGGTTACTGTACCCTCTTTTTGGAAAACAGGACGAAGTGTAGGGATTTTATCAAATTTCACATTCGTAAAATCTTCATCTTTGGTAACAACAATTGGGTCCCCTTTTCTTTGTGGAACCGATACAGGAACAATCTCCGAGTCGAATTTACCGGCTTCCCAAGCTTTGGCTGAACGTGTATACGATTCAATGGCATAAGCATCCTGCTCCTCACGAGAAATTTTACAATCTGTAGCACAAAGCTCTGCTGCATTTCCCATATGATATGCATTGTATACGTCGGTTAACCCGTCGTTTACAAGTCCGTCTATCATGGTAATATTTCCCAGTTTTGTTCCATTTCTGGCATGCATATAATGAGGAACCATGGACATGTTTTCCATACCACCTGCCACAACAACCTCATTATCGCCTGTCATAATTGACTGAGCCGCCAACATAACAGATTTCATTCCGCTGGCACATACCTTATTTACAGTCGTTGCTGGAATGTTGTCAGATAGTCCGGCGAAAATAGTCGCTTGGCGCGCTGGAGCTTGTCCGAGGCCTGCTTGCAATACACAGCCCATAAAAACTTCATTTACTTCCTTTCCATCCACGCCTGCTTTCTCCAAAGCTGCTTTGATAGCGATTGCACCCAATTTAGGAGCAGGAATACTAGATAAAGCTCCACCAAAGCTTCCGATCGGTGTTCTAACGGCAGAGACTATATATACTTCTTTCATGTTCGATAAATTTCTTTAATTCTGGCGCGAAGATAAGATTTTTAGACTCCTAAATTCGTGGGCCATCGTGTAATATTCTCTTGCATATATCCAAGCAAAAAATTATCTTACCCAAGGATTTAATTAACGAAACAAAGTAGATATAAACAAAAGCCTATGAAAACAGACTTTACTAAAATTGCCATTGGCGTTCGCAGTGATGGACTGCACCCTGGTACATTAGATGCCGCACTTAACCTTTCTAAGGTTTTCAATTGTACTTTTCACCTCATTTGTTTTGACGACAACTGCGCGGTGTATGAGAAAATGATTGAAGAAAAAGCTTCGGAAGGAAATGTGAAATTCGAAATTGTACGTAAATCATCTGAGTCAGTAAAAACAATCGTAAAAACTGCGATTGAGCTTGAGGCGAATCTCCTGATTGTTCCTGCGGATAAAAACTCGCAAGGAATTGTCAATGCATTGGATATTCCAGTGTTAACGGTCAAGGATGAATTCAGCTCCAAGCCGGTGAAGCATATTGTTATGCCTATTCACGACAAACCAGAAACCCGCCAAAAGGTGCCTGTAGCCATGGAAATCGCCAAACATTTTGGTGCCATGATCGACATCATCGCGGTAAGTGGAAAGAGTGAAGAAGAGCAAAAAAGAGTAAAATCTTATGCCCACTCTGCTGAAAAATTCATGTCTGAAAAAGGCGTTGAATGCAGTTACCACTTTCATCTTGGGGGAAAAGTTGATCAGGTAACTATCGACTATGCCAACGAGCAAAACGCTGACCTAATTGTAATCATGAATGATAGAGATGCTGGATTCTTCAGCACTTCCATGTCTGAAAAGATTATAAGAAATAGCTCTGTACCTGTTATTACTGTTGAGCCACGTCAATTATCGACCGTGGGCGCTTCAGGATACTAGGATCAGTGTCTGGCAACTAGAAACGAGTACGAAAGGTTTGTATCGCTATTGACCCTTAGCAGATACAGACCTTTTTTTATGTCCCCAGCTTGGATATTTATCGCAGCAACTCCTTCGAAATTTTTCACCTGAATCAACCTGCCTTGCAAATCATATAGTTCAGCCTGTCCGCTTAACATGGCTCCTGCAAAATCAACGATCATTGTTTCTCCACGATTCGCAAATCCTTCCGAATTCAATAACTTCCAGTTCGATACCGTTGCCTGTTTAAAGCCAAGTGGATGGGCTAGCCCTCTGCGGTTCATGGCATTATATATTATCATACTATTGGCTCCCGCATTTTGTATAGAATCGCATTGCTGACAATTTGCTGCCATCTGCATGAAGGTCATATTACTCACCTGATTGTACAAAGCACATAAAACGAGCTTATCCGTTTTATCCGCGCCCAAACTATCAAATACTTCTGCCAATGCGGCAACCCAAACTTCTGAATTATTGTATTTGTTATTGGTATAATCGTCTGGAAATTTCTTGGCGGTATTAACAACACGACCTTGCCAGGTTACATTTCCATCCCAATTGAATGTTTTCTGCCATCCATAATTACTGATTTGACGCGAATAGGACATCGCAAAATAATCGCAGGTCCCTTCTTCCATAGAAGTACGTTCCAATCCATTGGTTGTTCCTGGTGCCGCCACATAAGATAATACATGCCCTAATTCATGAACAATTACATCTGCATCTTCACCATCATCAATTCCTCCATCACCAAATAGTAGCGCCAATTCGCCGTAGGCTGGTGTAAATCCAGAAACATCCGCTCCATTGGAGGCATGCGGATCAACCTGTACCGTGGTGTTCGGTAAGTTATAGCCCAAGTCATGCACCCTTCTTACCCAAGTTTGTAAATGGTAATAGGTATTGACATACTCAAATTCATCCTGTGCTCGAGTAAAATCAAACGCAGGAGTCAATCCTTTCGGTTCATCACTCGCCGGATTTTCAATCTCATTAAAATGAAAAACAGAATCACGAAGGATGAAACTGTCATTCACAAAATCAACACGTATTGGCAGACTGAAACGTTCATTATTTAATGCAGCACTATCGCCGTCGTTAAAATCTTGGTATGCGCCTCCATAAGAAACTTCGGCACTTGTGAGCGGGTCTGGATTAAACACCATTCCTCGAACCGTACTATCCTTCCCTTTAAAACGCCATGCAAAATCGCGACGACCCAACTCATTCAAGTCTGCATCGTAAAAACGTTTCTCGGCATAGGCACCGAGATCCTCGACAATAACCACTTCTACGGCTGCTTGCCAAACCGGTGCATTCCAAATCCATACTTTACTCATCTCACCAATATGTGCATAGCCATTTAAGCTGCTCCTGAGTTTTGAGAAGTCTGCAAAGCTGCCAGAACGAGGCATATCAACTTGTGCTGTTTGATAGAGCACCTGACGAAGCACCTGATTACGGTCTACAAAAAACTTCACATAACAATCCTGGAATGGTGCTCCTTCTTTTAGATAACTAAATAAATAATAATGCCCTTCAGGACTTTCCCTTTCTGTGCTCAGTTTAAAATCACCTGGATGAAAGTTTCCTTGCACCAAGGAAAGACCTTGATGCAAAACCACTTCGGGTGTAATGGTTTCTCCCCAGCTTATTTTTAAAGATGGAAAAAGTTGCACGGGCATATTTCCTGCGATGGTAGGTTCATTTTGGGCCAGCGCTCCTGCACCAATTAATGCAAACATGCATAGGGTTAAAATCCTGTTCTTTAATCGCATATCACCTCAATATTAGGGAAATTCTGTGCTAGATTTTCCAGTTCTTCTTTTTTCTCTAGATCGAATTGGATGTGTAATTCCGGTTCTGGCTTATACAGCAATTCTTTCACTTCAGCTTGCACTTGATTTACTAAGCGGTAGGCATTTCCCTCCTCTCCAAAGGGGAAATTAAAAACTGCCCAAGTGCGCAAACGTTTTGTCTGTATGGATGACGCTTCCAATGCCAATCGCGTTGCATGACCATAGGCATGAATTAATCCGGGGACACCAAGGTTTGTGCCTCCATAATACCGCACTACAACCACCAAAACCTGACTCAGTTCAAACGAATTTATCTGCCGCAAGATGGGAGTTCCTGCAGAATGATTCGGCTCGCCATCATCATTTGCTCGGTATCGTGAACGATCAGCACCTAATACCCAAGCATAGCAATGGTGGGTAGCATCGGGGTATTTTTCCTTTAAGGTGTTCTGTTCCCTTTTTATTGCTTCCTCATCATCTACTGGGTAAGCAAAAGCCAAAAAACGTGATCCACGGTCTTTGAATTCAGCGCTTGTTGCTTCTTCGATAGATAAGTATTCCGTGGGACCTGCCATTTCACAAAGAAAGTAAATTCGGCACGAAGTCAATTACTTGCATAAATATGCGATAGGTCGTATTATGCATACCGAAGCTATCCAATGATCCTTCTCTCGACTATTGCTTTTATTCTAAGTATGCTGCTAATCATAGTCAGCCTACCCACTCTTGAAAAGGAATGGAATAATTACTATTTCAATAAAGTCAAATGGCAAAACAGGATCAGTAGAAATCAATTCATTCAGATTGATGAATTCTTTTCTAAGCGCTTTACATACTATCGAAAATTAGACTCTGAAGGCCGGGCAAAATTTATTTACCGAAGTTTTCAGTTTATGGAAGACTGGGAATTTGAAGGCCGTCGAGGAATTGTTATTGACCACTCAAAGCGACTGCTCGTATGTGGGGCCGCTGCTCAATTAACCTTTGGGCTAGACTATTTCCGACTCGATTATTTTCATCATATTTTTCTCTATCCTGATACCTTCTACAGTGATTTAGCTGAAGCGGAAGTCAAAGGTCTTACATACAGTACCGGACAAGTTGCCTTTTCTTGGAAAGATTTTGAAGAAGGATTTCGAATTGATTCAGACGGTTATAATTTAGGGCTGCATGAAATGGCACATGCTTTAGAGGTGAATCATAAAAAACAGAACAAAAGCGATAAAATTATTGATCTATTCTTTGCTGACTTTATACAATTCTCCGTGCCAGAACATAAACTTTTTGTAGAACGTGGTGAAGGGTTTCTACGGCAAAGAGCATTGGCCAACGAACATGAATTTTTTGCCGTTTGTGTAGAGAATTTCTTTGAAGCACCGCAAAAGTTTAAGGAAAGTTTACCTGATATCTTCAATCATCTATGTGCTTTATTGAATCAAGACCCGTTGAATGGAGATGAGAATTATTTACTGCACCCTGATTTTATAACTCAGGCCAATCAAACGAGTAAGAAGAAAATCCCAGGCTACCTCAAGACGATTAAAAAGCCGTATACCCCGAGGGTCTTGAGGTTTTATTCCTTTTTAATCCTTCCTGCCATCTTCTTTTATTCTAGTCTGGTGAAGAGTAATCCTGATCATCAAGTCATCCTTTTGATCATGATGGGCTTAGGTGCCGTTTTATTTACAGCCATTTATTTTCGTTCTGAACTTTGGCGCGACAACCAAAATGCGCCACAACTTGCCATTATTTGGAATTTACTTAGAGGAGCCGCACTGAGTGTTTCCGTTATATTTCTATTCAGCCATAGCTTCTGGAGCTACCAGAAAAATGTACGCTATCGCTTGAATGAAACAACGCTCCGTTGCGATTACCAAAACTGTCGACTAAAAAACTTATCGGTTTTTGACTATCCTACCGAATATAAATACCTCGCCAATTATTACCTGACGGTAGATGATATTCAACGCTTTGAGGCTCGGAATATTCCCGTTTATTTAGAAGAACACAGTAAGCGTGGCATGTTCGGATTGATTATGGACTATGATTTCAGCATTGTTGCTGGCAATGAATATTTCTACCCGCATAAGTAAGGTATTTGCTGGAACAGTCCTACATCGTATGGAATGAGGAACAAGGCAGCTTACCCTTGCCGTCACCCCGAGTGGAGCGTAGCGGAACCGAGGGGCCAGGCAATGCGACAAACGTGGTATGTTTTACCCCCCTTCCCTCCGCTACGGTCGGGATGACGGGCTTTGGAGGGTTTGCTTTACGGATGAAAATACGCAAAGACAACCTTTGCCTTTGCCGGACCAAGCACCGCAGCTAGACTCTCTTCCGAAGCTTCTTTGATTTTTTTGATAGACCGAAATTGGGTAAGCAAAGCCTTCGCCATTTCGTCGCCAATACCTTTGATATCGGTGAGTTCGCTTTTAAGTGTTCCTTTGTCGCGGCGGTTTCTATGGTGGGTAATTCCAAAGCGGTGGGCCTCGTCGCGCATTTGTTGGATGATTTTTAAGGTTTCGGATTTCTTATCAATCAACATTGGAACGGGATCACCGGGATAATAGATTTCTTCCAAACGCTTAGCTATCCCAATGATGGCCATCTTACCATACGCGCCTATTTCTTTCAAGGCTTCAACTGACGCGCTAAGTTGTCCTTTTCCACCATCCACTACGATGAGTTGCGGCAATGGCTCCTGTTCTTCCATCATACGGGTATAACGGCGAGTGAGCACCTCCTTCATGGTGGCAAAATCATCTGGACCAACCACAGTCTTCACGTTAAAATGACGGTAGTCCTTTTTAGCTGGCTTTCCATTCCGAAATACCACACAGGCCGATACCGGATATGCTCCCTGGAAATTCGAATTATCAAAACATTCGATATGATAAGGCAATTCGGTAAGCCTTAAGTCGTCGCGCATTTGGGTCATGAGGCGTTCTACCTTCACCTCGGGGTTAAGCCTTTCGTATTGTTCCAGCTTCTCCCGCATATAGTAGCGGGCATTTTTTTGAGAGAGTTCGAGGAGTTTCTTTTTGTCGCCAATTTTAGGAACAACAAATTGAACCTTCTCATCGCTGATATCTGGTACAAAGGGAACGAGGATCTCTTTGCTGGTGCTATTATAACGCGCACGAATTTCTCCGATTGCTAAAGCCAAGAGTTCTTCCTGAGGCTCGTCTAAATTCTTCTTCAGCTCAATGGTCTGCGTTTGGATAATCATTCCATTGGCCACCTTCATAAAATTCACAAAGGCATACTTTCCTTCTTGGGCGAGCGAGAATACGTCTACATCATGAATCGTATGAC
>Ga0100380_10001751_pt1 | contig 23543 bp, 25 predicted proteins | sample CryGeymeta201504_FD_80417 | JGI IMG/M metagenome (GOLD analysis project Ga0100380, IMG submission 80417) | Groundwater microbial communities from Crystal Geyser aquifers in Utah, USA - Crystal Geyser metaG 2015-04 | ecosystem: Environmental > Aquatic > Deep subsurface > Groundwater | place... | reverse complement strand
CAAAAATCAATTGTAAGAGTACAACAAAGATTTGCAGGTAATAAAAATGCTACCTGTGATTGAAGAGGATAAATTGGAGTTGGAATAACCAATGAAGTCTCCTATAAGATAGAGAGGAAATTCTCCAATTCAGAAAGAGCTTGAAAAAGTATAGAGCTAGCTGCATTAAATTGAGGAGAAAAAAGAAGAAAAAAAAAATTAATTCGAGACACCTCCCAGGCTTTAGAAAGAGAGCGACCTATTAAGCAATGATTAATAAAAAGAACCATTCAAAGATCACGGAGAGTAAAAGAAGTAAATCACTCTGAAGAAAAAATAATCACTTCTAGCGATTCTGAAACTTTGCGAATCAGGGAAAAAATAATAAGAAGAAGAAAGAGAAAGCAGCAACAGATAGTAATTCAGATAGAGAATAGATCAAAGATTAAACGAACATAACTGGCTCTCTAGGAAGCTCATTCAAAACTTAGAAATCATCGGGTTGATCGTGACAGCTGGCTGGAATTTCTTCGGAGGTGTCTACACTATCCCCACAAATATTGCAATTTTTTCATGGGCAATCGTACTTTAGACCAAAACCACAGTAGCTTTCTGGATGTTTCTAATGATCTACTCTTTTTGTATAGTAGCTTGTAAACTGATGCTGACTTATCTTCCTCAACATTTTTTCTTCAACTTTTTCTTCTACTACCACGCACATGACTACCTCTATGAATTCCTTATAATATTTGTGGCAGCAATTGAAATCATCTTTTTGAAGATGGGAGGTACTTCCTAGATGGCTTACTCGCAAAGATAAAACATATATGATGCCTTTTATAGAAATTTGCTTAATCAAGCCTCAAGGGGCAAGCAGCAAGAAGGAGAGGAGCAATTTATTAATGTCTACAAAAAGATGAGGCATGCCAGCAAACATTCTTTCTTCTATCGAGTTTTTTCAAAAGGGAGGCTCAAACCTGGCAGAGATTTCTATCCCTTGTTGGCCATTGTTCAGGTCATTATTTTGTTTTATATATTTTTCTTCTATGACCAGATGGAGTTCGAATCAAAAAATAACAGAAAATCTCTCGGGTAGCTGCTTACCGTTTCACAATTTTCAACAAATATGATTTTGGCTCTATTTTTCCAAGTGATGATCATGATAATCGACCGAGTAATAGTCGCTCTTAACATCATTGACAGGCTCAATCAAAAGATTTAAAACTTCTTCTTTAGTTTTGCCTTTAAGCATACACCAAAATACAAGACTTTGCAAGTTGATGAGCTGTCGTCTTTAGGAAAATTTGACTATTTGCTAATCATAAAGTACACCTTCCATGTGACCTTACTGCTTTTGATCAATTTCTTCGTGTACTTTTATATTCCATCTGGCGGCCTAGAGAAGAGCATCATTCCTCAATGCGAGATGTCAGTTTGTGGAAAATCATATAACTACCTTTCGTTTTTTCTCCTGCTCTATCTGATCTATTTTGTTATATCTGGCCTTCAGATCAAGCATGGCTTCAATCGCAACAAATGTAGAAATACTCTCATGGAAAGCTACCACTGGATAGATTATTACATTTATATGTTTTTTACAGGAATGCCGTTTTTGTGGGAGTTCAAAAAGATATCAGATTGGACCACAACGGCCACAGCTTTGCCACTGTTTCACTGGATGAAGTATGAGGATATCAATGCTCGGATGTACAGGTCCAAATGCTAGGCAGAGATATTGAAATAAAAGTAGCTAGGAAAGAAACCTTGGTATAAGCCGATCCTGGGTCCTGTGGGTTTTTTCTTCATAATTGCGGTTGTATTTTCACCAGTTATTATGTACTCTAGCTTCAATCCTTTTGCTATCAAGGACTCAATAGTGGCTGCCTCCTCAGAGCTACAACTGGTGATGAATGGAAATATTTACTATACTTTCTTTCAGACTTCTCATACCAGCATATATCATCACTAGGATCTCAACAAAAAATACAAATTGCTGGGTTTTTTTGATCGAGCAGATCTCTACAAACTTGAAACAAGCAGCTATCCAGATCAGGATTTTTCTCTCTCCTAGCCAGCCATCGCTCAACTATCTGACAAACTTTTTCAAACTGCCATCAACGAAAGTTCACATTCTTTTGCTTTTAGACTGCGAGTAGACATCTCTTAGCAAGTCGGAGGTGACTCCTAGATAGTATGGGGAAGTAAATAGTTGACTAATGATGAATTGATGGATATATATCTGGCAATCAGTTCAAATGAAACCGATTCGTTCACAATCAATAGTTTCTACAGTCCCTTCCCTGGATAAATAGCTAATCAGTCAATATATGTCTACAATCGGAACAATGCGCAGTACTTCTAGGTCAAAACTGACTCTATGTCAGCTCCTGGCGATCCTGATAAAACCAAAGGAATTTTCATATTTTACAAGAGCTCAGTCAAATACAATGTTGCTTTCGGACTGTTGACCTTCTATCTGACCTATGTTGTGCTTATTAATAGTTTGTTCAGAGTATACCTGACCGGAAATCTGGAGACCATAATATTCTAGGGTCCATAGTTGCAAAAGATACTGTTCTTGTGTGAAGCTGTTCGATCTGCCCGTATTTTGGAGAACTTCTATCAAGAGTAATATCTATATTTTTCTCTGGTGGATCTGATGCGTCATCCCCGGATGATTCGGGACATTGCTGACGATTTTGTAAATTTGAGAACAAAACAACATGAGAAAAAGGAATGAAGTGATTGTATATCAATACTAGCAATATTTATTTATCGGGAAGGGCCTTTATGTGTTGAAAAGTTTATTAATAATGAAGGATCGACAATAAACTTTAAAAGCTAAGCTCCGAAAAACGGCAAAAATAAGGAAAAGAAAGTCGCCTGACTTAGGGGAAACAAATGATAGCCTGAGGTGTGGAAGGCGGGCATTATAAGATTTTATAGTGCTAATCTTCGCTATATGTGTGACCACTTTATCGAATGGTCTATATACAATATTACTCCAACCAACAAAATGGACTCACTGATGACCTCTTTCGACAAGACCAAGCTCAATGAGTGTACCGGAAGATGCATCAAAACCAGGAACAACTCCACTTTCACCAAGACTTAGATCAGTTGCCTCGACAGGTACCTTCTCCTAGATTTAGATGTACTCGGGATATCCCCAGACTCCCCAATATGATGTACAGGCCCAGGACTGACTCCGAAGAAGTGAACCTTCGCCTTGTCAACCTGTGATCTTATCATACTTTGTTGATCAGTGATGTTTATAAGCTTATCCTTCCCATTCTTTTTACAAAACTGGTCTTCTCGAACCTTTACTATCAGATAGGCAAGGGACTTCAGGATGCTAACTTCTTTACCACAAACAACCAAGGTCAGTATCTTTAAATTTACTTTGAAACCTCAGGAATGGATGATTCTCGCAGATAGTATCATGATAATGTTCAGTTGGGACCAGCAAAAAGCATTATATCAATTTAGAACTCTTGAAAGAGCTATAAGCAAGAGCATAAGACCCCTATTGAGAGTCTTATATCTCTTTTGTGATTTTTAAAGCTTTTTTCTATGAATTTTCTAACGAAGTTGGACTGACATATCAATAGAGATTACGATCAATCAAGAACTTCCTGAGCATGAAAATCTGGTAAACTCCGCTCAGGACAATGACGATGCACTCTATGACTGTAATGGAGGTGATTCTCTTGGTTTTGTGGAAACTGAGGTCAACAAGTCGATCTTCCACTTACCGTTATTTTTTTTGCCGTTGAGCAGACATCTGAACAAAGCTGCTCATCTTTTGCCCAGTCTCATAGATGCTCTTAAGCTTTTAATTACCCAACAACTCCTAGGGGATCTTTGTTGGAGCTCTAATATCTTGGAAGTCTTATTCGGCCCAAAAACTGACGAATATGACGTTTTGATCATTGGACTATCTTTCTGTGACAAACTAAAAGCAAAGATTGTGAATATGGTCTAAGATCGGGCCATTAGTACAGTGTTCAAGATAATAGTTATGTCGGAATAACAACTCATCATCTATTTTTTGTTGTTTGACTATCTTGTTGGTTTTCAGGTCTGTGAGGGTAAGAGAAACGTATTAATTTGATAGTTTGCTGCCGATGCTAGGCACCTTTAATTCAACTTTGATGGGCTGAGTGAGGAGGTCATACATCGAAGGAGGAAACTAAAGCCGTGCAGACGGGTGTATTGGGTCTCAACAAGAAATCAGCACTCTTTGAGATGATCAACAAATGCAGAACGATGATTATGCCCAAGGGAGCTTATCCTCTCATCTCTTAATTATCATAGGTCTTGAATATTCAATTGATATGATATCGATTGATTCAACTCGATACTCTCATCTCTTCTTTGTGGTGTTCATCTTGGGAAGCTGCTTGGCCTTGCTCTCGCAGAAAGTTATGTGACGCTTCCCTGCAGTCTAGTTGAACTTTCTGCCGCATGTAGGGCATTGGATCATGCCACTAGCCTACTCAGCTACAGTCTTCTCCTCAGCAGATAGTTGCTATCCTCTGCCTGCTTTCAGCCCTGCCCTGAATGCTGCACTCTGAAGCTTCCATTTTGGAACCTTCTCTTCCTTCGGCTTTTGTTTGGTATTTTTTATTTTTTCTTCTCGCTGAGGGATAGAAGGGGGAGCTTTGAAATCTTCAACTTCAGGAGCTCGACGAGCAGCTGAATTGAATGCTTTTCTCTTGGATTGAAAGACCTTTTGACATACCTTTTCATGCTTTGCGACTGTCAAGACATTGAACTGTCTACCACAGCCCATTGAACATTATACTAGTTAAATTTCCTCAGTTTACTCAGGCATCATAGATGGTTGTTTATGAGCTTGGGACATAGGTTGAGCCATAGGCTGACTTTTTCCACTTTCCTTAGCCATTTCTCTCTCAAGCAAAGCCATGAAATCTTTATTTGAGTTTAGGGGTTTTTCTTAATTGGGATTTGAGTATTCCTCGGTAGGTGGAGGTCTTCTGATTGGCCGGCTATCTTCTATTGTTTTAGATGCTCCAGAAGGTGTTTTTTTGGGAGGTTCATCGTATGCTTTCCTCTGATTGGTTGTAGGAGTGGGGTTTTTAGATTATTTTTCATAACCGTTGTATTCTTCTTGCTTTGATGGCACTTTTCTCATGTTATAGGTCTATTATGTTCGTTTTTCGGCAGATGTTATTCTTTCATTCTTTTATCGACTCATACCATTTCTCGCCATTTTTTTCTTCAGCAATTGAAGTCCCATCTTTGCTTAATTTATTTTACTGTTGGTCATGTTGTCCTATACTTTGTAGTTTATTTTTTGAGTCGATCCCGCCCTTGGAGGAAACACTGGTTTTTCGCTAACAGGTTTATCGTACATCGTGGGTTTTTTCTGAATGTGATAAGTGTTGTCAAGGTACTATCCTTTAGGATGAGGAGGTTGCTGGGTTTTATTGAGTCTGTTTTGCTGACTACTCGCTGGTAAAGGTTGTTTTTCTGAGTGGGAGGGATCTTACATCTGAGGTTGTTTTTCATTCGAGGCAATTCTTAAATAATATAGGGTCGATTCAAAAAATAAAATGAACATATCATTCTGCAAATATATTGCTGTAGTATTCACTGTAATCGAGCTTGAAGCTCAGGGAACTCAATTTGCTCTCGCCCTCTTTGCTCAGCTGATTGTAAAAGTTCTTGAAGGCGGTAGTGAAGACACTGCTCAATTAGTTCACATCCTTGGCTAGCCTTCCTCCGACAAACTCAGGCACATCTAAAGCTTCGATGCTGATCAGGCCTTTTCTGGCCATCCCTTGCCGATCTTCATACAGACGCCATTTTTCATAGTATTCGTCGTAGTTTTATTGCAGGCGTAAGGTAACAGCTTTGAAATTTGTTATCACTGAAAAGATGTTGTTGAGAGCTATCATGATTTGTTTACCTTTAGGGCTGTTGAGTGTAGTATCAAGGATGTCTTGTTGAAACTCACGGTGCAATTTGAGAATTTAATCAAAGGTGGAGGCCTATTCAAGGGATTGACAGAATCGTTAGTAACTTGTTTAAACTGAGACCATCAGATAGCTGAAGAGACTGGTGACGAAGTGATGCATAGAATTACGCAGAAGATAGCTCGAGTGAAACAATCCGCTGACTCCTTATCCTCTGGCTTTGCGCATTCTGATGCTTTCATCTCGTGATTGAATGATCCAGATACTTTTTGTGGTCTCTTGGATCTGCTTGATCTTCCACAAAAAGAAAAATATTTTTTGGTAGTTCATCATGATCTCAGGAGAGAGCAAGGCCTGCATCGGTTCAAGTTGCTCGAGAGAATATTGCAAATTAAAACAATCCCAACCTTAGGCTCCAGTTCCATAATCAATCTTTTTGGCCAAAAGTCGATCCAATATAGCAGCTCTATAGGTCTGCTTATCAGCCAGAAGAAAGTCGGTGAAGCACTTGCCAATTGCATCGCTGATGTAGCCATCAAGAGAGTGCTAGTTGATTTAGTATTTTTTCTGGCTGAGTTTTTCCTTGAGACTGTCGTAGAGATGTTGAATGAAATCACCTTTTCCGCAGAGGAAGAAATGTCTCATACAATGGAGATGTTCCTTCAGATGAAACTGCTTCTTCAGTACATCAACAAGAACTCTACTGACCTATTAATGGGTTTCATTGAGCCATTAGTTGAACTCAGCACCAATGATGCCATTTCCACTTTTGGCTTTGGGAAACTGTGTCCTCAAGTTGTAAACAACTTTGCACCGATTGCGTAAAAAATAGATAGTTTTGCCAGCAATGAAGATCTTCTTGGCACTGTCAATGTCGAGCACATTGGGCACATTCTATAAAACCAGTTGGAATCTTTCAGTCCATTATTCACTATCAGATACCCTCTTGTTCTCTGATATGAAAAATTAGCCCTTAGAGTCAAGCAATTCACCGAGATAGACCCAACTATGAATGTAGTTGAGAAGAGGCTGAATGAGGAAAGATAGCAATCTATCAAGAAGAGCTTGAATGGGTTCTTGTCCGTTGGGTCTGAAAGAGTTAACAATTGAGATGATGTGAGCTCCCTAAAAAGGTCCAACTGCTTCAAGAACAACTGCTAATTATCTCATGATCATTTCTGGTTGGAAGGACCAGTTGACAAGCTTTCTCAATGACAGTCTCCCTGCTTTAGCTAAGGTTTCCATCGAACCGATCCACCGATAGTACTGGTTCAGTTATTAACTGACTCCTAATTTGAGGGATTTTCCAACAGTTCCTGATTTATCAGCATGTTTGACAATTTGTTTATGAAGCCATCCCAATTAACTGAGATCTCTGACCATTTTCTTGACAGTATCGGATACTGCTATACTTGGTCTGAGTTGATAGCCGTTGCCGGTGTCGATGATATCTGTACTTGAAGTATTGCCAAAAACAAAAATAAGCTGACGGACGATGTCACTCTATTGAATATTTTCTTAGATACTACCTCTGTTTCGAGCGATTCTCACATGCTCAAGTGATTTTGACTATTTTTTAGGTTGAGAGTGGGGACTGGCTAGGAAGGACAACCCATTCATGTTGGTGACTCTGGTTTCTGAGGAGACGTTAAGCTATCTTTTCCGAGCAAAAATGTTGGCAGAACCTGAATCACCCGATAGTTACTGTCCTATTGTTGGTTGAGTTCCGACAATTTGAGCAACATCGTGAGCACTTCTTGTTTTCGGTAGACAGCATTGTTGGTCAAAAAGCGTTGAGTGGCATCTTGGCATGCGTAGACTGCTTTCTGGTCACCAGTTTGCATGATTTTGCTGGCAATTTTTTATTTGAGGTCGCTGGCTGATCCCATGGGTCGTGCTGGTTGGATGAAGGTTTTTTTGGCATAGCTCTGGATGTATTCTCGATAGCTCTCGTCGCTGTTTTTGCGAATGCTGTTGATCAGAGCATCGATCTCGTGTGCAATTTTATCTTCTCTGTTCTCCATGATTAATTCAAATTTATCGAGGCAACAATATCACTATTACCAGCGATATTACCCTTATTGATTGTCGACACAAGTAAAACATTAGCACAAATCACTACAAAACGGGCTCCTCAACGATTTATTCACCTAGGAGTCGCTATTGGAGGAATGTGTTGCGACGTTATTCTTCCAATTAGCGCTAGCGATACCAATTGCGAATTTTGATTATTCCTTTAGGTGTGAAATAAAAAATGCCGCCTACCCAGATGAGTGGATCTCCTATCAGCCCGATGATTATCCCTAGCGAAGCTATTCCTGTTTTTTTGAGGCACCCTTCAGGGTAGAGGCAGTCGAAAAGGATCTGAATGATCAAAACTGGGCCAGCTGCCAACATAGCCAATGGAAGCATGACAGGTATGCCCACAATGATTAGTAAAAGAAGGCCTGCTCTAAGCAGGATGATTTTGCACTTGGTCCAGTCATCTCTTGGTCTGTCCATCAGTCCAGGACAGCCGAAAGGGTTTAATGGACTGAAGTGTGCATTTGAGTATTCACTTCCACAGAGCCAGCACCATTAATAATGGCAAATGGAGCAAGTCATGTGGTTACATCCTGCTATTTTCTAGACCAATCCTGAACATTTCTTACACTTTTGAACATCTTTGGCATTCTACCAATCTTTTATTTATTTTTTGAATGCTCCCTAACAGCTGTTTTTGGGATGGGCCTAGCGATTACATCGATTGCATATAACTGTGTTGCACTTGGGGCATTTGCTCGTCTTTTTTTTTGGATTTGTGCTGATGACGACTGCACATTTAGAATTGGGACACCACTTCAAGTTTGGATTTTTATGAATTTCGAGGTTGCGAAGGAACTGTTTGTATTTTGTGTAGAGAGGTCTATCGAGGAGTTTCTGGATGAGATCAGAAGGAAGCACTTATCCACAGTGCGGACAGGTTAACTTTTAAACTCTCATGTTATCAATCTATCTATACCAGGATGAGTACTTCTTCTTTGATGTAGAATTCCATGCACTGGAGGCAGATGTTATGCACCTCTCCCTTGATTCTGACCATGTCTTGCTCACTATACTAAATGTAGCATATTTCACAAGTCATCTTTGCTCCTCTTTCCTATTATTCACTTTCAATGCTGCTTCTCTAGCTATCTAACACTTCTTAGGACCAAGCTTCAATGTTTTAGTCAGAGGGAATGTGCTCTTATTTGCTGCTTTAGCATACTTTACACTCGTGTTGATGTGGAGCTTCGTTGGCTATGAAGTAATGGTTGATTAGGTTATCTTCGTTCATGACGAATAACTCGATGGCCTGAATAAGGCAAAAAGTACATCTCGAAGGCTGGTGGGCTTGTGCAAATGAAGAAGCAAGTGAGCAACACTAGGTTCAAGTTCCATCTCGTTGATTAGGTATTTTTCCAGTTCGTATTGCCTTCTGCGAACAAATGAAGATGAGTGAGGTTTATGCTCGTGTTCGTTCATCGTTTTTAATAATCAGATTCAATAGGAGTAATTAAACATTCGGACTCAAAATCATCCAGGCGGCCAACGCATCTGCCGTCCTCCTAATAAATGGATATGAAGATGTAAGACTTACTGGCAGCCTTGTTTGCCTTAATTGATCACCAGGCGGTAGCCGTTGGTGAGATTGAGCTTTTGAGCTATGGTGGGTACCTGAACAAGCATATGGCCCAAAACTTGTTTGTTCTTTTATTGAGCCTTCATTAATAATGTAGTACTTGAGAAATACCTGAAAGACCGTCGATCTTTTTTGGAATGATGAGGACATGAACTGGAGCCTGAGGATTGATATCTTTAAAGGCATAGATCTATCTATTTGTATCACTACGTGCTCATCCTAGAAGACGGCCTCTGATGGGATACTTTTGTCTAGTATTTTATCGAAAATCGTTGAGAACTGACGGGTGCTTCTCCTTAGCAAACCCAACATATCAAAAAATATAATTGACTTTTGAAGTTATTAAGTTAACCGTTTAAATGAACCTTCAATCGCCAACCTCTCTCCTCAATTCCATTCAGTCAATGAGGGACAAGCTAAGAAACGATAAAGAACTCCTCAGCGATATCAAATATGACTTCACCAGAATGGAGAAGAAAAAACGACCTGCACCTATCGAAACCATTATGGAGGAATCTATCCAAGACCCAAGCATGTTGATCTCTAAAAGAGAGTATGCCAGCTAGAGAGGAGATCGAAACAAAGTTATTGAACTTAAGAAATAGCACCAGAAGTAGTTGAGCAGGGTGAGGTAGGAGCATCAAAAAGAAATGAAAATAGTGGTGGAAGGCTTCGCCAAGGAAAGATAACAAATAGAAGAGAATTGGAAGTTGAAACTAGAGGAACAGGTGAAGTATATATCTTTGCTGGAAGAGCAAGTGAGTAGTCCTAGCAGTCCAATTCAAAGCGAAAGATAAAATGCCTCAAAGGAGCAATATGACACTGTTATCAACAAATTGCTACAAGAGAACACAAGATTGCATCAGCATTTGGAACAGGCTAGAGAAGAGTGTTAGCATTGGCGTAGGCAAGCTCGTATTTATATGACAGAAATATAAACTAGAACAAGGTCTCCTCTTTTCAACAAAAACAAGCAAAAACTATCAAAACCACAGCGAGAAAAATAATCCATCAAGCAAACAGAAAGCATTTATGCTGATGAGAACGAAGACAGGTCTAATTTAGGAGAGATATGGTCAGACACTGAAATCCAAAATGACGAAGGAAAGCTAAAAACAATAAAACAGTTTCCTCGAGGAATGTTATCACAAGGTTAGCCCTCAGGTTTAGCTTCGAGGTTGAGGTGAATGATAGATATGCTTATTTTGTATAAAATTATTTCAGATAATAATCATGGCAGCTCCTGAAGAGGTAAAACAGATGACGAAAACCTTCAAAGAAACGAATTATTTCGCTGTTGGGACCTATAAGCGCGATTTTGTAGAATTGATGTCGAGTGGGCTTCTGGCCAACTTCATCACCACTACCATATTGGGGCCTCTCTAGCGTTGGAAAATTATCAAACAGACCCAAATGACCTACGACTATAGACCTAAGGACAAGTTCCCTTCCTTTGTTCATTTCCTCAGCAGTAAGATTCATGCTATGCAGAGGCCACCAGCTAGCAAGGATTCACTTCACTATGGAGAGGCAACGTAGCTCATCTTTGGCTTCAAGGATGGCAGGCAGCGATGCAAATTTTCTTGTTTGACACAATCAAGGCAACATTCAGCGAATTGTCTTTCGAGATGCAGAACGAGCCCATTGTAGAGATGCTAATATCTAGTCTAAATTTTTGTTGGAAAGATTAGCGGCTCCTCTTGTAGCCTCAGCTACTTCCCTAGCTATCACACATCCGATCGACACAGCAAGGATCAGAATGGCCATGAATTATCACCGCAACCCCAGCGAAATGCACTTCCACGGTATTTTGACATGCTGGGGCATGATCAAACTATAGAACGGAGGTAGCTATCATTCAAAGTAGGATCAAATCGGGTGCTGTATAGAGGATATTTGCTGGCAAATCTGATTGCATTGCTACACCTCAACATATACGCCACTGTCAGGGATTTGTGGAGCAGAAATAAGGTCGATATGGGCGAATATGGCGATTTGTTTGCCTCGAAGGAATTTGTAGGCATGGTTGCATCACTTATGCTTCTTCATCCGCTCGATACAGTCAAGTACATTATAGTTAACTCAGGAAAAACCTGCAGTTGAACAATATGGATAAAAATGACCGAAGCATGCGAAATAACAATGCTCGGAAGGTTTTCAGATAGTTCTCCGAAAGGCACGGCTTTCCTCGGCTGTACCAAGGCATGCTTGTTACTGTTGTCAGGCAGATGCTCTTTTGTCCCTTGTTTATGCTTATGTCCGGCCCAATCGAGTAGAACATCAAGCTATTTTGATTGTATACACACTGAAGACTTAGCATTTAAATAATAATTCAAAATGAAAGAGGAGTCGATGTCGGGGTCTAAAATGATGGCCTCGAGACTAGCATTCAAACAGAAAAATACAAGCAAGCTCAGCTTTTACGAGACTAATATGGACAATTACACCAAAAATCAAAAATTCAATCTTGATCGAGTAGACCCAAAAGGTGTGGCAGCCGTCGGAATATATGGCTCCTTCTCAGGAGTTATTGAAAGCGCTGATTTGCTGACAAATTGTTAGGAAACTCTACACCTTTCCTACCGAGTCATAATGGGAAAAGAGTGGCATGATTAGACCCCAGAAACAGATGTACCATAGTTTCGATATAGGACACTGAAGGAGAATCACATTTTTTGGAGTCAAAAAATGGCAAATTATCAATAAGTTTGAGCTTTGATTTTTTGGCCTCCTGTATGTATGTATCAAGTTGGCCGAAATTGCTTATCACCATGAAAGGTTTCAATTACAAGGGAGAACTCGTTCCAAAGGGATATGCGCATTTTGACCTTCCAACCGAAACAGGACAATACGTCAAACAAGCCTATATTTATTCGATTGTCAGAAATGAAAGTTGGATTCAGAGATGGCTGCCATTTTGCTAGGCCTAGCCAAGTGCTTTGGACCATAAGGAAATTTAGAGAGTCATTATTCGTGGCGAAGGAAGAGAATCTGAGAAAATAAGAAGCGTGGGTCTCATGAATATTAGAGTGGAGACCTTGTTGAGAAATTTTTAGAGATTTGGATACAAGTGATCTTTATATAGATCCATTTTTGTTAGATTAAGGCTCAGTAGATAAAATAATGCCTATGCTTAATCTGGAGTATTTAGTGCAAAATCCCTTAGAAGATGATATATTGATTTAAGGATAGTTATTATATTCGTTAGATGTGCATTGACCGTCTCAAGACCAAATACAAATAAATATTGTAATCTAGTCGAGCCTAGACCGACCAGGAGGACGAACCGAAGACCCTCAAAAATACTCGCACCAAAAACCTCAGTAATATGCGAGTGCTGACATAGTACAACTAAAACTTGTCATACAACAATAACATTCATCACTCGTCAGCTTATGTCCTCGCACTCAAAGAGCGCATAGCTCAGGCGACTCACAATTTGAACAGAAAAGATGAGGAAATGGTGATGCTGAAGGAAGAGATAATAAGGAAAGATGAAAAGATTTCGATTCTTGAGCAATAGATCTCATCCTGTCAAATAAATGCTGAGCAAAGTTAGAAAAGAATACTGGAGGCTAAGGTTTATTCTGCTTCACTTTAAAAAGAAATAGAAAACATGAAGCGGCACATGGAATCCATAACCATGGACAAATAGTTGCTTCAGAAACAGTCAGAGTTCTACAAGGGAGAATCAGTAAAAATATTGAAGTAAAAAAGCATCCAACATAAGTAAATTGAAGCTCTTCAAAAATCCCTTAAAGAAGTAACATCCCTCAAGGCTGAGAATAAGCACCTGAGGGAGGATGTAAAAAGGATGCAGGAGATCGTTAATCAGATGTGCCAGAATAAGTTGACAACAGATTTCTCTGACAAGCATTATCTGGGCATGCCGATGAAAGAAATGTCAATGTGGTTTTCTCAAAATTTAGTGGGAGAGGTGGAACATTTTTTGAAGAAAGAGCAAGTTGCACAAGGAAACAAGAAGTTTATCAGTAATCTGGTGAAATTTATCGATAAGTACACTTCTACATCATCCAAAAGAAAAATGTCCTCCAGTACAAACACAAGAGTGAAGTCAAATAAGACCTCTCATGTGAGGTCAGCATCCATGTGCGACCCTGGGTTCTCTACAGCCCTTGAAGACTTTGGTACACCAGTCATTAAGAGAACTCAGAACTTGGGTACAAGCGTTTTGAAAAAGAGTTTACTAATCAACAAATACAAAAAAATGGACGTTAGAAAATTTACCTCGGAATCTATTCAATTACCTCAAAGCTGTGAGCTGTCTGTATTTCAGGAAGTGATGAAAGAATTCAGAAAGGCCTTAGTGGAGGCACTGGGCGAAAAAACTGTCAAGCCAAAGACGATTTTAGGTTTAGCCGATGAGATGAAGGGAACTCTAATGGAGTTATTAGAATATAATGGTTATTGATTGCTTATTTTTTCAAATCAAGATATATTTTGAACATTTATTGAGGTGAAAGGTCGATAGTATTATTTGGGAGTTATTTTAGACTAATTTTGTATGTTTAATTTAAATAATATTACTTAGCTTTATTATGCAAAGCTATTTTAAAATTACACTCTGACCACCAAAACCAAGTAGAAAAATACAAAACATGCACCATCAACCAAGGCTGATCATTCGAACATCACCTGCTGAATTATCTTAATATAGCTTCTTTTATTGTTGACGCCCATCACCGATTCCTTCCCGTATGTCGTATCCGGAGAATTATTGAACTCCTCTTTTATCGTATCAATAAAGACGGGCTTAGCTTCATCTAAGTCCGCATCGTGAACGATCATTCTATATTCGCATCTTTTAGTGATTGTCTCATGGATGGCGAACCACTTGCACACACTTTAGATGAACTCAGAGTTCAGAGAGTGGGATTTGTTTTTGAATTTTCTGAGGAAAGTTTTGGCAGTAGAGTAGTTGATGTTGAGTAGATGGGATGTCTTGGTTAAAAAAGGAGGTACCTCTTTGATCTGTTAGTCATCAATGACGACCTTCTTGAGGAGCATGATTTTGTCACGATAGGAGATCTTGTCATACTTGTCAGTTCCCTTGAGGAGCAATCTTTTCTTCTTGTTAATTAGGTGGTGGTTCATTTTTATCACCTTGATTTCAGGACTAATGAGTTATACAATGCTCCCGAGACGCAAAGAATATATAGCCATCACAAAAATATTATTGGGTTTCAGATATCTCCTTGCTTTAGTTAGCAAAATTACAAATTAGGCTGACTATACTTGTGTTTTTTTAGTTGTTTGATAATATTCAAAAAATTCAATCCCAGGAGTCTTTTCATCAAACTAAATATCATCTTTTCAGGCAGTAAAAAACCGTTATTTATTAGGCTTGCCTTACTAATAACGATTTACAATACTTTTACCCTTAAAAGATAATTAATGTTCTCTCTTGAGATTCTTCTGAATGATGATATTTAAAAACAATCGTTGCAGAAGAAAATTAAACAGAGTAGACATTTCCTTGAGGTTCAGGATCAAGTAGAGTGTCTAAAGATACGAGTCAGATCACTAACAATTGCTCCGGAGCAAATGGTCGGGAGCTGTGTGTGAAAGTACTAATCTGAAAACTCAATACATAATCAAAAATTGGGAGTTATTTTCTTCAGGAAGAGAGTCTTCACCCCATCTATCAGGAATCTCTGACTGAAAATTGACATCTCTTTCTCCGAGCAACTATTAATTTAGATTTTACTATTTACTCTGACCCATGTTTTCATCCCAGGAAGGCCATCTGATCCTTCCACTCTGTATTTCCTGAAGTTCACCTTCGGTCCAGGTTATTTCTGGCAAATTTTCTTCTCTTCTGCTATTTTCCACACTCGAAGAAGCCTGTGTAATTTGGGAAGAATTTCCAAAATCCTTTTTTTCTCGAACTATCGATAAAAATGTTTGGTGCTTAGCGAGAAGCCTCGATGTTTTAGGGTACTCAACAAGATCAACGAACCTGGATTATCCATAGTTGAGGATCTAGACATATAGAATATCTCTAAAAGAGCCTATGATTTTTCCCTCTCGCCATCTGCCCCGAAAGAATATGTCTACATAGTCACCTTGAAGATAGAGAAGAGAAACTCTTCTTTTGGCCTCTATCCTTTAAAAATCTCGAACTCTGTTCCAATAGACTTATGCCTCAGCCCAATCATAAGAATGTTCAACAAAGCCTTCAAATATTTTTTTCAAGAAAGCCGAAACTCCATACATCACAGTATCGATTTACTTGCGGCATAAACAACAGTTTTCAGAATTTTTGTGGTATTATTCGAAGCAGGGAAGGCAATAGAAATGCCCACATTCCGTAGTGACAGGGTAGATGCACAACTCCATGCATATAGGGCATGTCATTTGCTATTATGTGATTGACTCTGTTAGTTTTGAGAGGACTTGAGGAAACTTTGATTGTAATCCACGGTGAGTATTTACACATGTTTACTTCTTTCTGGTATTTTCGATACGTTTTAGAATCAAGCTTCTGAGCTAGGAACTCTTGATTTCTACTTTCTTCAAGTTTTTCTTCTTGGCTAAACTTTTGGGAAACCTTGATTTGATACGATCTATATTTTTTTGACTCTCCTTACCCATTTATAATTATACTGTTCAAAAAACAAAGTACTACATTACTGAATAACTCAAGTCATTAAACACTCAGAGGTTGTATTGAAACATTTTAATGTCTTTGTTGGCTTTTGTGCTTAACTTAACTTGAAACTGTTGGATTTTTCTTTTTTTTATGGTAAAAGATGATCAATAAAAATCAATAGAAAGTTCCATAAGATCGAGTAATTGATATTCACAAAATAATTTCAAGCTATATAATATATCATGTATGAAGTGATATTGCTGTTTTTATATGGACTGTATTTCTTCCGTGCACGCAGTGCCATGGGTAATCACATCTTGATAAGTTCAGGATGAGAAGCTTAGCCTTTGACAGAGTCATGGGATCGTTGAATTTGTAAGCAGACTTACAGCTATACTCTCCTATCCAGTCATCGATAATCTTGGGAATTCGCTTTCCATCTTGAAGACTATTGGCTAAGATTGCAGAAATATCTTCGTTTGAGAATTATTTTCCCAGAATAGATTTTGATGAAACTACGTAGAGTTAATTCCTGTTATTTTTCTGAAGCTATAATCCCCAAAGCTCAGTTTTGGTTTCTCCCTGCTTGAACAGAGGGAGATACTTGTCGTCAATTCTCATCAGGAAAAATCGAGGTTGACCATATAGGGGACTGATAGCCTTACTCTACTTCTATACAACAGATTCATCAAGCGGAGTCTTTTTGAATAATGGATCTTGGGAGAGAAGCAGTTTATTGCGATAGAATTAATATCTTATCCTTTAGTGGATAGCATGAAAGTCAAAGAAACCGAATACCTGAAGCTTTTAATTGAATGCTGCGATTACCTTCTTGTCAAATATACCAAGAACAAGGAAATTATTGAGATCTGCCCGGAAGAGCTGTTGCTAATGCTGACGATAATGTTAGGTCTTCACCTTTTTCTTTGCTAGCTGGATATCAAATGTGTTTTTGGATGCCTTGTGCTCTAGCTTCTTCATAAAATTGGATCTACCAATCATTACTATTTATGAGTCAGACTCTTCAGAGTCATTTAATTAACATAATATAGATATCAATCACTTTTGCCAAAGACAATTTTCACTTTTTATAATTTTCTTTGCTTCTTCGTCAACTTTGAATCAACGGCTTCACTAAACCTTCCAAATATCTGAATATGTTTATTGGTTTGATTTTATGCCGCAATTATTTAACAATTTTGCTCGATATTCTTGATGGCTTTCATAAATGACTGCCTTTCAAGCATAGCCAAATGCTTTGATTTATCTGTCAGACAATCGGATACTAAAGGGTCGTAAAAATCTTTCAATTTCCATCGATCGTGAGTTTTGCTTCTCAGTTTGTTTGGAGCTTTTAGAGTCTATCGGATTGGTACTGGTTTTTTGTTCAGAGATTAATTGGCTGCTTAGAGGACCTTAACAGAACAGATGGAACTATTATTGCCAGCATTGGCAAGGCTGCATGTTGAGTGGGATTTTTTCTTGCCCATCATCTCAAAAACATTTTTTCTTGTCTTGATCTGAGCCTTGGATGATATACTGAGTCGATGGAAGTATGACTATTCCTTCCTTTAAAGATCTTCAATTTCGGAGTGATATACTCCATGCACTAGATGATTCTTCTGAAACAGCTTGAATTAGTCAGGAGAAGCAAGCATTCTACTGGCTTTGGATAAGCTTTTGATTTTTGGAAGAATATTGTTCTGATGATGGTCAAGAAAATTGATTGTAAAGGTATTGAACTCTTCTATCTTCTGAGTTAGTTCCATCTATTAGATCGATCTGCTGGTTGAAAATTTTAGAGGTTTAAGATGGTTGACAACATGCTGAGATTCAATGGCATCCTCGTCATTTTATTTTTAGTTTTCAGGAATCGACCAGAATGAATTGTTTTTGCCTTCAAGGTTCCAGTTCACAATTTTGGGCTTTTATTCATGCTGCTTTTTTTATGGAAGAGTCCACTTTCTCTGCAGAAGAAATGGCATTCTATCAATGTTTATAAAGCCAATATATGTAGCCTTTTGTTCCAACAAATAAAGCGTTATAAACAGTTATCTTAGACCTTTGTGATTCTCAGTAGCACCAATATTAATAATTGTATGTTTTCAAATCGACTATAATAAACCCTCAACGCCAGGGTCGAGTTGATCTAGAATCTTCTCCTCATCTATTCCTTTTCATAGTTGGTGAACTTAAGGATGGATGTCTATCAGCGGGACAACTAAAATATTTATCAGAAAGAAATGCTGCTTCTCTAGTCCTACCAAAATATATTCAAGATCGACTAAAAATTTTCAAGGTACCCTATCGATAAGTTAGATTGTTCTATAATCTTGTTTGTAAGATATTTGGAAAGTTGAACAAAAGTTTCAAAGGATCACCTCTGACAAAAGGAACAGGCGGAAAGATCAGAGCTGCGTATTTATAATTCATATCTTTTTTCAAATTTACCAAGGAATTATAGATTGTACGCTATTTGCAGAAGATAGAGATAGATTCCGTGTCGTAAGTACTGTTGTGATCACCACAGAGTCAACTATTTTTTATCCTCACCAGTGCTCTCATCAAGTACATGAAAATCAAAACTGATGCTATCATCACCAAACTCAAAGATAAGACGAAGAAATAAGATCTAAATTTCTATGAAGAAAGGACCATCCAGTTTATTGACCTCGAAAAAAATGTCTGCAAAAAAAGATAAGAGCCAACCAGAAGTAGACTTGTAGATTGTGGAAGGATTAAAAAAGCCAACTCATCTATTTCTTCAAGGCGGTATAATTCTGAATAGCTGCCAAAGATAGACGAAACAGCCAGAAGAGGCAGCAAATAGTTGTTGAGGAAAACTGCTAAGCAAAGTATAAATGGGAATGAGGATCTTCAGATAAAAAATGCTAGTGTCAACTGGAAAGTGAGCATCAATAAATTCAAAGATATATATGTTCAGTAGTGGTAGCAGTACTACAAACTTCTTACCCCTATCATCTAAGACCTTGAATAGCTAAGATACATGAGTAAAAAAATATCCAGCTTTGAAAAAAAATAATGGACCTCCACCTACTACAATGGCATCTATCATTAACTTTATCAAAGAAACTAGGGAATAGTGAAAGCCATTAAGGCTGTCAAAATTCGAGAGTCTCCAGCAAAGAGGAAAAGTGTTCAAAGAATACTTCGATAGTGATGTAGATACTATAAATTGAATAGATAATGAGATTCAATAAATGTTAGGAAGGGAAACGGTAGCATATTTGCTTTATATTCAGTTAGAAAGGAGTATAATTAAATCAATAGGTTCTATAGGTTTCTTAAATGACCTCTCAAATGAAGAAAAAACACAGTCACAAAAGAAGCTCATCAATAATGTAGTGTCCATAAGTGATGATGACTGAGGAGAAAATTACTGCTATTCCCTGTTAAATTGCATCTTCGGAAACATTGTAACTGATCAAGGCAAGCTAGCAGAGAAATTAATTTCAAATAATTGTTGATTCCTTTGATCAAGAACCTCCCAACTCCATTGACCAGGACATATGCAATTAGGTTGAGCAGAGACCATCTCATCGAAGCAACCGTCAAACTATATTTAGCGAATACTTTTAAATTCAATAAGTTCATTCACTAAAAAGACAAGACTCAGCTAAAAACACTCTGATTTCTGATGAAAATTTGTGGTAGGATCTCCACAGCTAGCCTCGAACCAACGGAAGGCTTCGCTATCATAGAAACAATCAAGAAAAGGTCTTTACAGTTTCCTGCCAAAAGATGAACCTCCTGAAAGGCTTGAGAAATGCTTCATTTGAAGGAATTTGCTGCAATGTCTGACAAGCGACTGATTTTTCCCTATTTTTATATTGAATATTAATAAATACCACAGTTACGGAAGGCGATGCCTGAGGACAAAATAAAGGAAAACGGATGGAGTGCAGCATAATAGAAATACAAGCTAGTATAATTGGGAGCAATATTCTTGGCGAATCGATTAGTTCAGGAATCAGATGATACGATTGTCAGATAATTCTTAAAAACAAAGGATTTTGATGACAATATGATCGATCAGTCTTTAAGAAAATCAGTCATGGAAGCTTAATATTACACTTGCTTCAATCATGTCAATACCAAGAGCCAAAAAGCTAAGTTGTGATGCCGGCTTACAGACCCTGTTGATATTTAATATGTTTCTCATTCTTTTTTTTCACCTTGGTGAGGTCTAAATATATCGATTTTTTTGTTTAAATTGCCACTGTTTATTTTTTAAGACTAGTCAGGTTGACATAATGATAAAAAGCGGCAACGTATACAAATTTGACTATATAAATAATGGGATTGATGAGCTCAGTCGCTTAAAATTTAACTAAAGCAACAACATCGACCTTCATGCCTTCTCAAGAAAGTTCTCCTTACTTCTCAAAGACTCACCAGCGGCCTCAAATTCCTGTCGTGAACCTTATTGAATCTGATCCCGACGAGGTCGAACCGCCAGTTGTTCCTTCCAGCTAAGAAAGAAAGATGCCCATTGAGCCAAGTGAGCCAGCCGTGATCCAAGCAAAAGTTGAGACTCCTCTTAGCAGTCTTGACTCTGAACCTCAATCGTCTCAAAAATCGAAGTAAAAAATACGGCTAAAGGGCCCCTTCACACTAGCAAACTTTGAGAAACACTTGAGATAGATATGGGCAAAGGATCCTACGCTAACTGACAAACAATTTTTCGAGTTAGCTAAGAGGCTATTTGGCATGATCCAAGAGGAAAAAAAAATATTGATAAACATTACTAGGAAGTGGACCGATCGATTTTACAAGATGATGAGAAGATAAAATTCTCTTGAGCAAACTGAGTGCACTAACATGGAAACCAATTCATCAGAGACCATGTTAGCTGAAGATGGAGCCTTCATCTTCTCCGAGCCTGAGAGTGCCGAGGCCGAAATGACAATTGAAAATACTTCAAATATATGGAAATAGCATACCATCAAGCTCATCTCTGAGAGACACCTAAGCAAATAAATTGGTCGAAAATCGAAGTTCTATCCAGAAGAAGTCAAAGATACTGAAGACATCTGGATGGTAAACACATCAATGGTCAAGACATTGGAGAACAGGAGGGCTGAGCTCAGTCGTCTCGAGCAAGAATTTTCACCAGCATTTTTTTCTAGGAAACAATCGGTAAGCTTCAGGGAGGAAAACTCATCAAAAAAGAATAAAAAGCGTGGCCGCCCTCTTAAGCAACTTCCTCAAATTGACTGAAATGATTTGATGGTTTTGATTGATGACTTGAATTATATGAACTGTTCAATAAAATCAATAGTTTATTCACTTTTCCAAAATAAAAATCATTTTTAGGCCAATATGGCTGAAAAACTGTTTGGCAGACTCATCAAATATGTTCTAAGTTAGAATTATTTTGTAGACGGTAGATGGTGAGGGTTCGGGCATAATGCTCGCACAATAATTAATCCCAAAATGTGAACCAAACTGATAATATTCGTTATTTTTCTTAGTCAAGCTTTTTATGGCTTGTATAAGCACATTTAATGGCCGATAGGCTTATCTGCTTGAATGTTGAAGTTATCAAAAGTTGAACGGTAAAGTGGGCATATTTGAAAAACCACATATCTCTTTCAGCAGCCTCAATCTTGACTCTTTTTGCATTTGATTCATTTGTACAGGTTATCTCGGGACAAATCAGCTAGATTTTATTTATCTAAAGTACACAAGGCAAGCGTATGATTGGTATTTTGTTTGGTTTAATTGCAGACAATCTTCAATTTTATTAAGAATTAAGAATGTACATCTCTAACAACAAGTTCAGACTGGCACCGGTCACTTAAGATAACCTCCTTGAGGCCTCAACTTTGCTCACAGAACAGTTTCTGGCCAACAATGAAGTGTGGAAAGCTCTCAATCTTACCAAAGAAGAAGCTCTGACCTTCATGATTGAAAAGACCCGGGAGCTTTTGGCCTGGCAGCAAGAGTTGAGGGACGATGGGCTGATGGCTAAGGATGCTTTCATCAACTACGTCTATCTCAACGAGAGAGACGAGATTATTGCGGTTCTGACCCACTGCTAGTTGACCCAGCAAATAAACAAAACAAGCCAAGTCAAGTGTGACAAATTTAAAGTGCTCGAAAGTTACGGTAAAGCACTCGAAAAGAACATCTATCCTAAAGATTTGGTTCCCGGGACTAATCTTTATGGCATCTTCACTGCCATCAAACCTGAGTATGCCGGTTCAGGAGTCCTCATGCTTTTCTGGTTTGATTGCACACACTACATGCACAGCATCGGCTTCAGATTCATATATTCGAGAGCTTCCAGCCCTAAATCATTCGCCCATTTGGCAAGATATGGAGCCGATTTAATTGGTGAAACTGAAGGCATCGAAAACGGCAAACCTGTAAAATTCTGGTGGACTAGATGGTGGCTGAGACCCATCAGTGTCCTCCAGCATCACGTGGACAAATTCATTGAGAAAGCCAAAATGTGATAATGTGTTATTTAATATATCATTAATCTTCCTCCAAATATTTAAATAAGGCCGAGTAGCTTATTTTGATTGTAGCATTGAATTAAAAAGATTATAACTTCCTGATTCAATTATTAGTTCTTTTTAAATTACAAACATGTACCTTTCGAACCGACAATATAGGATAGCACGACTTGTACCTGCCTATCTCTAGCCGGCAATCAACCTGCTAGCTTAAACCTTACTCGACCAAAATTAAGTCTGGAAAGCTATGGACATCACCTTTGCATAAGCAAGAGAGTTTATGACCCGAAAAATTGAAGAGGTTTTGGAATGGGAAGAAGAGCTCAGAGAGGAAGGTTTTATTTAGAAAGATGGCTTCATCAATTTTGTAAGGATGTTTTGATGTAGGTCTATCTCGACAAAGATGACAAGGTGGTAGCAGCATGGATTAATGTCGAACTGACTCAACACCTGAATAAGAGGAGCAAAGTAAACTTAGAACCTATGGCTGAGCTAGACAAATATTTTGAGGTGCTTTACAAGCTGATAAATCCTAAAGATCTTGTGCCTGGTCGCAATCTACATGGCCTTTTCCTAGCCAAGAGCAAATCCATTTCTATTATTGGACCTTACTATTTTGCTATTGATGGATAGCACTGGCTGCATGCTCAAGGATTTCGAAACCAGTTCACTCGCTGCACAAATGCCAAAGATCTAGCATACATGTTAATAGAAAATAGCGAGATCATAGCTGAGCAGAGGGAAAAAATGAATGGAAAGAATATAGTATTTTGGGAAACAAAGTGGCCCATGACACCTCTGTACAGAAGAGGGAATGAGTTGTCAATGCTAACCAAAGCGACGGCTAGACTGTGATTTTTTTG
>Ga0100380_10001743_pt1 | contig 23589 bp, 19 predicted proteins | sample CryGeymeta201504_FD_80417 | JGI IMG/M metagenome (GOLD analysis project Ga0100380, IMG submission 80417) | Groundwater microbial communities from Crystal Geyser aquifers in Utah, USA - Crystal Geyser metaG 2015-04 | ecosystem: Environmental > Aquatic > Deep subsurface > Groundwater | place... | reverse complement strand
GTCCCGAAAAGTTTTTTCGGGACCAGCTGAGCTAATCCCCCATTTTTTATTTCTGTTTCAGTTCAACTGTGCCATGCAAGCGTCCCGAAAAGTTTTTTCGGGACCAGCTGAGCTAATCCCCCAATTGAGGGCTGCAAATATAGTGAGATGGAGGAATAATCAAAATGCTAAATTTCTGAGTTGGATCGAGGCAATCTCATGAAAGGTATTTAATCCTGAAAGTGATTCTCCTCCAATTTGAAAAATTCGCTAAAAGGAACACCTTTCGGTCGGAGGAAACTGAGCAACTAGAGGGTGTACTATTTTGGTTTTTTTACTTAACCTGAGATAGAAACCCGAATGCTCGCTTTAATAATATTCAATTGGAATTTCATTCGAACTCATTAGTGTGCGATAAATAGGCGCTCGTTTTTAATCATGCCATCCATCAATTCAATATGCAAGAAATACATTCCTTCAGCCAAAGAGTGTGTTGAGATGCTTTGTAAATGTTCACCATTATCCGACTCATACACAAGCGCACCTATAGAATTATAGAGACGTATTTTCTTCGGACTTTTTTCTGAATCAATGGTTATTTGACCATGCGATGGGTTTGGGTAGATTGAAATATCTGCTTCATTTTCGATCTCTTCGTTATGAAGCTCAATGCAGCTAAAGCTTGATCCGGCTTCAATATAGCCTTGCGTTCGAATATTTCTTCCATTAAATGCGGCATAGTCCTTTGGGTAGCGGGTACATCGAAATACAAAATTCGCTCCTCTTGGGTCACCTTGGGTGGTTATTCCAGCGCCGCTTATCGGATTTACATATTCCCAAACAATGGCATTGCTGTCATTGATCTCAAATAGTTTACCGCTTGTCCCCTCGCAGATTAAGGTGTTCCCATTGGCCAGCCGAGATGCTCCTGAGATATTCGTTGAAAAAAAATCGGTGGGATTTGGTGCCTGATAGGTCCATGAAAAGTCGCTGGGTCCGTAACGCATTCCTGAAAGCTCATAATGGCCATTTTCGTCAATTGGCGGAGTTATGATATTGACGGTGGAGTATTTATCCTGCCCACCTGCTTGGTTATTAAAAACCATGATTGTGCCTGCACCAGGCATATCAGCATCAATCCATTGGGCGTCATGCTGCCTGAATAGTTTTTGATCGATAACTACCCCACGATTATAGGCTCTTGGATTGCCCCAACGGAAGAGCAAATCACCGCCTTTCCCGGATCGTCCTCCACTGCGACCTGCTGCTTCAGATAGTGTGGTGGAGTGATCAATAATCCATATTTCATTAGTCCGGTGGCAACTAATTAATATTTGATCTAAGTCTGCATTATAATCAATGGAATTGAAATGAAGCCAGTCAACATCGCTGGCTATTCCTCCATTATAGTTGATGTTTATTCGTTCTGGAGAATTGGCGATTATTCCATAGTTGGTCTTTGTTGAATCGATGTCTTGAACAAGATGATCCCAGACTTTCCATTCCCAAACAATTGTGCCGCCACCATTCACTAAGTCGGGTTTGATTTCGATGATTTTTTCTGACCAGAGTTCGGCATTCGGCTTTGTTCTTCCGGCAATGGCTGTTTCTAGCGATGTTTTTTTGTCCCAAACCAGAGCCAATATATTTCCATTCGGTAGGTATTCAATATCGTGGTGCTGGCATTCCATATCGGATGAAATGGTATACTCCCAAATAAGATTTCCTTCCCAGTCAAATTGTTCGATGCCTCCTCCAGAACCACCGCCAGGAAAGAATGAGTTGCTGGCGTTTTTTGTACGAAGCAAGCTGCCATCTTCCAACAGATAGGCCGACATGGCTGGGGGGTATGTGGATGTCCAGCTATGAACTTTTTGTCCGCAGTTATTGATCAGGTATGTTGTATTATTTCCAATGGGAGCAAACAAGGTATAGCCAGGAAATGCTTCTGGAGTATTCGTAAAAAGCCCAACTGTTTGTTGAGCGAGGAGCAGGGTACTCGAAGAAAGAAAATAGAGTAGGAGGAAGTATTTTTTAGGATTCATGGTCAAAAACTAGTTTTTTACCTATTAAAATACAAGGCTAATACCTAGTAATTGATATTCATTTTTGTTTTCGACAAATGGAACGAATTACCGTATTATATCTTTTTATAATTTCAATCTATCGATAGTAATCTTGAAGCCCCCTGTTCATCATCGCTTTTTCAATGACGGGGGAAACCTGAATACAATACATACACCATCCCTGTATAAAAGGACCGTTCTCCTTTTTTACTGCGCATATCAACAGAGAAATGGAAGATTCTGGAGGGAACATTTTCATCCCTATATAAGCCTTCGCATCTCTTGTTTTTTAAGGTGAAAATGACCTCTGCCTAGGGGTCGTAAATAGTAAGTTTATAGGAAGTATACCCTGATAAAATAGGCTCAAAGCGGGGGTTTAGGTTACCTGCATTGGGGGTAAATTTAAAATCGAATTTAGGGACAATTCCCACAAATATTTCAGGAAGAGGCCGTTGGAAATGGAGCATTGTTGCTTGGTATTAATCATAAAGGAGGACTTATAAATCCCAGGATAAATCGGTTCAATTTCGAGAGCTAAACTGCCGTATCGAAGGGCGCCATTCTGCCAATCTATGCCGATACACCATCTTATTTAATGGAAGGAGAACGGAAGTAGGGCCATGAGGCGAGCAATCCGAAGTAGCGCCATAAGCTAATCTGAATTGACAAGTAAAGTAGTTACCATGCTCATCACTGAGATCTGCAATAGAACTGGATGATGTTGCCACTTGTTTACTTTCTATTTTGCTAGATGGCATGAGTGCTATTCCCCTTCTCTAGTCGAAAGGGTAGGAGTAAGTGGTTTCATTTTCAACTATTTATCATTAAATTTAAATGTCTTTTTCCTCCATTGATTATTATTTGGCCTATGAATATGATACGTTACACCTTCCTATTTCTTGTTACGTTTATGTGCTCAATACTCCCTGCCCAGAATGCCCTTGATTTTGATGGCACCAACGATGCCGTAAACTGTGGCACTGGCAATACATTAAATATCACGGGTAATGCACTGTCTATCGAGGCATGGATTTACCCAACGGCTTGGAAAACGCAGATTTTTGAAGGAACTATTGTCATCAAGGAGAACAATTCCAACAATACAGGCTTTATGTTTCGAGCAGGAGCGGGTGGGAAATTGAATTTCGCATTGGGCTCCGGAACCGGCGGCTGGCAAGAACTTACCACAAGCAATAATGTGTTAGATACGGGAAAATGGCAACATGTGGTGGCCACCTACGATGGGAGTAAATCACGGCTCTACGTGGATGGGGTCCAAGTGGATTCTATGAGTGTTTCAATTTCTATCGGCTCGACAAGTTCAACACCATTGAGTATTGGTTATCATCCTATCTATGGAAGGAATTGGCAAGGACGAATTGATGAAGTACGCCTATGGAGTAAGACATTAACACTTGCTGAAATAAAGGCCAATGAAAGGGATGAATTCTGTTATACCCAATCGGGGCTGCGTGCCTACTATAAATTTAATCATGGAACAGCCTCGGGCAATAATGGAAATGTAACATCTCTTGTCGATTATTCTGGAAATAATAATACGGGAACACTCACCAATTTTGCCTTAACTGGCTCAAGCTCGAATTGGGTAAGTGGTGCAAGCCTTAGCAGAGATAGTGTCAACCATTCAGATACATTCGTGCATTGTGGAAACTATTTTGACCCTGCCCGTTCGGTGCTCATTAAACAATCGGGAGTGGTAAATTATTTGCTCAAAACCAGTGGAGGATGCGATTCTATACTTTCTCGTTACTATGAAATTCTTCCTTTAAGTAGTTCTAGTATTAACGCATTTGCCTGTGATAGCTTCGTCGGTCCTAAAGGAAATGCCTATTATTCTTCTGGAACCTATATAGAAAAATTAAGCAATGCGTATGGATGTGATAGTACCATCACCCTGAATTTAGAAATAGGGGTGGATACCGGACAAATTGATACCACGGTTTGCTATAACTACCTAGACCCTGCAGGAACAAATCATACAGCAGGGGGAAGCTTTTTTGCAAAAGTCCAAAGTGCCAAAGGCTGCGATAGTTTGATTGCGATAAATCTGACCGTTCTAAGTTCGAGCTTCTCTTCTCAAACGATTGAATTTTGTCATTCCCTAACAAGTCCTTCTGGAAAGTATACCTATACCTCACCTGGAGCCTATTATGATACCATTCCTAGTTCTTTGGGTTGTGATAGCGTATTGCAGTTAACCTTGATTGATCTCAGCACTTTTGCCAGCATCAATCCTGCGCAATGTGACCCGTATACTACACCAAAAGGACAAGTACTTACACAATCGGGTACCTATAATGAAACTTTAGTGAACAAGCGCTTCTGCGACAGTTTTCTTACCATCAACTATACCCGCTATTCTCCAGACTCAAATGGCATAAATCTCTTCGGCTGCCGTTCAGTGATGTCGGTAAATGGAATTGATGAATTTCAGCAAAGTGGTACCTACAGGGCCAGCTTTACCAATCAGTATGGATGCGATAGTTTGATTACCATGGTAGTAACAGTCCATCATGTGAATAAGGATCTACAAGATGACGGCACCCACCTTTCCGCCTTGAGTAGCTCCGGGACCTTCCGTTGGTTGGATTGTGATGCGAATATGGATGTTATTCCCAATGAAACAAACGCCACCTTTAAGCCCGCAACATTTGGAACTTATGCTGTTGAAGTGACTGAAATGACCTGCGTGGACACGTCAGACTGTTTGAATTTCCATGGAACAGCCATTCCTCAAATTGGGAATGATGTGCTCCGAATATATCCAAATCCATCAACAGGCAGTTTTGTTCTAGAGAGTGAAGCCGGATTAAGTGGAGTCACCTTGAAAATATTTAATTCAGCAGGACAACTCGTTATGACGAAAAAGTTGCGAGATTTAAGCCAGGCCAAGATTGAAACGAACTTGGTACAGGGAATCTATCTCCTTGAAGTATCCAGCGAGCAAGGTATTTGGAGAAATAAACTAGTAATCACCCATAATTGAAGGAGGAGCACATGAAAAAATTAACCTATTTGTTCGCAATGATTCCGGCTCAAGCCATGGCTGGAGGACTTAGTGCCTCCTCTGATTCGGATATGTTCATTTTATTGAAAGGGGCTGTACTCTTGGCTGTAGTTTTCTACTTGGGCGGTAAATTTAATGAATGGAGAAAACCGAATCCAGATATTGAGGAATTCGATGATATTAATTCTAATAAGGACTAATCCAAAATGATTCTTGCACAATCCATACCTCATGCTTCGGGCATATCATTGTTCGGAGTGCTCGTTATAGTACTTGCTTTAGCCGGGATACTATTTGTTATGCATTTTGTGACCAAAGCCTTTAAAGACAAGTCGGAAGATTAGTTTTCCTTTTGTAGGGTTGCAATAATGAGCTTCGCCGTATTTTCAGATGCGCCACCTTTTCCAAGCTTTTCTTTAAGCAGTTTATAATCATCTTTAAGCTGACGACGTTTAAGTCCTCCCGCGATGATGCTGTTGAGTTCTTTCTTGAGACTGGTGGTATTCAATTCGTGTTGAATCAATTCTTTCACCACTTCGCGATCCATTATTAAGTTCACCAAGCTGATATACTTTACTTTTATCAACCATTTGGCAATATTATAGGAGATTCCGCTGCTCTTATAACATACCACCTCTGGCACGTCGAATAAGGCTGTTTCTAGTGTTGCTGTTCCAGAAGTGACTAAGGCGGCCTCTGCATGAGCCAAAAGCTGGTAAGTATCGTTCTGAACAACCTTCACCCGAGAAGATTCTGTGAAGCTCAGGTAATAAGAAGGGTCGATGCCAGGTGCTCCTGCTAATACAAATTGATAGTCAGGGAAATTTTCTAATACCGAGAGCATGATGGGGAGTTTCAGCTTAATTTCCTGCGTTCTACTGCCTGGAAGCAAGGCAATTATGGGTCCAGGTTCTAGTTCCCATCTTGAGCGGAAATCAGGTTCTTCGTCCAGCGTTTTAATGGCATCGAGCAAGGGATGACCAACAAAATGAACCGGGTAATTATGCCTGGCGTAAAAATCCTTTTCAAAAGGTAGAATCACATACATATGATCCACAAAGGCTTTTATCTGCTTTATTCGCCCTTCCTTCCATGCCCAAATTTGGGGTGAGATATAGTAGTGAACCGGAATACCTAGTTTATGGGCGAATTCGGCAATACGTAGATTAAAACCTGGATAATCTACCAAGATAAGTGCATCTGGTCGGTTTGCTTCTAAGTCTGACTTGCACTGTTTGATAAAGCCCGTTACGGTGCGTAGGTTTTTCACTACTTCCAGAAAACCCATAAAGGCGCGTTCTTTATAATGGCTCACATTGGTGCCGCCCACCTCTTGCATTAAATCGCCGCCCCAAAAACGAAAGGTGGCTTGGGCATCTTGCTTCTTGAGTTCCTTCATGAGGTTTGCACCATGCAAGTCTCCAGAAGCTTCACCCGCAACGAGGTAGTAGTTCATGCCAGCAATTTAAAGTAAACCATGAGCATGCCATACAAAAGAGTTGCAAACATAACTCCCCGCGAAGCCCAAAGCTTGTCAAACTTGAGGAATAGAAAAAAAAGTCCGAGGTTTCCAATAAGCGACAACGCAATGATTGGAGCCGCCACACCTTGATTAATAGAAGTTTCTATAAAACTGCTAAAGGTGCTCTGTCCGAACTTCACTCCATAAATGAGCGAGATGATAAAGGCCGGGACAAGAAGTCCAACAAAGCCGCCAAGTAATAGTTGTCGGTTATTGTACATGGAAATTCCAGCGGTTTAAAAATGGTATTTGATGATGATCAGTTAAGTCAAATTGTACGGGAACTACAGAAACATAATTATGCTTTAAGGCCCATTCGTCGGTATCTTCTCCCAGGTCATCATTTACAAAATTCCCTGTCATCCAATAATATTGACGTCCATTTGGGTCGGTTCGGGCAACAAAACTTTCTTGCCATTTGGCTAGTGCCTGTCTGCAAATCTTAACTCCCTGAATTGCATCGATGCTTTCAACTTTCGGGAAGTTCACATTAAGCAATGTTCCCGCAGGCATTTTTTTCTCGAGCACCTCTTTGGCTATCTGCCGAACAAAAGGTATGAGCGGTTTGAAATTGGCCTTATAACTATAATCGAGCAAACTGAAACCAATAGATGAAATGCCTTCAATAGCTCCTTCAACTGCCGCCGACATTGTTCCAGAATAAATTACATTAATTGAACTATTGGAGCCATGATTAATCCCCGAAACGAGCAAGTCTGGTTTCCGATCGAGCACAATATCCACCGCAAGCTTCACGCAGTCCACCGGTGTACCCGAACATTGATAGGCTTTGATGCCTGGATACATGTCGACTTCATCTAAGCGCAATGGTTTGTTCAAGGTCACGGCATGGCCCATTCCTGATTGCGGACTATCAGGAGCTACAATTACAACTTCTCCAAGTTCCTGCATCACCTCAATAAGGTTGCGAATTCCTGGGGCGGTTATCCCGTCGTCGTTGGTAACAAGTATGAGTGGTTTAGCTGCCATGCTTAGGCCATTCCTGTTGGTCCGCCAAAATTCATTGGTATTGGTGAGTTTTGTTGGTCGTTAATTTCAATTTCTCCAAAAGCTTCTTCATAGCGAGAGATGTTTTCGCCAAGCGCCATTAAGAGTCTTTTTGCATGATGGGCTGTTAAGATGATTCGAGATTGAACTTTGGCCTTAGGGATGCCTGGCATTACGCGCACAAAGTCTAGAACAAACTCTGTATTGCTATGGTTAATGATGGCCAGGTTGGAATAAGTTCCTTCAGCTACCTCTTCATTCAGCTCTATTTGTAGTTCATTCCCTTTTGGGGCGTTGTCTTGATTGTCCATGTGTTATTTAATTAAAAGTATGAATAGTATATACAAGGGTGTAGTGGGCTAATTCTGGACCACTTTATAGTTTTTGTAGGCAAAAGGTCGCACTCCAAACGTCTTTTCAACCCAATAAAGCACTTTGTCCTTTAATTTCATATTTGACTTACGTGGATCATAGTCAAATTGCCAGTCTTTTTGTGCCATAAAAGATGCCATTAAGGCAGGATGCTCCCCGTTAAAATATTCGAGCTTGTCTACTTCATTAAAATCAAAGTTGGTCGCTTTGGTATTCGCTTTCAACCATTCATCACTATGCCAAAAGCGATGAAAATAATTGGCCTTCATCTTCATCAGGCTTGGGTTTCGGGTATAGGAATAATGAAAAATGCGGATATCGGTTTTTAACACGCGCAATTTGGTGCCTTTATCGTCTGCATTGTTTGGCTCATAGATCCTAAATCCTTGGGAATCGCGATAAGAACGAACATTCCGATTTGTCTTGAATGCGCGAATTTCAAAGTCATGGGTTCTTCGCGTATTTCTTATATGCTGATAGTCGCCCCAAAAATGATAATAAGGCATTAATAGCCCGTCTACTTCATCTATTTTATCTGCGCGTTCAATCTGCCTTTTTAGCTCATAAATTTGCTTTTCTGAAATGACTTCATCTGCTTGAATATGAATGGCCCAATCGCCAGAAAGGGCTTCAATACCTAAATTACTTTGGAGTCTAAAGATTGATCCACCATCACGCAATTGGTTGTCCCATACACTATCGATAATTTCAACTTTATCCGAACCAAGAGCGAGAATACTTTCTCGGGTTCCATCGTCTGAATCGCCTACTACGACAAATATCTTGTCGACAATGGGCAGGAGACATTGGATAGATGCTAAAAATGGATATCCCATTCTGATGCCATTACGTACATAGGTAAAGCCTTCAATAATCATGATACTCCTGAGTTTTCCGGAAATGTAATTAAAATTCTTCGGAGCATGCTGACGCTTTATCGCTTACTTAAGTGTAAGTGAGCGATATGTTCTGCTAGTCTGGCTTTTTATTTTTGTATATTTCGCAGGTAAGCAAGGGTTTATGGAGGTAGCGAACCGGAAGAAGAGAAGCAATGGTTTTTGGGATTTAATTAAGAATATTGGAGTTCACGATGGATTGGACCATAATTTAATCAAACGAATTAAGCTCACGAACCAGCTTACAGCCTATATCATTGGGATTGCCTCGATTTATATTTTGGTTTTTCATCAGTTGGGGTTGCCATCGTTGGGAAGTATCACGATTCTCGTTTCATTGAGTTTCTTATTTGTTTTTTTACTGAATAGGATTAAATGGTACCTCTTAGCGCGCTTGGGTTTCATTTTGAATATTAATATTTTGGTGTATTTCTACTGTATTAGTTTGGGTAATGGAGTGGATATGCACATGATTTATTTTGCGCTCGCTTGTACTCCTTGGCTACTGTTTGACATGAAAGAGCGGCGCTGGATTTTCATGGGTGTAATTTTATCTATTGCCCTGTTTTTTTATTTTGTTCTTCATGATGCTGAATCCTTGGTAATTTTGACTCCTCAATACCAGCGTATTATGGCGTTAAGCTTTTATGCGGTCGTATTTGTTGTTGCTGGTCTGAGTGTGGGTCTAATGTCTCGAGCAAATCATAGGCATGAGAGGAAATTAGAAGCGAGTACGCTGAAATCTTTAGAATTGATTAAGGAATTGAAAGAGCTTAATCAACAATTAGAGGAGCAGCAAATGATTAAGCAGTTAAATGTTGAATTAGAGAATGTTGTGTCGGAAAAACAACAGGTGAATAGACAGCTTGAGCGCTTTTCATATATGATTGCCCATGATTTAAAGTCGCCCATTCATGGTGCGCATGGTTTATTGGAGTTGATTCAATTGGAATTGGCAGCTGGATCAAAGGGTCAAATAGAGGAATATTTTGAGTTGTTGCGAACTGCCTTGAAACACTTGAGTACGATGATTGATTCCGTTTTGAGCTATAGTCGAACGAATCTTAATCAGCATAGTATTGAATGGGTAGATGTAAAGCTCTTATTGCGGGATATTCAAAATCTATTGTTTTTGCCTCGGAATACTGAGTTTATTATACAACAAGGAATGCCATCTTTCAATACCAATAAATTCAAGCTATTGCAGGTGTTTCAGAACTTTATCAGCAATGCAATTAAATACAATGACAAAGCGTTTGTCAAAGTTGAAATTGGCGTAGAAGAACAGGATAAATTTTATCTTTTTTCAATAAAAGATAATGGTCCAGGAATCAAAGCTGAAGATCACCGGCGACTGTTTAGTTTGTTTGAAACAGGGGATGATGGACATAAAGATCAAACAGGCATCGGACTTAATATTATCAAAGTTCTTGTTGAAGAGCAGGGAGGAAGAGTTCACGTTGAATCTGAACTTGGAGTTGGAAGTACTTTTAGCTTTGAATGGGCTAAATAAAGTGAAAATAGAGCACAAAAAAACGCCGAAGCAAATGCTCCGACGTTTTGATATATAGAGTCTAAGAAAAATTAGTTTGCAACAACCTCTTCTTCTTCTTTTGATGCCATAAGCAAATCGTACTCTTCTTGAGAACCTACTACTAGTTTTTCATATTCTCTCAATCCAGTACCGGCAGGAATTAGATGTCCAACGATAACGTTTTCCTTCAATCCTGTCATATGGTCTACTTTTCCGGAGATCGCAGCCTCATTCAAGACTTTGGTTGTTTCCTGGAAAGAAGCGGCCGACATGAAGCTCTCTGTTCCCAAAGATGCTTTTGTAATACCTTGAATCATCGGACGAGAAGTAGCAGGAACCGCATCGCGTGCTTCTACCAATTTCTGGTCTTTACGTTTCAACATGGAGTTCTCATCACGCATTTTTCTAACGCTTACAATCTGACCAACTTTTAGGTTGGCTGAGTCACCTGCTTCGGTAATTACTTTTTTGTCGTAGATCCAATCGTTTTCTTCTAAGAAGGCCAAACGATTCACTGCCTCAAGTTCGAGGAAGCGGGTATCGCCTGAATCAGTGATTTCCACTTTTTGCATCATCTGACGTACGATGATTTCGATGTGTTTATCATTGATTTTTACTCCTTGTAGACGGTAAACTTCTTGGATACCATTTACGATATAGCGTTGTACAGCACTTGGTCCTTGAATTCTCAAAATATCTTGAGGAGTAATTGCTCCATCAGAAAGTGGTTTACCCGCTTTGATAAAGTCATTGTCCTGAACCAAGATATGTTTGGAGAGGTTCACCATGTATTTCTTGATTTCACCATCTTTTGATTCGATCAAGATTTCACGGTTACCACGTTTGATACCGCCATATTTTACTACACCATCAATTTCAGTAACTACTGCAGGATTGGATGGGTTACGTGCTTCGAATAATTCCGTTACACGTGGAAGTCCACCGGTGATATCTCGTGTTTTTCCTACTACACGTGGAATTTTTACAAGAATCTGTCCCGCTTTCACTGCATCTTTATCATCGATAATGATATGCGCCCCTACCGGAATATTGTATTCTTTAAGAAGCTCACCTTTTTTATCGTTAATCTTGATAGATGGGATACGTGTTTTGTCTTTGATGTCGGTGGTTACTTTTTCACGGTGACCAGTTTGATCATCAGATTCTTCACGGAAAGTTACCCCTTCGATGATGTTTTCAAATTCAATTTTTCCTTCGAATTCGGAAAGGATTACCGCGTTATATGGATCCCATACACACAATACATCTCCTTTTTCGATGATCTGACCTTCTTTAACAGAAAGGTGAGATCCGTAAGGAATATTGTTAGAGATAATCATTTGTCCTGTTTTAGGATCCATGATTTTTACCTCTCCAGAACGTCCAAGAACGACGGTTTTATCGCCATCATTGGTTTTCAAAATAGTGGTACGGATATCTTCGAATTCAACCTTTCCTGCAAACTTGGCTAGCAAGTTAGATTCAGATGCAATATTCGAAGCGGTACCACCCACGTGGAAAGTACGAAGTGTCAACTGCGTTCCTGGCTCACCGATAGACTGTGCAGCAATTACGCCGACAGACTCTCCTTTTTGAACCATGCGGCCTGTAGAAAGGTTACGTCCGTAACATTTGGCACAAGCACCCATTTTCGACTCACAGGTTAATACAGAACGAATTTCAATGGTATCTAAAGCTGAATCTTCAATCACTTTAGAAATATCTTCATCCAATTCAGTACCTGCAGGAGCAATGATTTCTTTGGTTAATGGATCAACAATATCATGCAAGGTTACACGTCCGAGGATACGCTCGTAGAGTGATTCAACAACTTCTTCGTTGTCTTTCAGAGCCTGGGTTGGGATTCCACGAAGGGTTCCACAATCTCTATCTCTGATAATCACATCTTGCGCAACATCATGCAAACGACGGGTTAGGTAACCCGCATCCGCAGTTTTCAATGCCGTATCCGCAAGTCCTTTACGCGCACCGTGGGTAGAGATAAAGTATTCGAGAACCGATAGACCTTCTTTAAAGTTGGAAAGAATCGGATTCTCAATAATTTCTCCTGTTCCACCACCGGTATTTTTTTGTGGTTTCGCCATCAATCCACGCATTCCTCCAAGCTGACGAATCTGCTCTTTAGAACCCCTTGCTCCAGAATCAAGCATCATGTAGATCGGGTTGAACCCTTGATCTTCAGTCGACAGTTCCTTCATCAAGGTATCAGAGATACGCGAGTTGATACGGGTCCAGATATCAATTACCTGGTTATAACGCTCATTATTTGTAATGAAACCATTGTTATAGTTTTCCCAGATTTGATCAACCTCATCACGTGCAGATTGTATCAATTCTTCTTTCACATCTGGAATTTTAACGTAGTTCAAGTTGAACGACAATCCACCGCGGAAAGAGTAGGTATATCCTAAATCTTTGATATCATCCAAGAATTTCGATGTTTTTGCAATACCGCATTCTTTTACCATGTCTCCGATAATGTCTCGAAGTGATTTTTTGGTAAGGAGTTGGTTCACAAATCCAAATTCTGCTGGAACAACTTCATTGAAGATCACACGGCCAACTGAAGTCTCAATTAATTGAGGCTCCACAACTCCACGTGCAATTTTTACATTGGTCCGAATTTTAATCGGAGCATGTAGGTCAGCACGTTTTTCGTTGTAGGCTATCACACATTCTTCATACGAGTAGAAAGTAAGACCTTCACCCTGAACTGGATGCTCAGGAGTTCCTTTACGAATTTTGGTCATGTAGTACAGACCAAGCACCATGTCTTGAGAAGGAACAGAGATTGGAGCTCCATTCGCAGGATTCAAGATATTGTGTGGTGCCAACATCAACATTTGGGCTTCCAAAATAGCCGCGTTCCCTAGTGGAACGTGTACCGCCATCTGGTCACCATCAAAGTCGGCATTGAAACCTGTACATACCAATGGATGTAGCTGAATGGCTTTTCCTTCGATCAATTTTGGTTGGAAGGCTTGGATACCTAATCTGTGAAGAGTAGGGGCCCTATTCAAGAGAATCGGGTGGCCTTTCAAGATATGTTCGAGGATTTCCCAGATAACTGGGTCTTTACGATCAACTATTTTCTTGGCTGATTTTACAGTTTTTACAATTCCTCTTTCAATCAGTTTGCGTATGATGAACGGTTTGAAAAGCTCAGCAGCCATTCCTTTTGGAATACCGCATTCAGCTAATTTCAAAGTTGGACCTACCACAATTACCGAACGTCCGGAATAATCCACACGTTTACCAAGCAAGTTCTGACGGAAACGTCCTTGTTTACCTTTAAGCATGTCGCTCAAAGATTTCAACGGACGATTACCTTCTGATTTCACAGCATTGGCACGACGGGTATTGTCGAGGAGAGAATCTACCGCCTCTTGGAGCATCCTTTTTTCGTTACGAAGGATTACCTCAGGAGCTTTGATTTCCATCAATCGCTTCAAACGGTTGTTACGGATAATTACACGACGGTAAAGATCGTTTAAGTCGGAAGTCGCAAAACGACCACCTTCCAATGGAACAAGCGGGCGAAGTTCTGGTGGAATTACAGGAAGAATTTTCAAGATCATCCATTCTGGGCGGTTCTCAAAACGAGAGTTTGCAGAGCGGAAAGACTCGATTACCTTCAAACGTTTCAGCGCTTCGTTTTTACGTTGCTGAGAAGTTTCGTTGGCAGCTTGGTGACGTAAAGAGTAGGAGAGGTCGTCGAGCTTAATGCGCTCTAATAAATCCCACATCGCTTCAGCACCCATCTTCGCGATAAATTTGTTTGGATCATTATCGTCCAAGTATTGATTTTCTTTTGGAATAGAATCAAGGATGTCCAAGTATTCTTCTTCGGTCAAGAAATCAAGGTATTTGATACCGTCTGTTTCCTTAATACCCGCCTGAATTACTACATAACGTTCGTAGTAAATGATCATATCGAGCTTTTTGGTAGGTAGACCAAGCATGTAACCGATTTTATTCGGCAATGAACGGAAGTACCAAATATGAGCAACAGGAACTACCAAGTTGATATGTCCCATACGCTCACGACGTACTTTCTTCTCAGTTACTTCTACACCACAACGGTCGCAGATAATGCCTTTGTAACGAATACGTTTGTATTTACCGCAATGACATTCGTAATCCTTTACCGGTCCGAATATACGCTCGCAGAATAGTCCACCCATTTCGGGCTTATACGAACGATAGTTGATCGTTTCCGGTTTTGTTACCTCACCATAAGAACGTTGTAGAATGATTTCCGGAGAAGCCAATCCTATACGCATTGTGGTGAAATTACTTTTAAATTTTATATCCTTTTTAGATGACATGTTGCTTTTGTATTAGATGATTAATCTAGTGATACGTCAAGTCCGAGTCCTCTCAATTCATGCAACAAAACGTTGAATGATTCAGGAATTCCTGGAGTTGGCAGGTTATCACCTTTAACAATGGCTTCATAAGTTTTGGCCCTTCCGATGATATCATCAGATTTAATGGTCAAAATCTCCTGAAGGATATTGGATGCACCGAATGCCTCGAGTGCCCAAACCTCCATCTCACCAAAACGCTGACCTCCAAATTGAGCTTTACCACCCAATGGCTGTTGTGTAATGAGCGAGTACGGTCCAATAGAACGGGCGTGCATTTTATCATCCACCATATGACCCAGTTTCAGCATATAGATAATACCGACTGTGGTTGGGAAATCAAAACGATCACCTGTTAAACCGTTATAAAGGTAAGTTTGTCCATTATTCGGCACACCAGCTTTCTCAGTATAGAAATCGATCTCTTCTTGTGTGGCACCGTCGAAGATTGGGGTTGCGAAATTTATTCCCAATTTTTTACCGGCCCAACCCAAAACAGTTTCGTAGATCTGTCCCAAGTTCATACGTGATGGTACCCCAAGTGGGTTCAACACGATGTCTACTGGTGTTCCATCTTCCATAAATGGCATATCCTCAGCACGAACGATACGGGCAACAATACCCTTGTTACCGTGACGTCCCGCCATTTTATCACCTACTTTCAGTTTTCTCTTTTGAGCGATACTGATTTTAGCAAGTTTCAAGATTCCCGTCGGAAGCTCGTCACCAACTGTCAAGGTGAAATGCTCACGCTTGAAGCGAGTGATTTCTTCATTGATACGCAACTTGTAATTTACAAGGATGCGCGTAATGAGTTCGTTCTTCTCTTTATCGGTCGTCCAGTTACTAGCACTAATATTAGCGTACTCAAGTTCGTTGAGGTTTTTCAAGGTAAACTTGGTTCCTTTTGGAATCAATTCCTCGCTGTACACATTAAATACTCCTTGCGAAGTTTTTCCATTAACCACGGAGAAAATCTTTTCTACCAATTGGTTTTTGATGGATGCAAGGCTTTTTTCGTGTTCTGCCTCTAACTTGGCTATTTTCGTTTTGTCTTCCGCTTTGGTGGCTTTGTCCTTCTTGATGCGGGCAAACAATTTCTTGTCGATTACCACACCATTGGTAGAAGGAGATGCTTTCATTGATGCATCTTTTACATCACCGGCCTTATCACCGAAGATGGCACGAAGTAGTTTTTCTTCCGGACTTGGCTCAGTCTCTCCCTTCGGAGTAATTTTACCAATCAAAATATCGCCTTCAGTTACCTCAGCTCCCACGCGAATCAACCCGTTTTCGTCGAGGTATTTGGTAGCTTCTTCTGATACGTTCGGAATATCATTGGTCAACTCTTCTTCTCCACGTTTCGTGTCACGAACTTCAAGTTCATATTCGGTTACGTGAACGGAGGTGAACCAATCTTCGCTTACTACTTTTTCAGAGATTACTATCGCATCCTCGAAGTTGTATCCTTGCCAAGGCATAAATGCTACTTGTAAGTTTCTTCCTAGTGCGAGTTCACCGCCTTGTGTTGCATATCCTTCGCAAAGCACGGTTCCTTTTGTTACTTTTTGTCCGCGATGTACAATCGGGTTCAAAGTGATGGAGGTGTTTTGGTTAGTTCTGCGGAATTTAATCAAGTAATAGGTTTTGGTATCGCCTGTGAAAGAGATTAACTCTTTTTCAGGGTCCATATCATACTTGATGCGGATTTCATTCCCATCAACGTAGTCTACAACCCCGTCGCCTTCTGCTACAAGCAGTGAGCGGGAGTCATGCGCAACACGTTTTTCCAATCCTGTACCAACGATAGGCGCTTCAGGACGGAGCAATGGAACTGCTTGACGCTGCATATTCGATCCCATCAATGCACGGTTGGCATCATCATGTTCCAAGAATGGAATTAAGGATGCGGCAATCGATACAATTTGGTTTGGAGCTACGTCCATATAGTCAAGCTTTTCTGGCTCTACTGCTGGGAAGTCACCTTCGAAACGCGCTTTAACACGCTCGTCTTTGAATGTTCCTTTATCATCAAACTCAGCGTTAGCCTGAGCGATAGTTTTCATGTCCTCTTCTTCAGCCGACAAGTAAACAACGCCTTCTTCGATTTGCACTTTACCGTCAACAACAGGGCGGTAAGGCGTTTCGATGAAGCCCATGCCATTGATCTTAGCATGCACACAAAGTGATGAAATCAATCCGATATTCGGTCCCTCAGGAGTTTCGATGGTACATAAACGCCCGTAATGGGTATAATGCACGTCACGAACCTCAAATCCAGCTCTTTCACGGGAAAGTCCACCAGGTCCGAGTGCCGACATTCTTCTTTTGTGGGTAATCTCGGCTAATGGATTGGTTTGATCCATAAACTGTGACAACTGGTTGGTACCAAAGAAGGAATTGATTACCGAAGATAACGTTCTCGCGTTAATCAAATCTGTCGGAGTGAACACTTCATTATCACGAATGTTCATACGCTCACGGATGGTACGAGCCATACGGGCAAGTCCGACACCGAATTGCGAATAAAGTTGTTCTCCAACCGTACGAACACGACGGTTAGAAAGGTGATCGATATCATCGACGTCCTGACGGCTATTCGATAATTCAATCAAATATTTTATGATGGCGATGATGTCATCTTTGGTCAACACGCGAGTGTCCATGGAGATATCCATTTCCAATTTGCGGTTGATACGATAACGTCCAACTTCACCGAGGTCATAACGTTTGTCGGAGAAGAATAGACGCTCGATAATACCACGAGCAGTTTCCTCATCAGGTGGATCAGTGTTCCGAAGCTGACGGTAGATATGTTCTACGGCCTCTTTTCCTGAGTTAGAAGTATCTTTTTGAAGCGTATTATGGATGATTGCGAAATCATTGCTAGCGTTTTCATCTTTATTCAAGATGATTGTTTTAACGCCGGCTTCAAGAATCATTTCGGTATTATTCTCATCCAAAACGATATCACGTTCTACGATTACTTCGTTACGTTCAATCGAAACTACCTCGCCGGTATCCTCGTCTACGAAATCTTCCACCCAAGTTTTAAGAACTCTGGCGGCGAGACGACGTCCGACTAATTTTTTAAGTCCGCTTTTCGAAACCTTTGCTTCTTCCGCTAGGTCGAAGATGTCAAGGATATCTTTATCGCTTTCGAAACCGATTGAACGAAGCAATGTAGTTACCGGGAATTTCTTCTTACGGTCGATGTACGCATACATCACATTGTTTACGTCGGTTGCGAACTCAATCCATGATCCTTTAAAAGGAATGATACGAGCAGAATAGAGTTTGGTACCATTGGTATGGTACGATTGACCAAAGAATACCCCTGGAGAACGGTGCAATTGCGAAACGATTACTCGTTCAGCACCGTTGATACAAAAAGTTCCTTTAGGTGTCATGTAAGGAATGGTACCGAGGTACACGTCCTGTACAATAGTTTCAAAATCTTCATGCTCCTTATCGTTGCACGACAGGCGGAGTTTTGCTTTGAGGGGAACACTATACGTTAATCCACGTTCAATACACTCATGAATGGTATATCGAGGCGGATCTACGAAGTAGTCCAGAAATTCAAGTACGAAGATGTTTCTGGTGTCTGAAATAGGAAAGTTCTCCTGAAATACTTTATAAAGTCCTTCGTTTTCACGATTTTCAGAAGAGGTTTCGAGCTGAAAGAACTCTTTGAATGACTGCAGCTGCACGTCCAGAAAGTCGGGATAATCGAGTGCACTCTTAACGGAGGCGAAGCTGATTCTTTCGTTTATGTTGTTTTGGGTCACCAATTTAGTAGGTATTTAATTGATCAATTAAGAAAGGAAGAAGCCACATCGGCTTTTAAACAGGAACAAGACCCTCGGTTTTCACCGGGGTCTTGGGAATCAGTTTGGTTGTGTAAATTACTTTACTTCAACGTCAGCTCCAGCTTCTACAAGCTTAGCTTTGATAGATTCAGCTTCTTCTTTTGAAACTTTCTCTTTGATAGGTTTTGGAGCGGTATCAACCAGTTCTTTGGCTTCTTTCAAACCTAGTCCAGTGATATCTTTCACCGCTTTAACTACGTTCAATTTAGATCCACCTGCGCTGGTAAGGATAACGTCGAATTCACTTTGAGCAGCGGCTTCGTCGCCACCACCTGCTGCTGGACCAGCTACTGCTACTGCTGCTGCAGCTGCAGGCTCGATGCCATACTCGTCTTTAAGAATTGTAGCGAGCTCATTAACTTCTTTAATTGTAAGGTTAACTAACTGTTCCGCAAAAGCTTTCAAATCTGCCATTTGATTGTGTATTTAAAATTGTGTTGTTCTTTAAAAATGAAATTAAATTAAGCTTCCCTTTCGGAAAGAGTTTTTACAATGCCTGAAATTTTGTTTCCGCCTGATTTAAGCTGACCAATAACTGTAGACATTGGAGATTGCAATAGCGTGATAACCTCTCCGATCATCTCTTCTTTCGACTTGATTACTAATAAAGCCGCTAGAGACTCGTCGCCAAGGAAGATGTCAGAATCAATATAAGCTGCTTTAAGGGCTGGCTTAGCATTCTTTTTTCTGAAGTCCTTGATGACTTTCGCTGGAGTTTTGGCATCCTCACTAAACATGAGTGAAGAAGAACCTTTAAGGGCACCTACAAAGCTGCTATAGTCACGTCCTGATTGTTCAATTGCTTTCTTAATCAAGGTGTTTTTAGCCACTTGCATCACGATGCCTTTTTTGAAAAGTTCTCTTCTCAAGCTATTGACACTGTTTGCTGACAAGTCAGAGCAATCAGCCAAGTACACAAAATTGTACTGGGCGATTTTCTCCGCCAGGTCATTCACGATTACTTCTTTTTCCGTTTTGTTCATGATTAAATTCCTGGAATGGATTTCGCGTCAATACTAATACCCGGGCTCATGGTGCTTGAAAGGTAAATACTTTTAAAGTAGGTTCCTTTTGCCGCAGCAGGCTTGAGTTTAGAGAGTGTTTGTATTAGCTCTACTGTGTTGTCATACAATTGTTCGGGTGAGAAGGAAGCTTTCCCGACAGATGCATGGATGATACCAGTTTTGTCAACTTTAAAGTCGATTTTACCCGCTTTCACCTCTTTCACAGCTTTGCCTATTTCTAGTGTAACAGTTCCTGATTTTGGATTTGGCATCAAGTTACGAGGGCCTAGGACTTTACCTAAACGACCTAACTTCGCCATAACAGCTGGCATGGTGATGATGATATCAACATCCGTCCATCCACCTTGGATCTTTTCGATATACTCGTCGAGACCTACATAATCAGCACCGGCTTCTTTTGCTTCTTCTTCTTTGTCTGGAGTACACAATACCAATACGCGAATGGTTTTACCCGTTCCGTGTGGCAACGTAGCAATGCCACGAACCATTTGGTTTGCTTTTCTTGGGTCTACGCCCAAACGTACATCCACATCAACAGAAGCGTCGAACTTCACAGTGGTGATATCTTTTACGATGCTGCTAGCTTCAGTCAAGGTATAAACCTTGCTGGCATCGAAATTTTCTTCAATAGCTTTTCTTTTCTTGCTGACTGCCATTTCTACAACTATTTACTTGCTGGAGCATCTCCAGTCACGTTCAATCCCATACTGCGCGCTGTACCAGCTACCATTTGCATCGCAGATTCTACGGTGAAGCAGTTTAGGTCAGGCATTTTGTCTTCGGCTACAGTGCGGATTTGATCCCAGCTTACTGACCCGACTTTCTTACGGTTTGATTCTGCAGAGCCTTTCTTCACTTTGGTCATTTCCAATAGCGTTGCGGCCACTGGAGGAGTTTTAATGATAAAGTCAAATGACTTATCTGTGTAAACCGTAATAACCACAGGAAGTATTTTCCCTGGTTTGTCTTGGGTTCTCCCGTTAAACTGTTTGCAGAACTCCATAATGTTAACGCCCTTTGCACCAAGTGCCGGACCAATTGGAGGTGCTGGGTTGGCTGCGCCACCTTTAACCTGCAGTTTAACGTACCCGAAAATTTCCTTAGCCATTTTATGTGTACTTAAATCGTGTTATTATTCTTTTTCTACCTGTACATAGTTCAGTTCTAACGGAGTTTTTCTTCCGAAGATCTTCACCATAACTTTCAATTTTTTCTTCTCCTCATGAACTTCTTCAATCACTCCGCTAAATCCGCTGAATGGTCCGTCGTTCACTTTTACGGTTTCGCCAATGATGAATGGTTCCATCATGGTTTCACCTCTTTCAGTTTGTTCGTCAACCGTTCCGAGGATACGATTCACTTCACTCACACGAAGTGGAGTAGGCTGATCTTTTGGTCCTAAGAATCCAACTACACCATTAATACTTGTGATGATAGATGGAACTTCTCCCGTTAGATGTGCATGGATGAGGATATAGCCCGGAAAGAAACTTCTTTCCTTAGAAGTTTTTTTACCATTTTTAATCTGGTAAACTTTCTCCATCGGAATGAGTACTTCCGGAACATAGTCACTTAGTCCAGCTTTCGTCAGTTCGTTTTCGATATAGGTTTTCACCTTTTTCTCTTGACCACTGATAGCACGCACTACGTACCATTTATATTCCAGTTTCTTCTCCACAGCCATTAATTAAATAGCTTATAAATGAATTCCAAAATATTCTGGAAACCTAAATCCATGATATAAATCGCAACGGCGAAAATCAAAGTAGCTATGAGTACAATGATGGTGCTGCTACGCAATTCTTCCCAAGATGGCCAAGTGACTTTATTCACAAGCTCATCGTATGAAGACAGAAAATATGCTTTTACCTTTTCCATTGTTTGTGCACGGGTACCTGGGCTCGAACCAAGATCGACGGTTTTGGAGACCGTAATTCTACCATTGAACTATACCCGTTTTTATTTTGCCGTTAATTGACAAAAAATCAACCCCGATTAATAACCGGGATTGATTCTATATAACTTAGTTATGTAGTGATTACTTGGTAATCTCTGTAACCTGACCCGCTCCGATGGTTCTTCCACCTTCACGCATTGCGAAACGTAGTCCTTTTTCAAGGGCGATTTCGTTGATCAATGTTACATTGATTGTGATATTATCACCTGGCATTACCATTTCAGTTCCTTCTGGAAGAGTAATCTCTCCAGTTACGTCCGTGGTACGGAAGTAGAACTGTGGACGGTATTTGTTAAAGAATGGAGTGTGACGTCCACCTTCTTCTTTGCTAAGGATATAGCACTCACCTTTAAATTCAGTATGAGGAGTTACCGATCCTGGCTTACAGATAACCATACCACGTTTGATATCAGCTTTCTCAATACCACGAAGCAATAAACCAGCGTTGTCACCAGCTTCTCCACGATTCAAAATCTTACGGAACATTTCGATTCCAGTTACAGTAGAGGTTAATTTTTCAGCACCCATACCGATGATTTCTACTGGATCTCCAGAGTTGATTACTCCTCTTTCGATACGTCCTGTTGCAACTGTTCCACGACCAGTGATAGAGAATACGTCCTCTACTGGCATCAAGAATGGTTGGTCAATCAAACGTGGAGGAAGTGGAATCCAGCTATCAACTGCATCCATCAAAGCTTGAACAGTTTCTACCCATTGTGGTTCTCCATTCAAAGCACCCAAAGCAGAACCTTGGATTACTGGAATATTGTCTCCATCAAATTCGTAGAAGCTTAGTAGCTCACGGATGTCCATTTCAACAAGTTCGAGCAATTCAGGATCATCTACCATGTCGGCTTTGTTCATGAATACTACGATTTGAGGTACACCTACTTGGCGGGCAAGAAGGATATGCTCACGTGTTTGTGGCATTGCACCATCAGTTGCAGCTACAACCAAGATAGCTCCGTCCATCTGGGCGGCACCAGTAACCATGTTCTTTACGTAATCCGCGTGACCTGGACAGTCAACGTGAGCGTAGTGACGGTTAGCAGTGGTATACTCAACGTGAGCGGTGTTGATAGTGATACCTCTTTCTTTTTCTTCAGGAGCTGAGTCAATCGATTCGAATGACTTTGCTTCGGATAATCCGCTATCAGAAAGTACTTTCGTGATGGCGGCTGTTAGGGTAGTTTTACCGTGGTCAACGTGGCCAATAGTACCAATGTTAACGTGGGGTTTCGAACGGTCGAAATTCTCTTTTGCCATTATATTTCTCGTTAATAAATAATTAAAACTAATTTAAGTTTTGAGCCAACCGCGGGACTCGAACCCGCGACCCCTTCCTTACCATGGAAGTGCTCTACCAGCTGAGCTAGGTCGGCTTAAGCACATTTTGGTTGCTATCTTCAGGTTTCCCTTTCAGAAGCAACTAAAATGCAGGATTTTCACCTGCCACAAAACATACTAACCGAAATTAGTATGTTTCATGTAATCTGAGCGGGAGACGAGGTTCGAACTCGCGACCTACAGCTTGGAAGGCTGTCGCTCTACCAGCTGAGCTACTCCCGCGTTAACATAATCTGAGCCGAAACTCAGACAATGCCTGGTGGTGGGGGGAGCAGGATTCGAACCTGCGAAGCTCTCGCAACGGATTTACAGTCCGTCCCATTTGGCCGCTCTGGAATCCCCCCAGAAACGTTCATTAAATTAGAGAAAAAAAGAGCCGCCTATCGGATTCGAACCAACGACCTACTGATTACAAATCAGTTGCTCTACCAACTGAGCTAAGGCGGCTTTGCTGTCTCTAAAGAACAGTCCTCAAAACCGTGGTGGATTTGAGGACTGCAAAAGTATCTCTTTTTTGCAAATCTGCAAACAGTCTGAGAAAAAAATTTTATACGGCTAATGACTTCTCTTTATACCTCTTCAATTGAACCTT
>Ga0100380_10001738_pt1 | contig 23653 bp, 22 predicted proteins | sample CryGeymeta201504_FD_80417 | JGI IMG/M metagenome (GOLD analysis project Ga0100380, IMG submission 80417) | Groundwater microbial communities from Crystal Geyser aquifers in Utah, USA - Crystal Geyser metaG 2015-04 | ecosystem: Environmental > Aquatic > Deep subsurface > Groundwater | place... | reverse complement strand
TCTTACGTCATATAGGAAGGACTTATTTCTTGCATAAACAACATCAAGTCTCACTTTCAGAGGAAGAATTTTCTCCAAATAAATATCCTCACCACCATCCGCATCAATTAAGCTTTCCAGGTGAGTATAATTATATAAACTTCCCGGGCTAGCTAAACCAGGCAACACAAGAAGCGACTCCATCATCACCTCATCATAACTCTCGTTGACAATAGAAACATCTTCTGGGCGCGGACCAATAACAGCCATGTCGCCCTGTAGAATATTGAACAACTGGGGCAATTCATCAATCTTTAAAGTTCGCAAGACTTTGCCCCACCAAAAAATCCGTGAATCATTTGCTGTTGTAATCCTCGACCCACCGGCTTTTGTTCTTTTCATGGATCTGAACTTATAGATTCTAAAAACCGTATTATTAATTCCAGATCTATCCGAAACATGCAATACTGGTCCAAAATCAGCCATTAAAATACCGATTGCCGCAATGATAAAAATCGGAGCGAGCAGAAGAATTGCCAGAAGTGCGAGAAGCTTATTAATCCAATTGGCCATTTCTATATACCCTTCTAATTGTCATAAACGCCTCTGCAGCGTGCATACAATTCATATTTCCAGCAGCATAGGCCTTATGCTTAAGGGCTTCCAAAGACCTTGGGTGAGGATAATCCCTCAATTCTGTTTTATAACAGGCCATGGATTCAATCTTCTTGTCGAGGGTCTCCGAAATATCAATGAAAGTATCCGGAATAAAGTTTCTAGGATATCCCCATTCAGTTGATGATGCAGTATCAAAAGCATACACAACTTCAATAAATTCTTCGGTTGGACGAGTGGCCACCAAAATTGCTTCAAACAAGATTTTATGATCGCGATTTACATCACCACCCCACTGGCAATAAACGACTTGAGGCTTTATTTCCCTGATGATATCCAGAATTGGCTGAATAAGGTCGGTTAAAATTATGGTTTCCAATTTTTGATCTGGAAATTTCAATGAACGAACATCCGTAACGCCTAATACCTCCGCCGCCTGAAATATTTGCGACTGATGTTTGCTCGTTAAATCATCATATCTTAATGAATCACCTTCACAAACCACAACAGAAGTTACTTTGTCTCCTCGATTTGTATGTAATGCTACTACTCCACCGCATCCCAGAATTTCATCATCTGGGTGAGCGGCAATTACTAAAACTTGCTTACTCATCAAAAACTATCTTTTTAACTGGAAATTTATCATGAAGTTCTTTGGCCATCAGAATCTGACCTTCTACTTCAACCTGGTTGATGATAAAACTACCATCGCCATCTGTACAAACTACGATGCCGCAGTTCTCTGGTCGCGTAGCATACAAATGCGCATGTACTTCGCCATTTTTACCGGCATCAATCTTTGATGACACATAGGACGCTTGCCAAACGATACACTTGATTCCGTCAGCATAGAAAAATGCTCCAGGGTATGGTTGTGCTAAGGCGCGAACAAAATTATATAGACTCCATGCATCTTTTGTAAAATCTATTAATCCATCTTTTGGCCTTCTTCTCGGCAAGATGGGTTCATCGGTTTCTTCTTGAGGTGCTCCAATTTTGCCCTTCTCATTGATTAATGGCAAAGCATTCAACAACATGGTACTGTTGGTTTCAGCTACTTTATCGTACAGCGTTTTACAATCATCAAAATCGTCGATTTCAAAACTTATTTGATCAATAATTTCACCCGTATCAACACCTGGATTGAGCCACATTAATGTATTACCCGTTTCACGTAAACCATTAATGATTGCCCAATTAATCGGCGCACTCCCACGTAAGGCAGGCAACAAGGATGCGTGTGCACCGATAGTTCCTAATTTAGGAATTGCCAATACTTCTTCGCTGAGTAACTGACTCCACCCCAAAATGATTAGTATGTCAGGATTAAGTTCATTCAGTAAGGCAATCGACGACTCATCATTGATATGGTCGATTTCAAAATAAGGAACATTAGCTGTGTCTGCTAAAGTTCGGTAATCAATCACCCCGCTTCTTTTGGCACTTTGCTCTTCTTTCAAAGAGATACAGCCTACCACATTAAAAGACGATGAAACCTTCTGAAAAGCATCTCTGCCTTCCATATGAAAACCAACCCAAACAATTCTTTTCATTTTCTATTCGCTGAAGCTTGCCACGGTCTTAATAATTGACTGCGCAACTATGGCAATACTTTCGTTTGTTAATTGAGGATATACTGGCAAACTTACTTCCTGAAGAAAGAGCTTTAAGGAATTTCCATACTCCATGATGGTGCAATCCTCTGAATTTTTAAATAATGTTAATTCTGGCAAGGGCCTAAAATGCACATTTAATGCAATACCGGCATCAGCAGCATTTTGAATAACCAAATCGCGTTGTTCTTCTGTAATTTTCAGACGAAGTGGATAGATATGATAAGAAGGAGTCACCCCTTCTTTTACTTGAGGAAGAATAAAAATATCCTGATCCTTAAACCATTTATTGTACTCATCAAATACCCTTTTTCTTTCAATGAGTAGAGTGTCGTACTGTTTGAGTTGACCTAATGCTAACGCGGAGTTTAAGTCAGGAAGATTACATTTCATTCCACGCTCTATGATATCGTATTTCCACGAGCCGGCTTTATTCTTTGTAAATGCATCTTTTGTTTGACCATTCAGCGCAAATCTTCTCAAGTTCGGGTAAATCTCTTTATTGTTAAAAGGTTCAGGAAGATTTAAGCAAATAATTCCACCCTCACCCGCTGTGATATTTTTTACAGCATGAAGCGAAAAAATAGAGATATCGCATAAGCTTCCAGAGTAGATTCCATTATAACTTGCACCCATTGAATGCGCTGCATCAGACAGAACCATTATCCGTGAAAGGTCCGCTTCATTCTTGTTCTTCGGCTCAAATTTATCAAGAACTTCCTTTTTTCTAACGAGTGCATTTATTGCCTCATAATCCGCCAAATTACCCCCAATATCTACGGGAACAATTACTTTAGTTTTTTTCGTAATTGCTTGTTCAATTGCATCAATATCGATGGTAAAATCATCCTTTACATCCACAATAACTGGGCGTGCACCTGCATGTAAAACAGCAAGCGCAGTGGCTGCATAGGTATAAGCCGGAATGATTACCTCATCTCCTTCACCAATTCCCCACCACTTCAAAAAAAGCACCATTCCTGAGGTCCAAGAATTTACTCCTAGACATGCTGGAATAGAAAATTTACTGGCTGTTAAGTCTTCTAATTCCTTCGTGACAGGACCTGTTGTGATCCAGCCAGAATCCAACACTTTTAATACTTCCTCTTTTACCTTTTCATCAATGAAAGGCGGCGAAAATGGTATATTCATATTTTTTTATTAAACCTTATCATTACTCTATTCGCATTGGTTTCAAATTTACCAACTTCTTCATATCCATTCTTTTCATAAAACCGAATGGCACGCGCATTGTCTTCAAAATCTGTTGTAAGGCTGATGTTATTATAGCCTTTCGAAGCCACTATCTCCTCTGTTTGTTTCAATAGATTACTTCCCAAGCCTCGCACTTGTTCAGATGTAGCAATAGATAATAATTCCGGACCAGCAATCTGTAATCCTTTGCCATTAAGCACCCGATTTACTAAGCCCAAAAAACCCTTCGGGTTTCCTAATGCAATTTTTAGGAATACGAATGAAAAAGTCAAAGGGCTAGACGCAACAATCTTTTTCATTGCGCCAATAGATTCAAACATCACGGCCGCAAATCCTACCACTTTTCCTTCCTGTTTTGCGACTATGATTATCGCATCATCTTTCATTAAGAGAAAAGCCTTGTAATATGCTTTTAAAAATGAAGGACCGAGTGTACTTAAAAAAAAATTGGTGAACTTCAATAAATGCAGGTCAACAATCCCAGCAATATCATCCTCACTTGCTTTTGTAAACTCTAAGTTCATCTATTAGGTTGAATATGGTGGTTAATCCCTTGGAACGCGCAAAATTATTCTGGTAAAAGTTACTCCCTGTATTATTTTTATACTTTGTGAAATTCTCTACAAACTCCTCAACCCCTCCCACAAAAGATTCGACATCTCCTGGGTTATAGGCTAAGCCCATTTTTGAATTAACAAGTATTTTTCTTGCCTCTCCTTTTACCCCAGCGAGTATTGGTTTGTCGGCATAAAAATAGCCTTGAAGCTTCGAAGGAATAATGTGTTCATATCCACTGCTGTCTTTCAAATTTAAAAACAAGGCATCTGCCTGATTCATTGCCATATTTGCCTCTTCTGGACTCACGCGTCCATAGAATTTAATATATGGAGAGCCCGCAAGTTTTGATCGGAGCACCTCTTCACTTGTGCCAGACCCGATAAAGTGAAATGCAATAGGCTGTTTATCCACTATGGTTAAGAAGGATGGGACCAAAGACTCCAAACCTTGGTGAACGCCAATATTTCCGGCATAAACTAGATTGACTCGATCCTCCATTTTTTCCAACTGAAAGGAGCTTTCTTTTGGTTCTTCTTGTCCCTCAGATATTGCCCAATTAAAAACAGTGCGGACCGGTTTTTTGTCTGCCGTTCTTAATTTGATGGTTTCAGAGACTCCATCACTTACACAAATAAAAGCATCGAATAAGCCGTAATAACGCTTCACCAAAAAATCAATGAACCGAATAGCCAAGTTGGATTTCAAAAACCCAGAAGCTTTTATATTTTCTGGAAATACATCTTGCACATCTAAAATAATGGAAGATTTCGGCTTAAAAATACGAATAACTAAACCTACAAATCCAACAAAAGGTGAGGATTGTTGGATTATATAGACGGAGTTTCTTTGGCCATTAAACAAAAGATAAAAAGCCGCAGAAAGTGAAAATACAAGGTAATTGAGAACTCGCTTTATAACGCTGGGTCCATGGTAGGCGAATGTCAATAACCGAACAATATCGGATCTCCCAAGCTTCTCTTTTTGGCGGAAGCTGTTTTTATACCCAGCATAGATATGTCCCTTTGGGTAATTCGGAAACCCAGTAACTACTTGCACATCCTTGTCAAGTAGTTCCGAAAGATCATTCGTGAATTTTGAATCTTTCAAATATGGCTCAGGACTATAATACTGAGCCACGTAGTATATTTGATTGAACCCTATCAATGCTTTCTCCATACAACACGGTTGATGTATGTGGTATAGGATAAGATGATACGCACAATTTTTTCACTGACATTCGGCATAGAGTAATCTGCAACTTGCCTAAAATTCCGTTCCTCCAGATTCTGCGTTTTTAATTGTGCTAATCCTTGCATTATCCTTTCTGGATCGAGGCCTACCATCATTACAGAGGCTTCTTCCATGGCTTCTGGGCGTTCATGTGCATCTCTTATGTTGAGTGCTCGAAAATTCATGATGGATGATTCTTCTGAAATTGTGCCGCTGTCGCTCAGTACCCCAAAAGAATTCTTCTGCAAAGCATTGTAATCGCTGAAGCCCAATGGTTTTAAAAACTGAACCTTTTCATGAATTTGTGTCTTCACTTGATCGAGTCTTTTGCGCGTACGTGGATGCGTTGAAACTATAACCGGATAATCGTATTTTTCTGCAATCTGGTTGAGGCTATGCATCAAACCATTGAAGTTCGCATCATTGGTAATATTCTCTTCTCTATGTGCCGATACGACAAAATATTTTCCTTTCTCAAGGCTTAATTTTGATAAAACATCCGATGCATCTATTTGGTGCATATAATGTGCTAATACTTCAAACATCGGGCTACCTGTTTTGATAATCCGATCGGGTGATAAACCTTCACGGAGGAGATATTCGCGAGCGATATCAGAATAGGTTAGGTTAATGTCTGAGATATGATCAACAATTTTTCGATTCGTTTCTTCCGGCACCCGCTGATCAAAGCAACGGTTTCCTGCTTCCATATGGAAAATTGGAATTTTTCTCTTCTTTGCTGGTATTGCACATAAACACGAATTAGTATCGCCTAAAACGAGGAATGCATCTGGATTTACTTCCTCTAAAATTGGGTCAATATTAATCAGAATCTGACCAACTGTTCCGGTGGCAGATGCTGCCGCTGCATTTAAGAAATAATCAGGCTTTCTGATACCTAAGTCTTCATAAAATACTTCGTTTAATTCGTAGTCATAATTTTGACCTGTATGAACGGTGATATGTTCGATCGCTTCGGATGCATCTAAGGCTGCCATTACTCGCGATAATCGGATTATTTCAGGGCGTGTGCCCACAACCGTCATTACTTTTAATTTGGTCATTCTATATTATTTTATTCTTAAACTTCTAAAAAATGGGTGTCGGTTCTTTCAGGATTAAAAATCTCATTCGCCCAAAACAGCGTAATCAAATCTTCATTTCCTGTATTGGTAATATTATGGGTATATCCCACAGGAATATCAACGACTGTGGGCGTTTTACCATTCACTGGGTATTCTATCACTTCGTTTTCATCAATTTTTCGAAACTTAATGATGGCCTCACCTCGTATCACTAAAAACTTTTCTGTTTTTGTATGATGAAAATGGTTTCCTCTTGTAACCCCAGGCTTGGTTGTTGAAACGAAAATTTGACCAAAGTCTTCTGATTTTATCCATTCGAACAAATCCCCTCTATTGTCCACATGTAAATCCATTGGATAGGAGAATTTATCTCTTGGTAAATATGACAGATAGGTACTATAGAGGTATTTCGTCAGTGTATCTTGTACGCGAGGAGCATGCAAGGTCTTCCTGCTTTCAGGGAAAGAGCTTATCGTCCTTTCTAAGAATCCTAAGCTCACCTCAAACTGAGTACGTACCTTACCTTGAAGGAGTCCGCTGTGATTTTCTTGGTCCAACCAGGATAAAAACTCAAGCACCACATCATCTACATAAACGATGGGGAACGAATAATTAGGGTCGCGAACTTCAATGGGCAGGTCGTTGGCGATATTGTGACAAAAAGTGGAGATTACTGAATTATAATTCGGCTTCGACCACTTACCAAATACCCCAGGAAGACGGTAAATCACACCGCTAATTTTACCACTATTTGCCGCTTCCGTTACGAGTTTTTCCGCTTGCAATTTGCTCACTCCATAAGGGTTATCCTTTTCAGCTTGAGTGGAAGAGCTCATGATAAATTTTGGTGGGTTTGCAGGCTGAGTTTTATTGATCGCATCCAGTAAGGCTGCCGTCAAGTCTTTGTTTCCCTTTGCAAAGTCCGCAGTATTCTCCGGGCGATTTACGCCTGCCAGATGAAAAATTGTATCGGCATCTTTGAGTATTTCGGGATACTCATTCACTTTGGTTTCGCGCAATATTGTATGAACCTGGATAGTATCCATTCGGTTCAAATGCACCAATAAATTCTTGCCAACAAAACCGTTGGCTCCAGTAACCACTACCTTTTTCATGAATTTTTCAACTCCTCTTGTACATGGTCTAATTTTAATACCATCGCCTTTAACTCTTCATGAGAAAGTTGGTAGGTATTGTGCGAATGGTAATCTTCAACAAGATTTACCTTATCATCGCCCTCAGAAAAATATTTATCGTAGTTTAGGTCTCTATCGTCTGCGGATACGCGGTAATAATCTCCCAAGTCTTCACTTTTCACACGCTCTTCTGCAGTGAGTAAGGTTTCATACAATTTTTCACCATGACGTGTACCGATGACTTTAATTTCATTCTTTGCATCAAAAATATCCAACATAACTTCAGCCAATTGGCGGATGGTTGCAGCAGGCGACTTTTGAACAAATACGTCTCCAGATTTACCATTTGCAAAGGCAAACATGACCAAATCTACCGCTTGATCCAATGACATCATAAAGCGAGTCATATCTGGGTTTGTTAGGGTTAGAGGCTTTCCTGCTTTAATCTGCTGAATAAATAGCGGTATTACTGAGCCCCTACTTGCCATTACATTACCGTATCTAGTCGCGGTGATGGTAGTTGAGTTGGTTACACGTGATTTAGCTACCGCAACTTTTTCCATCATTGCTTTAGAGATACCCATAGCATTGATAGGGTATGCCGCCTTATCGGTGCTCAGGCAGATTACTTTTTCCACTCCATTTCTAATCGCTGCATTTAGCACATTTTCAGTGCCCAACACATTTGTTTTTACCGCTTCAATGGGATAAAACTCACAAGATGGAACTTGTTTTAACGCCGCAGCATGAAAAATATAATTGACTCCTTGCATGGCATATTGCAAGCTATCCGCATCTCTGACATCGCCAATATAGAATTTCACTTTATCAGATTGCAGCGCATGACGCATATCGTCTTGTTTCTTTTCGTCTCTTGAGAAAATTCGAATTTCTTTAATATCAGTATTCAAGTACCCTTGCAATACTGCGTTGCCAAAGGAACCTGTTCCTCCTGTAATTAATAAGGTTGCATTTGATAAATTCATGAAAATAATTTTAAATTCTTAAAGGATGTAATATAATTATCGTGTTTCCTGAGGTTCTGGTTATTATAACCATAAAACTCAATATTGTTATGCTCTGCCGCTTCAAAGTCATTGTTCGAATCACCAATTAATAGGCAATCCTGCTTCATATAACCATTGTCATCTATAACATTCGCTACCAATTGTTTTTTGGGAGTTGGTGATCCATGAATTGATTTGAAGTATTGATCTATTCCCAACTGCTCACATAGAAACCTCAATTCTTTTTGATCTGAACCCGATACAATATGCATTGGGGTTCCAGCAGCGGATTGCTTTTTAATAAATTCAACCGTCTCTTCAATCAATAATTCCTTATTTGTTAAGAGCGTTTTCATAATCGACGAAAACTTCTCCGTATACAATGTCAGTTTCTCCTCAGTAAGGGTAGGTTCTCCTAAAACATCTTCAAAGAAATACTTGAATTTAACATAGCGCGAAAGCCCACCATTTTGCCGATGAAATTCGAGTAATTTCTCGACATCTTGTTTATCGAAATCCGCCAATACTTTTTCAAACCCAAGGTCTCTGACCTCATTTGAATTCATTATTACTCCATCGAAATCCCAAAGGATTACCCTCATAGTTTTGTATTAATAATTTTGTGCTTCACTTTTTCCAAATCTTCAGGGGTATCAACGGCAATTGAATCCGCGCTCATAAGAACCATCCTCACCTCCAAGCCCATTTCTAAAAACCGGAGTATTTCAATGTCTTCTTGTTCTTCAAATGAGGTCTTCGTTTTTTGCCCCATAAATGCCTTCAGCGCTTCCTTTGGAAATCCATAAATACATATTTGCCGATAACCAAAATCAAACTCGCCTCGCTTGTTTCCCGGAATTGCTGCTCTCGACATGTACAATAACCTTTGGTCATTTCTGAATACAACTTTAGGAATTGTCAAGCTTAGGTAATCTTCGCGATTATCTATTGGAGCATATCCATTCAATATCTCATCACTTCCTTGCTGAATCAATGAAATTATGCCTTTGATGTCTTCGGGATTAATTAGGGGTTCATCTCCTTGAACATTGATATAATATTTCGCGTCAATTTGTTCAGCGACTTCTGCTACCCTATCCGTACCTGTTAGGCAAGCTTCACTTGTCATTAAAGCATTATAACCCAAGGCTTCAATATGATCAAAAATAAGCGGATGATCAGTGGCTACAACGATGGTACTTGGGTCGTCGACAGCCAATAAGCATTGCTCATAGGTTCTTTGAATCATCGACTTACCTTCAATATCAACCAAAGGCTTATTGGGTAAGCGTGTAGAGGCCAGTCTGGCAGGAATTACAATGAGGAATTCTTTCATAGATGAGCAAATACTGATTCAGATTTTAATCCATCATAAGCAGATGCCGTTAAGCTGATGCATTCAATACCTTTTGATTTAGCCATTTCGAACAGGTATTCATTTTCTTGAAATAATTCTTGTTCTCTTGCACTCAATCCGGCAGATCCATAGCCATCATAGCCAACTACCCAAATCTTTTTAATCCCTAACTCATAGGCCGTTTCTAGCGCGAGGGCAGTATGTGAATCGAGGTACTTATCAGAGAACTTTATTTCTTCGAGCTCGTATGCTTTGTCTTTTAGTACTTCTGGAATATAGGTTCCCATTTTTCTTGGAAAAGGCGGACAAACACAAAGTGTTTTTGGAGGCAGAGACCCTGATAAGACTTGCTCCATTCTTAAGCCCTCATTGCCCACCAAACAAAATAGTTGGGTTGTTTGTAAATCTCTAAAGGAAAGTGCGTTTTTGGAACTCGCATGGATAAGAACCAAATCCTCTTCTTTTTTTGCCAAAGCAACAATGGCATTTGCATGTTTGCTTGCAGATGGACCTCCACCTACAATTAATGCCGTTTTATAATTCGCATCACTTTTAAATTTAGGAAGTTGAATATTATCCGCTAGTCCTTTCGATTGATTATGTAAGGCCCTAATGATGCTATTGAAAGAATATGAACGTTTTCCAACCCAGTCCATTACCTCTTTTTGAGGTAGCGAATTGGCCCCAGAAACCATATATGGCAAATTTGTGCCCCAACCGTATTCTTCCTGAAGGTTTGTAAATCCATCCACTACAGCGGAAAGTGCATTAAAATCGAAATCGAGCTGTCCTTTAGCATTGAGGGCCGTTAATAGAAGCTCCATCTTTAAATTGCCTGCTCCTCTTCCCATTCCGGTGATGGTTGCATCTACAATTTCACAACCACATTCAATGGCCGTTAAGGTATTTATAAGGCCCATTTCAAGGTTATTATGACCATGAAATCCTATTGGCACATCAACTTTTGACTTAACCAGGGAATAGACTTCTTTTACATCTTCGGGATACACTCCTCCGTAAGAATCAACCATATAGAAATAGCTGGCTAAGCCATTTACTTTAGACAGGTTCTCGAGCAATGCGGGATGTTCTTTCCACTTCGACATATACATCACGTTAAAACCAACCTCGAATCCCATTTCTTTTACTCCGGTTGCTAGTTCCAATGCTCTCTCGAAATTTGCAGGGTCAATTGCCAAGCGAACCATATCGATATAGCCAATACAAGGGCCTAGAACCCTTTTTAGGTCTGCTACTCTAACGTCTTTTTCATTTAGAATAACCACCAATTTCTTTTTACTCACCTTTTTGAGGTGCTCAAGCACATAGGTAGGTAGATAAAAATATTCTCCTAAATATGATTTTTGTGGATCTGAGCGATATCCTACTTCCAAATAATCAATTGGCAACTCATTCATCGCGTTGAGATACTGATCTACCAATTCTGAGTCAAAATCCCAGTTGGTATAATATCCACCATCTCTTAAGGTACAGTCTAACAATTTCACTTGAAAACTCTTCATTATACTTTAAATTAAATACTGATTATTTCTTTTTTAAATTCACTTTGAATCCATCCAACAAGGCTGTCTAAATCAAAAAACTGACTGATTCTCGGATCTTGCAGCGAAGGGAATGTATTAAATATGGCCTTATCTTTTGCATTGATTAAAATAGCTGCAGCAGCCGATTCATTGTAAGTGGCCTCCAAAAGTGTGGTAGACTTTCTTGCGAAACAAATATTTTGTTGCAGCGAATCTTCGAGGTTTGCTTCCAAGGCCAACTCATACACCTTATAATCATTCACATCATCCTTTGGGTGCAACTTTAGCGAAAGCTTGATGTTTTCTTGTTGTAATTTGGGTATAAGATATTGAATGATTGTGTGATTTACTTCTACTTCTCGCGGCTCAGTGAAAAATATAACCTTCGGTTGGTTGCGTTTTTGTTCTAATTTATGCTTCGCAGAGAAGATTGTTGTTGCCAATGCTTCATCAAAAACAAATTTCGACTCGCTATAAAGCTTGTTCAGAAATTCTGCTGCATACGCGCTACTGGTAAAAAACTGGTTTCCCGTGAAGCCTTTAGGGAACCTGAAACCATATTCAAGACCATGTGGTATACAAATCAATTCTACCCGCAGTTTGTTGGCAATCTTTTCTTCGATTAAAGCAAAACGGTCCAAATTATTTCCCGTATAAGCTTTTCGAGCACCCTTATCTTTCAGTAAACGATCATAAATATGTTCATACAACATGGTATGCACAAGACGCTTGGCATAAAAGGTTAAGGAATAAGTTGCAGTGTATTTGCCTACATATTGGGTCATGAGCTTTTTAATGAGTCGCATTTGACCATAGGATTTTATCCAAGCTGAAAATACCCATGCTAATCTTGTAGCAAGACTGTAATAGCTGTAGATAGAATTTGTCGACAAAGAATAATCTTCTATTTCATACGCTACATCCAAGGCGGCAAATTTTGTTTGACTGGCTTTCGTTCTTGCAAGATAGAGCTCAGGGCTGCTGGTGACACTCTTATTTTTCTTGACTCGAAACATGCGATAGAGCAGGAAAAAGGCTGTAGCCAATACTATGACGTGATTCTTAAACTTATTCAACCAATGAATGGCTCCAATTTTTGTGTTCGATTGGATATGACCGTGTGCACCTTGAATATCGGCTAGAAAACACCGTAACTTATAATTGGCCAGTACGGCATTTATCTTGATCTTTTGATTTTCACTTTCAGTCAGCACATAGTTTTCACACGCCAAATAAGGTTGAATGAAGTTCAAATAAAGTTCGTTCACATAATTGCTATCATTTGAATATTGCGGGGCCAGAGAATCTAGTTTAGCAAATAACTCATCCGTGAATAATTCTTCAAACGAAAATGCAATCGCCTTACCCTGCACTTCGAATTTTTGACCAATTATCTCGATGTTTCGCATTATTTATTAAAACTTTCCAAATCGCCAGGACTCCGTAGGTACGCTCTTTCCTTTCGGTATGATACCAAAATATAAGCAATCATCATAATAAAGTTCGAGATCAAAACGGCATAGGCAGCCACATTAATCCCTCCTTCTTTCATAAAAATCATAACAATAACAATATTGATCAAACCGCCAACCAAAACGACCAATAAGGATATGTATGTCTTTAATGAAAATGCTAGAAATGTTGCCAGAATATTCCCAATCAAAAAGAAGTACTCTGAGACGATTAAAATTTTCAAAACATACGAGTATTCAAGGTATTGAGAGGCACCCATTAGCATATAAAGCTCATCGGCGAAGATATATCCGAGGATACATACAAACGTCATAATTCCAACAATCGCCCATCTCATTTTGGCTATTCCTGATCCGTTTTTTTTCTCCATTTCCCGATAATATACCATGGGGTAGAACATCATTAATAAACCAGAAAATAACTTTACGCCCAAAAGCACCCGTAATCCAATCGCATATTTTGCAACTTCTTCAAAGTCAAAATAAAATTTAAGAAAAAACTGACCTGCAAAATCAAATGATAATTTCACCAATGTTCCTCCCAAGGCTGGAAGTGAGAATATTAGAATTGTCTTAATAAATAATGTCTTGCGGTCATCTATTTTCTTACTGGATTTTGCATTGAACCCAAAGGCGAGTAAAAATCCTACACCATAAGCAAACAGAGCCCGATCATCCGTAAGACTATCCGTGTAAACAAAAAACCCAAGAAGGGCAAATGTGATGAAGGCTGCTCCAATTTTCAAATAATTAAGATCCCTCAGTCTCATTAAGGACCTTGTGAGGAATTGGCGTTCCTCAAAAAGCACAAAAAAGGCAAAAAGACATGGCAAAAGGCTCTCTGTTAAATAGTATGCAGCGATGGCCAGCAGTACAACAGACCCAGTTATTAATTTATCAACAAAACGCTTGAGTACGATACTTAATCCCTTTGTATTAAACCGCAAGTAACTTCGATGAATTGTAAGCGTAAATAATACGGCCATAAACTCAAGAGCTGACTTGTTATAGGAATATGTACCCAATTCTTTGGGACTCAAGTTCTTATTGATGAGTATTGTGATTAATAATGCTAGTCCGGTAGATATTGCGAATCCGATTGAAAAAAACACAAAATCTAAATAGTACTTTAACCTTTTCTTTGAAAAGCGACTGAGTCCTTTTCTTAAAAGTCTATACTTTACCTGCTGCATCCTTAATTGGCACCCTAAATTTTCCGCTTGCTAAAATGGTGGCAAGAAAACGTTTCAAATAAATCCAAACTGCTGCCATTACCACTGAGCCGAAAAGCTTTTGGTAGTTAAATCCATAAATTTTCTTTCCAAAAACTTTAAACGGTACCGGGTTAAAATCCACCCCTTCCGGGTTATTTTTCTCTTCAATAAAATGGGCATGTTGATGGTGAAAATAAAGGCCTACTTTCAAAACACTCTCATTATACTTCGGTGCTAAATCTGATTCAATAAGCTTAAAGAAATCTAATCTCGATTCCGGTATATAACAGACATCTGCATAGTAGTATAATGCACAACATAAAAGGATAACAGGTTTCCCCCAATAGACGGCTTCAATACCCATGGTGCTTCCAAAAACCACAATCGAATCACATGCTTCCATAAGATCATAAGAACTAATAGAATCAGATCCTTTGATAACCGTTACATTTTTATAGGTTTCGTTTAAGTTGAGTAAATCAATATGATAAGCATAGCCAACCTTGCTTAAGTTCGGATGAATTCGCAAATAGAAATGCTTCGAATCATCGTCTTTGAAATGTTCAAACAAATCCAAGAGTCCATCAAGTTGGCTTGGATAGAGGGACAAATCAACATATTCGCCTCCAATGGCTACAAACTCATCTTCCGACGAATTAAATATTCCAATATTGGTTCTATTCGCGTCCCAATCATCGGGCAATAAACCTTTCTTTTGGCTTCCAATATAGACTTTGTCCCCCGCCGCAATTCCAGCTCTTCGTTTTTCAAAAAAGGCCTTTCCTAATTCAATATTTTCACCCGGTTTAAGTTCGGAATCATTCCAAGAATCTTCAACACGCCACCAATTGTTTTTCACATCATGTGGCATCGCATTATCAAATACCACTTTATGATAGGAACCGTCTCCTTCAGGAACAAACTCAAACAACTTGAAGTTTATGTTTCGCGATTTAGCCGTTTCAAATACGGGACGGACTTCATTAAACCTGCCATTATATGTGCATACCAAATCTGGCTGAATCTTATCCAACACATTATAAAAGGCATCGGTTAGTCTGCGTGCTTGGTTGAGTTGGCCGTCGAAATACTTTCTAGACTCTGCATCAATTAAAGGGTCATGGTTCCTTGTGAGGTGAACATAACTTGACAAAGTACAATAACCGATTGGTACATCCCTATAGGAAAGTTGTCTTAATTCTAGCCCACTATTGTATTCAAAATTTATACTTTCAGCATCGTCAGTTGCCGCAAAATCTTTTAAGTTTAAAAGAGAAATATTCTTCCCAAAATGTTCTTTGCTCAGCTTAGCAGAATGTTTTGTGCAAACAGCACATACGCTCTTGTTACCAGTAGGGTTATCTAAACACATGTCGAGAATACCGGCACAGAAGGCAAAATAGACTTCATTTTCAGGCTTTGCAGCCATTTTCTTTGCTTCGTCTAAAAGCAAGCCAAGCATGCTACCGCCAAATGAAGAATAGAAATAGTAAACAACCTTCATAAATTTTTAGCGCTTATATTTTTACGCGTTTAGCAATATTCAAAAACAGCATATAAACACATGCCATTCCGAGTGAGAATGACGACAAAGAGTTATTTCCAAAAAACATAGCAATAACGGGCAATAATAAGGACACATGAATCAAGTTATCCAATGTCAACACCCCTTTTTTCGGCGCATTACTTCTAACCAAGTATGCATAAAGCAACATGAACATAAATGCGAAAAAGTATCCAAAATCATAAACCAATGTTGAAGGGAGCCCATTAAAAGTAGAGGTATATTTTCTACCGAGTGCCTTTCTTCTTACATTATCATAACTTTCGGTTTCCATACCAATCCTTTGCGCATAAAACCTTAAAATTGTCCCTGCAGATGCGCCATACATTAGTTTTGAATCGTTATACTTGACTAAGGTATTCATGCCATTCTCTTGCCATTGTCCACCGTATTCTAAAACAGAATAAACGCTACTGTTTTGAACAACGGCATTTGACCTAGATACCGATTTATCCTCGAATCGTGTGGTAGTAATGACGGATAATAGGAATACCAAACCTCCAAACACAAACAACACCGATATAGAAATATTTCGTCTTATTTTGCTACTTATAAGTGGGAAAACAATCACTAAAAGCAAAACATATAGAATGAGGTATTGAACAGAATCGGACCTAGACAATGCATGCAAACCGTGAAGCGGAAGGTTGAGAGATACTAGAAGAAATAGCACACTCTTCCCTATTCGCTTGTTGGCCAAAAAGAAAAAATGCGAGGCCAAGGCCACATAGCCCAATGGCGATATAAAGTGTGAATAGGTAATCAGAACCGGTGGAACCCAGCTCGTCAAATAATTTGCAGCCCCACCTTGATTTTTGTATTCCTCTACGGTTACGGTGCTTGCAAGAATTAAGTTAAATGATTTAAAAACAATGTAGGCATTTATAATTAACGCGACGAAGCCGGTGATTAAAACAAAGTCTAGAAGCCGCTTATAAAAAAGCTCTGTTCCTGACTTAATTCGAACTTCTTTAAGTGAATAGAATTCTTTAAAGCTATTCACGCCCAAGAACATGATAGCAATTACATAGAGCTGAATCCACAAGCTATTGGCAGAAGTTAAGTCAGGGGTTCTGTTGATGAGAAGTGCAAATAGACTCGTTACCACAACCAGCATTCCTAGTATAAAAGAAATGGAATTTTTTCTCCATAAAAACACGCTACAAAGTGAAAAAACCACTAACATTCAGGGCTGTATATTCTTTATTAGTCTGCTATCAGTTTCAAATCAAAGCGGGTTCCTCGCTCTACATCCTCTTGAGCAACCTTCCCTAGAATCTGCTTCAAATATTTAGGATGAAGTCCGTGTCCAGGTCGAATTGATCTGACATTTTCTTCGGTAAATACATCTCCTTTTTTGATGTCTTCTACCACATATAGTGAACGACTAAAATCCCGTCCACTTATTTGTTTTTCCGTTAACACATACGACACTTCTCCTACCGCTTTTTCCGCTTCGCGTACAGCCTTTACCATGGCGGTGAATTCAGGTTCATCCATAGAAAAAGATGCATCCGGACCTCCTATTGATCGGTCTAAGATAAAGTGTTTCTCGATGATTTTTGCTCCCAGAGTTGTCGCAACAATCGGCACCGTACTTCCCATGGTATGATCAGAAAGTCCCGGGATAATTCCAAAACGTTCCTTAAAATCAACAATCATGGCCATATTTGCTTCCTCAATAGGAGCAGGGTAACTCGACGTGCATTTCAATAAGGCAATTTGTTTGTTACCCATTCGTTTACACGCATCCAATGCGAGTTCAATATCATCAATACTCGCTATTCCTGTAGAAAGGATAACTGGCTTTCCTTTCGATGCCACGTATTCAATCAATGGTATATCGGTGATTTCAAAGGAGGCAATTTTGTAGGCTGGGACATCTAATTCTTCAAGAAAGTCTACCGCTGTTTTATCGAAAGGCGAAGAAAAACATATTAAACCTTCCTCCTTGGCACAATCGAATAATTGCTTATGCCATTCCCAAGGAGTATAGGCACTCTCATACAAATCATAGAATGTTTTACCATCCCAAATACTACCGGATTTTATGATAAAATCATCCTTATTGCAGTCAATTGTTAGCGTATCCGCCGTATAAGTTTGTAGCTTAATGGCATCGGCTCCCGTACGCTTTGCTGCGCGAATGGTCTCTAAAGCAGTTTCTAAACTACCATTATGATTCGCGGAAAGCTCCGCAATAATGAATACTCCACTTTCTTTAGAACTATCAAATACATTAATCTCCATATGATTCAAATAAACTGTTCTCTGTCAAACTTTCCATGCCCGACCTGATACTTGTAATTTGTAAAACTCCATTTGGCGTTTTCACGCGTATGGGCCTCATTGTAAGTATTAGCCCATTTGGCTGATCTTGATGGTAACCAAAATCATCGTACTCGACCTTATCAATGATTATCTTATTTTCTCCTAAAAACGTAAATGCTCCAGGGTATGGGTCCGCTTGTGCTCTGACCCAATTTCTGATGCGCTCTTTTTGCCAGTTCCAATTAATCCGACCACTTTCGGCAGTACGCTTATTAAAATGAGTGGCCTTACTTTCGTCTTGAGAGGTATATGAAACTGCACCGCTTTCAATATCCTTCAATACGTTATCCACCAAACTTGGATAGACATCGATATACTTGTTTAGGATTATTGCTCCGGTATCATCCGCTTCAATTGGAATGGTGACTTGTTTAATGATGTCTCCTTCGTCGCAACCAAGACTGATTTTGTGAGCGGTAACACCGGTTTCACATTCTCCATTTATGATTGACCATACATGAGGAGTACGACCGCGGTATTTTGGTAATAAGGAACCATGCAAGTTAACCGAAACTGTTTTGGGCCAGCGAATTAAATCTTCCTCAATGAGAAATAAATAGTTAACAGATAAAATTACGTCAATTGATAAGTGACCTAAGGATGAAATGGCCCTTCCTCCCCTTGGATTTCCAATGAAGCCAGGAATCTTTGATTCTGCTATAAATTCCACAATGCCAGAGGATCCTTTGTCGGTTAATATCGCCGCAATATCATATTTAGAATCCAATAGCCTTTTAAGTACTATTAAGCCTAAACTACCACTGGCCATCACCGCTATCTTCATGTGCCGCTAATTTTTGAATAGATTACTACGTCCTTAAATTCTCCTTTGAAAAAACAATGCTCTTTCAGACGGGCATCTAAAAAATAATCATTTGCTTCTAATGCCACATACAGGTGTGGACGCAGATCAAAGGCATAAACAAACAACTTGTGCAAGTTCAATTCTTCAAATGCTGCTTGTTCTACTAATTGCAAATAATAATGCCAGTTTGCGCCAAAACTTTCTTCCTCAAGCTCAGTATTCATAATAAACGAAATCTCTGCATGCTTATCAATCCAGTTGATATGAACCAGACCACCATAGCCAATGCAAACTCCATCTTTAAGGTAGCTAAAGAGAATCTCTCGAGGTTGATCTTGAGTAAAAAGTTTGCTTACCACCTCAGAAAAATACCAATCTTGTTTCTCTTTAGTAAGTGGTTCGGGCTGACGAAGATGATAAATCTGCTCATTTCGCCATTTCATAATATCATACCGATCCTGTTCTCGAATCGGTACGATGGAAAAACTTCCGTTGGAATAGTTATTTTGACTCAGGACCTTATACTTCATTTTTAATTCAGTCGCTTAAATCCAGCATGACATACTGGGCCTTCTAACAGTTTATCTATGTCTAAATCACCACGTTCACATGATGCAATAATTTTGTATACCCCATTCAAAGCATCGAAGTATGAATCGAAAACCTCATCCGAATGCACGGTTGCAGCGTAGAAATTAGTACTAGCTAGGAAACCAAGTTTTAGCATTTCTTGCGTCACCAATGTTTTGTATTTCAAGGCATTCTCACTTTGAAAAGAATAAGTTGACAAGGAAGGAATACCCGAAATACTAATTTTTAATCCGTGTGAGTCTGCCAAAGACTGCCAGCCTGCCTGCATTTTATTTCCTTTCGCTGTAATGATATCCCAAGATTTGATACGTTCCATTACTTCAAGCGTTTTAAGTGCTGCGGTTGGTCCTATACGTTCGGTCCAAAAGGTGCTGCTTATGAAGGTTTTCTGAGCGGCTTCCATAACGCTTCTTTTTCCAACAACCGCTGTCAGTGCATATCCATTGGCAATGGTTTTTCCATACATGGCAACATCTGGCTCAACACCATACTTTTTATAGATCCCTCCAAATGTTTCACGAAACCCTGAAGTACATTCGTCGAAGATCAAAACGATATTGTTTTTTGTAGCTAGCTCACGTACATCCTGAAGGAAATTATCCTCTGGTCCAAAGTTCCGGACAACTTCCATTTTAATTACTCCGATATCTTCCTTTTTAACGAGTTCACGAAGCTCTTCAATCTTATTATAATGGAATGGAAAAACGGTTCCTTTAAGATTTTTCGGGACCCCTGAAGGATCTAATCCAGGCAATAAATGCCCTTGCAAGCCATCACCATCATTGTGGTTGGTTGATAAATACCAGTCATGCCAACCGTGGTATCCACAAATTGCCACTTTATCTTTTCCTGAAGCCGCTCTTGCAATACGAATAGCTATCGCATTTGCTTCACCACCACTACGTGCAAAACGGACCATATCGGCCCAAGGGTTAATTTCTATCAGTTTTTCAGCGAGCCATACTTCCTCAGGACAGCTGAGGGTACTCATGTTTCCATTTTGAACCGTTTGAACTACGGCTGCATCAACTTCATCATTACCATATCCAAGGGTATTTGTACCAATACCCATAATGGTCATGTCATTGTATTCTTTGCCATCAAGGTCCCATACCTTAAATCCTTTGGCCTTCGAGTAATACGCAGGCCAATGTTCCGGTAAAAACATTTCAGGACGTTTTGAAAGCAACATGGTGCCTCCAGGAATAAGTGTTTTGGCTTTTTTATAGAGATTCTGCCCCGTTTGCATAATTAGTTGTTTTTATCTTTTTCTAATGATTTCTGATATCCTTCATTCCTCGTGATGAGTTGGTTGCTGAATTTTTCAGGATGTTCTATTAAGTAGGTGGCATAGCTCATCCAGCTTTCATTAGCGCCTACTTCCTTTATTAAAGTGACCATGGATTCTAGATCGTTCTTTTCGTCGATGGTCATTCGAATATGATTCATATTCGCTGGAGCTTTAAAGTTATCCGATTTGAATAGTGTTCCATTCAAAAATGAACTATTCCTCCTAATATAAGGGGTCACATGTTCTCTATCCGACTTCAATGTTGCTTCCGTCCAGGCCTTTTCTAATGCATCAAAAGTCATCACCTCAATATCTTGCCCATCCGGAAATTCCTCCTTCAATATATTGGCACAATAATCAAACTTTCCATCAAGCATAAACGCAATCACATCATCTACCAATTGCGGATCAATCAGAGGACAATCGGAAGTCAATCTTAACACAATATCTGCCTTACTGGCCTTGGCTGCTTGATAGAAGCGGTCCAGTACATCATCGGTAGAACCTTGATAATAGGAAACATCAATTCCCTTAGCAATATCAATAATTTGTTCGACGCCCTCTTCATGTGTCGTTGCAACGAGCAATTCATCGGCACGTTTCGCTTGTTTGAGTCTTCTCAAATGAAACTCTAAAAGAGAAACGCCATTTAGGTCAAGCAATACTTTTGAAGGAAGCCTTGAACTTCCAACTCTTGCTTGTGTTATCATTACAATCTTGGGATTTACCATAAGGAAGGATTTATTAGGTCCAAGTTCTTCACATTAATTTTTTCAATCTCAATCACGCTTTCTTCCGAAAACGGCGATTTTGCCCATTTCAAATTCGTGGCCAATTGCTCGACTGAATCAGTGCCAATAAGCACGCCATCGACATATTCTTTAGATAAGGCATACATCAATGCCAATTCTCCGATACTGAGGTTTGCAGATTTTGCAATTTCATTGAGTCTTTTCAGTTCGGGAGCTAAACCTGCCAACTTGAAGGGCAGACTATCTATACTCTTGAAAAATAAGCCTTGCAAAAAAACGGACCTTGTATGGATTGTTTTCCCTTCATCCTTTGCGAAGCGGATGGCTTCTCCGCGTAAGTTTTCGTTATCGAGCAAATTAAATGGCAGCTGAATTATTTCAACCATTTTATCCTTTGCAACTTCTTTCAGCTCCTCATTTGTATAGACAGAAACCCCGAGCTTCGTAAAGAATTCTCCTTTCGCAAGGCTCAATTCAGAAAACTCATTATTGGATTTCGCAAGTTTATACGCCCCAAATGAATGAAAAAGAAGAGTATCAACTTTCCCCGTTTTTAGGGCAGTCAAACTCAATGGTAAAGCATCTTTCCATGCAGTTTCTTTGGCTAATTTGGTGATAATGTCGAAACGAGCATTTGGAAACGTACGGCTAAACTCTCCAATGACTTCTTCTGAATTCCCGTATGCCGCTGCGGTATCAATATGAGTTATCCCATTTTGCCATGCGTAATTCAGGATATTAAAAGCTTCTTCACCCGAAACTTTTCCATTTTTATTATTAATCCCATAGTCCAGTCCGAATTGAACTGTGCCTAGAATTAGCTTTGATGTTTTATCCTCCATTCGAATAAAATGCACACACCATTTCTATCACAAAATCTTGTTCTTCATCGGTGAGTGAAGGATACATTGGTAAGCTGATGCAGTTTGAATAGTAATTCTCCGCATTTGGAAAATCACCAGGTTTTGAACCACGATCGCGATAATAAGGCATCAAATGAACCGGGATATAATGGATTTGCGCATGAATATTCAAATCTCTTAGATACAAATGCAGTTCTTTTCTCTTTTCGACCTCAACAACATACAAATGATAGGCGTGCCCTTCTACATACCCCGCTTGCCCTTTGATGAAATCCAAACCATTAAAGGCTTGCTCATATTTTTTAGCAATTTCCTTTCTTCTTTCTATTCCCGCATCGGCTCTTTGTAGTTGACTTTTTGCCAATGCAGCTTGAATATCTGTTAGTCGGTAATTATACCCCAATTCCTGCATTTCATAATACCAGAGTGAATCGTCGTAAATTCTTTTTGAATAATCCTGCTGAATACCATGGGTCCGCAAATTCAGTAGATGTTTGTATAATTTCTCATCATTGGTGGTTATCATACCACCTTCACCTGCAGCGATATGCTTCACAGGATGAAAAGAAAATATAGATAAATCAGCATATCTGCCTGAGCCAGCATTTACTTTTTCTCCTGCACTATTTATAAAATATCCGCCTGGTGAATGGCATGCGTCTTCAATTATCCAGCAACCATATTCATCTGCCAATGCTCGAAAAGCCTCCATATCAAATACTCGTCCGGCAAAATTCACCAGAACCATACCCTTAATCTCTTTCTTTGTGTCATTCTGTAAGGTTTGACGAACCTTGTTGATATCCGTTAAATAGGTCTCCGGATCTATATCAGCAAAGACTACTTCTCCTCCACAATACCTTACACAGTTTGCACTCGCAGCAAAGGTAATTGGCGTGGTAATCACCTTTTGACCTTCAGTTACACCCAATGCCAAGCCACAAATATGAAGAGCGGCGGTACCACTCGATACTGCTATCGCATATTTACTACCAACATATTCTGCAAATGCATCCTCAAATTCTTTAATACTTGGACCTTGAGTAAGCCATTCTGATTTTAATACATCAACCACAGCTTGAATATCTTCTTCTGTGATATGTTGTTTACCGTATGGGATTTTTTTCATTTAGATTTCATTATAGTTTGACTCTCTATATAATGCGACTTTATTCTCTTAAAGTTGGTGCTTTAAATACTTGAATTTCTGTGAATAGGTGCTTGTTCAGACTATCGAATATAAAAAGACATCAGTCTAAAGCTTATAAAAATAAATTGCCCCTTGAAATTACTATCAGACAGCTGAAGTTCAGGCAATCGGTTACTACTTAACCCTTTTAACTTAGGCACGGCTTCGCCTCATAAGTCACAAAAAAGTATGTAACCAAGTGATAAATTATTTGGCTCAAAGATGGGGGTAGTTCCTAAATA
>Ga0100380_10001735_pt1 | contig 23681 bp, 21 predicted proteins | sample CryGeymeta201504_FD_80417 | JGI IMG/M metagenome (GOLD analysis project Ga0100380, IMG submission 80417) | Groundwater microbial communities from Crystal Geyser aquifers in Utah, USA - Crystal Geyser metaG 2015-04 | ecosystem: Environmental > Aquatic > Deep subsurface > Groundwater | place... | reverse complement strand
GCGTGAATTTGGCTCATCGTGCGGTTAATTCCCCAGCTGCTGCCAAGTGTTCCCCATGCTTGAATAAATTCTGCTTTTGCCTCTGTGAGTTTCATAGGTCAAACATAATACTATTTTCTAAACTTTCAATTATTTCTGAAAGAAAAGTTTGATTTTGTTCCTTTGAGTTGCTTAGTTCAAGTTCATTCACCTACACTTTTTATTTTTTCGCAACATCGAAATAAAAACCGCATTAGATTTGATAAAGCTCGCCTAAGAGTCACCCTATTTACCCTATTATGAATTGCTTCAAAGGATTAATGGTCTTTTTGATGGTAGGTATGCTATCCATTTCAACAGGATTTAGCCAAAAAATAAGTGCCGAAACTTGGCATGCGATAGACATAGCCGAAGATAATGCCGCGGCCATTGTTTTGTTTGATTCCGTTCAGCGCAACACCACATTTATACCTGAAGATAGTTTGAGATGGTTACTCGAAAAGGCAAAATGTTGTTTTTGGATGAGCAATTTTGGTTGTTCCATCGAGTTAGGACACGATGCGCTTGAGTTGAGCAAAGCGTTGAAGAATGACTCTTCTCAGATGGCTGCGTGGGTCATTCTGGCAACTACCGACTATTATCTCGGAAAAGGGGCAGACGGCATTGAAAAAATCAACAACGCCCTTGCTGTGAGTTCTGACGATAAATATTGGCTTATTAGAGCTACTATGTTGAGCAACCAAGGCGCAATGTTGATAGATGAAAAAAGGCAAGATGAAGCTGAAGTTGTATTGAAATCGTGTATCAAAATTTTTGAAGAACAGGATCAAATTCGTCATGCGAAATATTGGCAAGCGAACCGACTTTTAGCTTCGGCTTTTCACAGACAAAAAAAGTTTAGTCAGGCAAAATCCTTGTATTATGAGGTGATAGAAAATGCGGCTGGTATTGGCGATTCGGTCATTATTGGTGGATTGGCCATGGCTTTTACTCCACTTTTTGTGGAAACAGGTCAACTTGATTCTGCGCTTTATTTCGCTGAGTTATCGGTAAAAGTGGCGCGTAAATTTCAATTTGATAACGACCTGATTGGTGCGCTTTCTTCTAGTGTAAACATCAACGAAGCACTTGGAAATTACAAGGATGCATATCGTGATATGCGAGAAATAAGCATTATAAATTCAAGAATCTATACCAAAAACCTAGAAGACAAAGTGAGCGAAGTGAAGGTGAAATATGAGACTGAGCAAGAGCGCCAAGCTAAGGAATTGGCTATGGAACAAGCAAAATCGGCTGAGTTGGCTTTGGTAGCGGAGCGGTCTCAAAAACAAAGATTAGCATTGGGCTTGCTTGCGGTTGTGTTGATAGCCGCCATTGCATTTTTAGTGTTTTACCTTAAAAATCAACGAAAGCAAGCGCAACTAGAAAAAGAAGTGCAAGCCACACGATTAGGTGCCTTGGTAGAGGGCGAAGATCAAGAGCGGTCGCGGATTGCGCGCGATTTGCACGATGGCATTAGCCAGCTGCTTTTTGGTGTGAAGTTGAGGCTTCAGGTTTTAGAATTGAATGACGAGCAACTGCTAAAAATACTTAGTAACGCCATTGACGAAGTACGGGCTATTTCTCACAACTTAGCGCCTACAGACATGTCTGAAGCAGGATTTATGAAGGCCTTGCGGCAAAATGCGGAGCGCATTAATCAATCAAATCAGCTTGCAGTAGAGTTGGTCAGTGAAATTGAACAACTGCCACTAAATCAAATGCAACAAACCAATTTGTTTCGCATAGCGCAAGAAGTGCTGAACAATACATTGAAACATGCCGCAGCATCGAAACTCATTTTAGAAGTAAATCTTAATGAAAAGTCTATTCAATTCATTGCTAAAGACAATGGCAAGGGCATGGATACGGACGTTGCAAACGCTGCCTCGGGCATCGGTTGGAACAACATAAAAGCTCGATTACAGGTACTGAATGGTCAATTAAAAGTGGAATCATCGCCAAACAATGGAACACAAATTTTCATCTCAATTCCGATAGCAGCATGAGTACAGAACTACCAGAATTAATCACCGTGATGTTGGTCGATGACCACCAATACATTATAGATGGCTTAAAAAGCATCATTGAAAAGGAGGCCGATATCAAGGTTGTTGGCGAGGCGAATAATGGCAAGCAAGCACTACGAACGTTGAATGCTCTGAGTCCTCGTCCCAGCGTTATAGTAACTGATTTCAGTATGCCTGAAATGGATGGTTTAAGTTTGGTTAAGGAAGTGAAGTCTACTTTTCCTGAAATAAAAATGTTGGTGCTCAGCATGCACGAAACTCCCGAGCATTTGCAACAAATTATAGATGCTGAGGCCGAAGGCTACATCTTGAAGTCGAGTAATACCATAGAACTTGGCCTAGCAATAAGAACAGTGTGTAATGGGGGCACATTTTATTCGCAAAAGTTGATGCCATTGCTTTTGAAGACGAGAAACCAGAACAATAGCGATCAGTTAAAACAAAGCCTTTCTTCACGTGAATTGGAGGTTTTGGAGTTGATGCTGCTAGAAAAATCGAGCAAAGAAATTGCGGATGAGCTCTTTATCAGCAAGCGCACGGTAGACACGCATCGCATCAACGTGATGGAAAAAACTAATCAAAAAACCTTGATCGGGCTGTATAAATATGCGTTGCAGCATGGCTTTGATGGTGAGCGATTCGGGTAGCGATACCCAGCATTTTCAGTATCAATACTGAGCATACTGCGTTTTGTCTCCTTCAATTTTGTGTGAAATTTAAAACCAATCACACATGATAAAAACGCTACACTCATTTACATTGTCGGCATCGTTGGTTGCATTTTCGTTTGCCGCTTGTGCTCAGTTTTCTCCAAACGGAGTGAAAATAATGGAGCAAAATTTTCACATTGATCAAATCAACGATTACGAGTTGTTTTCTTCAGGTTTTTCTATCGTGACGATGACGGTAGATCGAAATTCAAATAACCAAATTACCGACATGTCGGGCACTTGGAACTCACTTTTCGGTGATAAACAGAACAAAACAACTTCTTCTGTCAATGGAAATGTGACTTATTACAACAATCAGATCATCGATAGTGGAAATGGCATTAGCACATTTTCTACAGAAACCAGAGAAATATTAGAATCTGATGGAACAAGAGACACCACTGTAACCACAGTAGAATATGATCCAGCTTCTGGAATCATTGAGCGAATAGAAAAAAGCCAACTGATTTATCTCCCTAATGGAAATTTAGATCAGATGATCACGTATACTCGCCAAGATTCCAGCGATGTGTTCTCGCTTTATGAAACGCAGTATTTTTTCTACAATTCAAATAATATGCTCGATTCGGTTCGATTGACAAACAGTTCAGGAGCCACCAGCTTTCGAAGCATTTACTACAACTCTGGCACCCAAATCGACTCGGTTTATCATTATTCTACCGAACTTGGAAATGGAATGCAGTTAATGCAATCAGGATATTTCTCATATCCAAATGGGTCGACTATTTTAGAATTGTTTTCTGATGATGATCAAGATGGCACCTTCACTTTTGAGGCACGATGGACATACAATGCTGGAACTACAGGATTAAAGGATATTTCTCAAAATGAACTTCCGCTATATCCTAATCCTTCGGTTGGAATAATCAATTTAGAAAGCCATACAAGTGATCGATTTACGATCTACAATCAGTTGGGAGCAATTATAAAACAAGGAAGTCTACATGCAGGTCAGAATATACTTCAATTGAGCGATCTTGAAGTTGGTTGTTACTTCATTAGAACGGAACAAAATGCTTCTTCAAACACACTTATTCTTTCCCGTTAATCCTTCTATCTAAACTTTATAATGCGACCCAAAATCTTATTTGGTTTGGTTTTCGGGTCGCTTTGTTATTAAATCGGCTGCGCTTTGAATAAGTCCCAGATGTTAAAAGAATTGACCGACCGCGAACGAGAAGTATTGCGGTTGCTACTGCAAGAAAAAACCAGTGTTCAAATTGCTGAGGAGCTATTTATCAGTAAGCGAACTGTTGATTCCCATCGCATTAATATCCTAGATAAAACGGGTTGTAAAACGGTCATCGGGCTTTACAAATTAGTGCAGAACTCAGGGATAGAATTATAAATCGAGTATTGATACTCACAAGAATCAGTACATGTACTGATTTGGATAATCTGAGTTCAAATCAATTTTGGAATATCAAAACCAACCATAACCTATGAAACCTGCTATTCTGTTTTTCGCCCTTTTTTTAACGAGTGCTTTATGCCTTGCTCAAGAAGATGACCATGCCACATTCTTGCTCTATCAACGTGGTAAAGCTGCCATATTCAGTCAAGGAAACGACAACGGACCCATCTTGGCAGATGCCAGTAAAGTTCAATCTCGCTTTTATTCTATGAAAGGTGTTGGAACTTTTGGCACCGATGAGTACATGACTATGGATCTTTCATTTTTTGCAGCATTACCAATGGAATTCTTAACCAAGAAGCCTGTAGATAGCTATGCTCTTTCACTCGTAGAGTTTGGTTATGGATGGACATTTAATAAAGAGAAACCATTAAAGATTGGCCCCGCAGAAATCAGATTGGGCATGGGAGGCAATCTTGGAGCGCGTGCCTACACCGTTGTTGATAGTGTGCAATACATGAAAAATGTAGTTGGGGTATTAATTAGTCCAGTTTTTCATTCGTTCATCAATATTGGTGATCGTTTTCAGTTGTTTAATACGAATGAGTTTGGAATTATATACCGACCCGAATACCAAGGATTCAGATCAAAATTCGACTTCATTGCCACATACAAAATTTTTAATTGGCTCGGTCTAACCGTTAATCCAAATTTCGAACGTGTGTTTTTGGGCGAAAAGGATAATTCCACAGAAGTAGATCATCATCTCCGATTTCGTTACCTGCAGCTCGGGATAACGTTGATTAATGTGTTGTAAAGTAGACTCTATTTTCTCCCATCCACATCCTATAAAACCATTTCTAAACTAACCTATACCCGCTTCCCTAAAAACCAAACCTATGAAAAAGAAAATCCTACCAATAACCATTGCTTTACTGTCACTAGGCAGTTTGCAAGCTCAAATTGAATTCACTACTCAAACCTTCGATTTAGAATCTGAAGATTTGCACAAACGCTACAGATTTTACCCTGGTGAAGTCAATGAAAATGGCGAAATCATCGTGAAAATGGGCAAACCTGCAGTTTGCGATATGGATAAAAATTTCTGGGGTGATAGAACGTATAAAGGTGTAAAATGGGAGTTTGCAGAACTCAAATTTGACAACACACTAAAGTATGCTGGCAGGACTGACAAGTCTTTTGAAAACACTATGCAGGCGCTGTCTTACGCTCCCGTTTTTGGAAAAAAGTTCAACCCGGAACCCAGTAAGATCACTGATGGTGGTGGAGCAACAGGAATCACGATAGATTATTTAGGTAAAACAACGGTGGTTCCTACTATAGCGCTCACCGGCTTTAAAGTGAGCAGCTTTAAGTTCTATGGTCAAGTTAAGACAAATGCCGAAGGAAGCATGTGCTGGGAAACTATCATGTCTGACAAAATAAACGTGATTCAAGCAAAGGAAGAAAAAGGGCAAAAATGGATTGCACAAACTTCGGTTCATTATCCTGGCGGTGGAGATATTTTGTTTGCCACAGATGGTGTTTATCCTGATAAGGATAAAGGTTATTATGTATTCAAACGTTATAATGAGTCGCTTGAAGTAGTTAAATCCCTTCCTATTCCATTCACTTATAATGTGTCATTAAAAATGATGTCAATAGATAAGGAAGGAGGCATGAAAGACTACATTTTGATATGCCAATCTGCGACCAAGTATGCCAAAGGCTTTCCAGTTAAACCAGCCAATTTTGTTGAGTTTATTTACATAGATGGCCAATCGTTAGAGATTAAATACAGAACAGAGTCAACCTTAAAATATAGTGGTTGGAATCCAAATCAACTGGTTTGGGCAAACAATGATTTAATCATACTTGGCGCTGCCGGAAAAGATGATAAAACCACCATTGAAATGCCAGGCCATTTAAACGTAGGTGATATTGCGATGGGAAAATTAATGACCACAGCGCCAAAGCAATTGCCAAACTACCAAATCATGAAAGTGAATCATAGTGCGGGTAAAATTGAATGGGTGAATGCAACATCAGTTGCACAAGCTACTCCGCTCACTGCTGTGCTTTCAGGAACAGATAAAAAAGCAAAAGCTACTCCAATCTTCTCTTTTCCTGCCAGCACCACTAGCTCTTGGGGCAATGGCCAGGCTAAAGTAGATTTTGTGAACGATAAGATCATTGTGTCTGGCCAACAAATGCTGAAAGTTGGTTCATACTCAAAGCCATCAGAAGATAGAGGCAACCTGATTACCATGATTTTTGATAAAAACGGAAAACTTGAAAAGTATCTGATCAAGCCAGAAGACACTTATGCTGAGTTCCAGACTTTTTATTCAAAAGATGGTACAAAAATGTATTGGGCATGCTATGAATTAGAGTCATTAAACGACCTTGTTTCAGATAATGGATCGGGTTTGGCTTCTAAGAAGGTACCGGCAATGATTGCTGCCAACCTGCAAATGGTAGAAATTAACCTAACGGATAACTCCACTTCAAATGTTCAATTGATTGGTGATGGCCAGTTTGCGATAAGCCAGACCAATCCGTTGATAGCAGACAGTGACGATGCTATTGTTTTTATGGGAAGAACATTGTCTAAAAAAGCAAAGAATAGCGAGTTGGTTATCGTGAAAATGAAAAAAAGCTAAGGACAAATAGCGTTCTATATTAACCAAAAACAACATCATCAATCTTTTAATCAAATGAGGAATGTAGCAATGTTCGCAGCACTTTTGATTGTATTATCGAGCTGTAGCAAATTTGATTTTAACAAAGACAAGCATGAATTAAGTGCTCAGGCACCAAGAGTAACATATGGCCAAATTCTATTCGAATTGGACACACTTTTGGTGGCACCAATGAGCATCGACTCACGGTCAACTTCTGTGGTTATCGATATCACCGCCATAGGATATTGGCCCGACAGCGCAGGTTCATATCAACTTAGATTGTTTGCAGATAACAATCTAGAGGATAATAGCCTAAAGTCCTTTGAGCTTCGAGGCTACATTGTAAATGACACCTTGGTTGGTGATATTATTTACAAGGATGGCTATAGAATGCTTAAAACAGGCGGAGCAAAAATTCCACTTTCTGTCAAAAACCTCATTGACGTGCCAGAAAATCAACGCTTGCTTTCATCAGCAAATGATGTTAAGCTGCAAACGGGTGGTGGTGCTACATTGAGAAATTTCCAAATAGATGCGCAATCGTTTGGTGGAAACACATTGGTAGAAATGACACGCAACGATCAAGGCATCATCGAAGTGTTCAATTTTGGTTCGGTAGTCTTCAATCTTAATGGGCAACCAGCTGGTTCGCGCAATGGAAATACACCTTCAGTCATTGAAACAAGAGTTGGGTCGAGCACACCAGGTTGCTGTGAAAGCGGTTCGCATTACTTTGATAGTGTCACGTTTGAGTTTCCTAACAATGCAATCAATAGTAACATCAAAACCTTAACCTTCAAGTTCATTGATGATGGCGGCATTGAGACTTACAACAACCGGATTGGCGAGTTCAGAAACCTAGATGGCAACCTTGTAAGTGCTCGATACATCGAAGCCACAGATGCTCAAGACAAAGTGTATAAATCGAAGCAGGATTGGGGATACACAGCATTTGCTACTGGTCTAGGCTGGCTGAGGTTTTACAACGGCACACCCGTTACTCCTGGATTTTTGAGTTGGGATTTTGAGTGCACACTCTTTGCAGATGATGGCTCCACAATGGAGCTTAGGAATGGACATGTAAGCGTAAAAACATCGAATTAACCATGAAAAAGATTTGCCTTTTGTTGATGATTGTACTAAGCATGTCATCATGTTTAGTTGATCAATCTGCTTCAAACAGAACTGAGAATAAACTAGTTGGCTCGTGGCTGCTCACCGAGAAAACATATAATGGCGCGAGTGATGATTTATCTAACCTAGTTCAGATAACCACCTATCACGAAAACACTCAGGCTTATGAATCAGAGGAGGGTTTTCACGAAGCTCAGATTGTGAGCACATTCAATGGCTTTACTACCACGGAAGACTATTCATATAAAGTTTCAAGAGAAGATAAGAAGCTATTCTTATCCATTGGTGGAGCCACTTCTGAGATCACAAAATTGACTAACAATAAATTGGTGCTAGAAGCAAAAACCATAACCGACCACTTTGTCTTAAAATTTGAACGGACCGAATAGTTATTACAATGAAAAACTTAGCATTTCTGTTGATAGCGCTGGCCATGGTGGCATGCGCTAAATATGACGATAACACAAAAAGATTGCGAGAAGGTAAATACAGCCTAGAGTCAAAAACCTTGAATGGCAACGCGGTTGACCTATCAGATAAAAGCATCAAATTGGAAATTTATCAAGGCGGCTCAAGGTCAAACTATGCGGGCGAAGGCTGGATTTATGATGAGATGAAATTTACAGACGATGGCCTGATTGCTTGGGATGGTTCAAACATATTTGAGTATTACATCCACCACGGCAATGACTCCATCACATTCATATACGAAGATGGATATGAGGAGCATTTCAGACTGAAAAAGAAGTATACGGAGTTCGTTTTAAAAACTGAAAACACAGAATCGGTCTTCACTTTTTTAGAATCCATTGATTGACGCTAAAACACCCAAACCATAATCAAATATGAAAGCTCATTCAACCATTCTTGCGCTAATTACACTTGCGCTCTCATCCTGTGTTAGGGAAGAAACTAAAATTTCGAAAGACATTGACGGTAAGTGGGTTATTACCGAAATAAGAAATTCAGAGGGCGAAATACAGGAACTAATAGATAAAGAAAGAACGATAGAAATTGGTAAATGCGTAGATGGTTCATGGAATTGTCCAGGCAAGGTGTATGGTCATAAACCAGACACAAACGAAAACCTAGTTCCGTTTGAATACACGATAGATTCACGTGTTGAAATCATTAATGAAGACACCACCTTGTTGCTTGATTACTATGAAGAAGGATTCGTAGAGATTTTTATCATAGAGTCTATTAAAAGGAAAGAATTGGTGCTAACCAATACATTAAACTACAGCGTACTAACCCTTAACAAATAAGAAATGAAAAGCATTCTTTTAATACTGGTCTTTTTTGCTGGCATAAGTGGGCAGGCGTTTAGCCAATTTGATGAAACCAGAATAGGTTTGGCGCTTGACCCTCTTTATGCAGATGCTTGGAACGCAAATTCACACATGAGTGGCTCCATCAGAGCTAGACTATATCACTTTAAATTAGGTTCAGTTGCTTTCAATGCAGATAGAGCATTTTTAGATACCGAGGCATATGACATTATCGATAAAATTTGGCATTTCCCTTACAAAGCAAAACACCACGAAATTGGCTTACAATATCATTTGTTTAAGTCAGACGAAAGCGCATTTGTGTTGCGTACGGGTTGGTCAAAATTTAAGGCTGGAACCTCTCGAACTTGGGAGCATGAAGACAATAAAAACTACTACTTTCTCAACGATACCATTGATTCAACATATCAAGTGGGTTTTGGTCAGGGTTACAATGGTATTTATGGCCTTTTTACGCTTCTCAAAATGAATGTTTATCACTTTGGAATGGGAGGTCATATTCAAGGTAAATTCGATTTTTTCTTTGATGTGCTGCTGTGTCCAGATGGAGACAAAAGGTATTGGTATCCTATTGGCGATGGCACCGCACCTTTTATAAATTACCGAAACGGGTGGTATTTGAAAAGCATCGAAGACAAAAAATGGGGTTGGAGAATGGGCTGCAGTTTTTTTCCGTTTGATGGTCATGGCCTTAGCGCTGGTTTCGAATTTGGATCAAGGCCTACAATGAATGTTTCTGGGCTTTTAGGGCCAAACACCTACCTAACTTTAAATGCGGGCTATGGCCTTGATTTCGCACCAAAAAAGAAAGCGAAGAAAAAAGCCTCTAGAGATAGCTAATAAGAATTAATCATCCGATTACTCCATTTACTGAGCCTCCGCATGATGATGAATCTTAACCCTATGTAAATCTTGACTGAGACAGAATTATATCAAGGCTTTTTTATGTGAGCTATTAATGGTTTGAGCGTTGCGTTGGGAGAGAAAAAGTTCATTTGAGCGATTTCGCAGCAAAACCTTCGCATCAATGATGTGAGTCTTTGAAAAATTGCCTCCTAATTTTTCATTTAGAAATCTAACCCACACTCACACCAAAAAGATATCCAATCAGTGCAGTAACGCCCATGGCTACGGTGCCCCAAAAGCTGATTCGTAAAATGGCTTTGCCAACATGCGAACCACCGGTTTTGGCGGCTACCGTTCCGAGTGTAATTAAGAAAATAAGTGCAAAAGCATACTGTAGATAAACCATTTGCTCAAGCGGAGCAAAGTAAGATGCGATCACAGGCATGATGCCACCAAATATGAAAGCCAGTCCTGATGCAAAAGCAGCTTGAAGTGGTTTTGCTTGGGTTATCTCATTGATTCCAAGTTCGTCTCTTGCATGCGCCTCTAGCGCATTGTGTGCGGTAAGTTGTTCGGCTACTTGCAGCGCTAAATTATGATCGAGACCTCGGTCTTGATAGATCCGGGCCAATTCTTTCAACTCAGCTTCGGGCGTGTCAATCAGCTCTTGCTTTTCGCGCTTTAGGTCTGCAGTTTCTATATCTGATTGAGAACTTACTGAAACGTATTCGCCCGCAGCCATTGAGAGTGCGCCAGCCACCACGCCCGCAATTCCAGCAATGATAATTGGTTCTCGCGTATCGCTTGCCGCGGCAACTCCAATGACCAAACTAGCCGTAGAAAGTATGCCATCATTGGCGCCAAGAATGGCTGCTCTTAGCCAACCGCTTCGGTTGATGTAATGCGGTTCTGCTTCGTGCTTGGTTTGGGTCATTTTTTTACGCAAATCCGTTAAGTCTAATCTTCGATAAGCGCGTTCAAAAGTAACTGAACACGATCCATGATGGCGGTTTTTCTTCCTTCGTCAAAATCGTTCATCATCAAACAAAACGCAATGTTTTCCTGGTATTTGTTGGTTACATAACCCGCATAATTTCTGGTGCCCGCCATGGTTCCGCTTTTTGCTCGGAGGTTGCCAGCGGCCTTTGTTCCTCCAAAATAGTTTTTGATAGTGCCAGATTCACCTGCAACAGGCAGACTTTTAAGGTATGTGTCGAAGTTTTTACTGCGATACATAGCACCTAAAAAATCTACTAAGCTTTGTGCGGTGAGTCTGTTCATAGGCGAGATTCCGCTGCCGTCAAGCATTCGTGTGCCCGAAGTGTTCACCTTTTGTGCAGTCAAATAGGTTTGAATGGTTTCTAAACCACCTTCTAATGATTTGTCAGATGATTTTGGATCAAGCTCGGTGCAAAGTGCATCAGCAAAAAGATTAATGCTGTGCATGTTGGTTTCCTTAATTATAGTAGAAAGTGGTTTTGAAGTGATACTGAAAAGTGGAGTGACTTCAAAAATGACTTTCTCAGTAAGGTATTGCACTCCTGTGTTTTGCCATTGCATATAGCTGAGCCAAGAAGTAGCAAATGAAAACGCTGGATTTGGGTTTGAAATTTTTACGCTGAAATGCTCTCTTTTAGCGGGAATAGTGCCTTTTGCATAAATATTGTTTGAACCCGGAGCACCAAAAAACCAAGCGTTGTCGCGGTTATTGTCGGCTGCAGTCAGCTGCATATCAATGTTGAAAGGAAACGCTGGTGAGAGTTTGCTGGCTAGTAAAACTGGAGTGCCAACTTGGGCAGATCTCAGGTCGAGTTTCACCATATTGTTTTGCCACATGAGCGAAGTTGGTGTGGCTCCAAAGTAATTCCCCATATCTTCCCAAAGCATTCCGCGTGGCGTGTTGTGAGCATTATAGTAAGTCAAGTCAAACACGATTTTTCCATTGATTTGACTGATTTTTTTCTCGGTCAACTCTTTTTTAATTTTCGCGAAAAGCGCTTCTTCGGTCAAGCCTGAATTTTCTGAACCAAAAGTTGGGTCACCCATAGGTGTGATAATCAAGTTTCCATTCAATATGCCATCGTTTGAGATTACTCCTGTATGCGCAAATGAAGTTTCGAAGGTGTGATCAGCATCCAGTTTTTCTAGTGCTGCGCCAGTAGTTATCAGTTTTTGAATCGAAGCAGGAACCATAGCTCGCTGGCTGTTGTGCTCTGCAATCACTTTTCCATTGTCAAGGTTTACGGCCAAAAAAGCTACTTCACCATGCTTAAAAGCTACGTCTTGAAGTAGTTTTTGAAGCTCTAGTTCTGTAGGGCCCATTGTTTTGTTTTGAGCAAACAATAGCGGTGAAATGGCCAACATGATACAGAGTAAAAAGACAGCAAAGCGCGATTCTAAAAGACTTTTCATGAAAAATGTAATTTGGTTTTTGTAGCACTTCAATGTTAAGCAATCGAGACGCAAAAAGTAGAAGTGAAGTGTGAATGAGTTTTAAATCAGCAAGAATGTATGAATGAACAAATAATCCTGTTTTAGGTTCTATGTCTCTGTGAGACAAATTCTTAGCATATCCATTATACTTATATCAATGCACTGTTTTGCACAATGCCCTGCAGAAGGCTTGCAAGACGGAAGTTTTAACGGTTGGAATAGATTCACAAGAACTAATTTGCCTGCTGGTTCTCAGTTGTCGAGCATAAATGCAACCATACCATCCGCAGATCCTAATCGCTTTGCCTATATCACAGACACGGTGCTCAAAGATTCATTTACCAACAATGTTGTGCTTCTGGTAGCGCCTGGTATGAACTATTCTATTAGAATTGGTGATGTGGAAAATGGAGCAAAGGGTGAGCGAATGACTACCTCGTTCATTGTTTCCAATGCTAACTCATTGCTCACGTTTAATTATGCATTTGTAGGCGAGTCATCCAATAATCCGCATCAGATTGATTTTCAACCCATTTTTGGAACTCAAATAAAAGATCAAAACGATAGTGTTTTACTTTGCTCTGATGTGTTGTTCATTCCAGATTATTTGGCCTCTAACACTTTTGTGTACAATTTTCCAAATGCGAATGGAAGCCCTTCAAAAATTCAATACTCTAATTGGCGAACGGTCAGTTTTGATTTGAGACCTTACCTGGGGCAGGTACTCACCATAGAAGTAGCTAACCGAGATTGTATTTTGGGTAATCACTTTGCCTACGGTTACTTTTCTTTTGAATGTGGTGCTTTTGTGGCTGACTATAATTTTTGTTTGAAAGAGAATGATGTCACGGTATCTGCTCCTCCAGGCTATAAGTTTTACAATTGGAGTAATAATTCGGGTCAACAAACCACCACGTTTCAAAATGCACAGCCAGGTGATTCTGTTTTTTGTAGTATGACGTCTGATAATGGATGTGTGAGCGAACTGTCGGCTGAATTGGTGGCTACAGATGTTACAGCAGATTTTTCGGTAGTGTTTGATACCAGTTTGATTGCTGCAGTTTTCAGTAATAGCAGCTCAGTTTTTAATGCAAACATTCAGAATTACTTATGGGTTTTTGGTGATGGCGATAGCTCTATTGTGCAAAATCCGATTCACTATTACGACAGTTTTGGAATTTATGACGTAATGCTCTATGTCTTTAATGACAGTGGTTGTGTAGATTCTAGCTCAAGACAATACATCAATTATCCTCCAGCATATCCTGAATTTGAAATTGCCGATACATGTGGGCTAAACGTACAGTTTATTGACTTGACTGTGCCGCCACTGTTGGGTGAAATAGATAGCTATTTCTGGGAATTTGGCGATGGAAAAACGAGCAAAGAAATTGCTCCAAATCACAGCTATGAAAAAGGTGGAAAATATACAGTAAGGCTCACTGTTGTGGCAAACGCGGTTCAGGTTTCAGTATTTGAAAAGGAGATTTCGATTTATCCTTTTCCGAAACCAAATTTTGTTGCTGAACCTGCTTGCATTGAGAATCCTACGCAGTTTTTTGATCGATCAATGATTAGTTTAGGTGAAATTGTAGATTGGAAATGGCGCTTTGGCGAAGGTCTTTTTGGCGATAGCTTATTAGAGTTGGTCACGTTTGCACAACCGGGTTTAGTGGATGTGCAATTGACGGTGACTTCTGATGCCAACTGCGTGGCCGATACAACCAAAGAAGTAGAAGTGTATCCACAAACGTTGAATGCCAAATTCGGGTTTGAATATCCGCGCGTAGAGGTGCTTTATCCTTTCACTTCTGTTTTGGATTCTAGTAAGAATGCCGTAAGCTGGCAATGGTTTGTAGACAGCGTGTTTTATTCAAATGAGCAAAACCCATACTTGAGCTTTGATCGCGAAGTAGCCGACTATAATGTGTTTTTGGTGATTGAAAACGATTTTGGTTGTGTGGATACAGCAAGCAAAACATTTGTGGTAGAACCCATTTTTGCGCTTTATTTCCCTAATGCATACATGCCCGATGGCGATGGGATAAATGACGAATACGTGGTGCGTGGTGAAGGTGTGAAAGCGTTTCAAATCATTATTCGCGACCGATGGGGAAAGCAGTTGGTGGAAGGTAATGCGCTGAATGAACCCATTGAAATTCCGGCTGAGATTGGAAATTCGGTGCTTCAATACGAGGCATACATTATAGACAAAAACGGCCTTTATTATTACCGCGAAGGCTTGATTGCAGTGATAAGGTAGCTGGCGAAGATGCGGCTGCGCTAGTGGTTGCAGCGGATATCCTTTTTTAATGAAACACTTAGCAACACTGCATTTTGGGCAAGCGACCAGAGGAAGCTCTGACCAAATGCTTGTGTTTGCTTGTGTTTTCATGAAAAAGATAGCAGCGGAAAACACGCTCGAGCGCCCAAATAGTATTGCTTAATTTGCTGGTTTAAAATGCTATGGTCATGACAGAAAATGAACGCGCCAAAAAGGTGGTAGACAAGATGTTTAACAACGATGCTTTTAGCCAATGGCTGGGCATTGAGCGCATAGAAGATGGAGCGGGAAAATCGGTGTTGCGGATGAAAATACGGGCTGAAATGACCAATGGGTTTGCCATTGCACATGGTGGAATTACGTATGCGCTGGCCGATTCGGCATTGGCGTTTGCAAGCAACGGTCACGGCAGAATGGCGGTGAGTGTGGAGACTTCGATTTCGCACACGATCTCGTTAAAAGAAGGTGACGTGATTACGGCCACGGCAGAAGAAATGAGCCTTTCGAATAAAATTGGCGTGTATCATGTGACCATTAAAAACCAACGTGACGAGGTGGTGGCGCTATTTAAAGGCACAGTTTATAGGACGAGTAAGGAGTGGTAGGTTAGTTTGCAGTGGGCAGTTATTAAGAAGACATTTATCAGCCTTTAGCTGTCAGAAATCAGCATTAAGACCATAGATTTTAGACCATAGACATTAGAATAAAACCTTGGCGCACTTTGCGTAATCTTTCCGCTTTAGTGAAATTAATTCGTGGAAATTCGTGTATCACGATGCTTCGTGACGTGGTTAAATAAATCCGTCTTTCATTCCCATTAGATCTGTAAACATCGGTGTGATCTGTGGCTCAAAATCCGTCAGTTTTCAGCAATCAGCCGATAGAAAAATTCGCCTACTTACGACTTCGGCTCCCCTTCGGCTGCGCTCAGTGACCACGCTCAGTCTCCAGAAATATTCGTAGCATCACGATGCTTCGTGACGTGGCGAAAAACTCTGTGTTCTTTGCCTAATCTTTGTGCTTTTGCGGTAAAATCAATTCCGCTTTAGCGGAATAATTATCAGCGTTTCTCTTTGCTGTCTGTATGCTCAAATCTTGACTAAGTACACAGCCGTTTTCATTCCCAAGAAAATACACAGTTTTGCAGCGTTGTTGAAGGTGGGTCAGTGAATTGACCTTAGACTTTTTTCTCTTCAACTAGCTACTAATTACTAAACACTAACTACTAGTCATGAGACAAGCATATATAGTTGACGCAATAAGAACACCCATTGGGAAATTTCAAGGAACACTGAGTGCGGTGCGCACGGATGATTTGGCCGCCTTGGTGATCAAAGAATTGATGAACAGAAACCAATCTGTGGATTGGAGCGCAGTGGACGATGTGATTTTGGGTTGCGCAAATCAAGCGGGTGAAGACAACAGGAATGTGGCGCGAATGGCTTTGCTTTTAGCAGGAATGCCACACACAGTACCAGGCGAAACAGTGAATAGATTGTGCAGTTCGGGAATGAGCGCGGCCATTCATGCGCGCAGAGCAATTGCTGCAAACGAAGGCGATTTGTTCGTAACGGGTGGAGTAGAAAACATGACCCGCGGACCTTGGGTGATGAGTAAATCGGCATCCGCATTTGGAAATGACAGCAAACTGTTTGATTCTAGCTTTGGATGGAGATTCGTAAACCCGAAAATGAAAGAAATGTATGGTGTAGATGCCATGGGCGAAACAGCCGAAAATTTAGTTTCACAATTTGGCGTGAGCCGCGAAGATCAGGACAAGTTTGCGCTTTGGAGTCAGCAAAAAGCCAGCGCAGCGCAAGCTAGCGGCAGATTGGCCGAAGAGATTGTGAAGGTTGAAATTCCTCGTAGAAAACAAGATGCATTGATTTTTGATCAGGATGAATTTATTAAGCCAACCACCACCATAGAAGGTTTGGCAAAGCTGCGTGGTGCTTTTAAAAAAGAAGGTGGAAGCGTTACTGCAGGAAATGCTTCTGGCCTGAACGATGGAGCAGGAGCAATGCTTATTGCGAGTGAAGATGGCTTGAAACAGCACAACTTGACACCGATGGCACGCATCGTTTCTTCAGGTGTGTCTGGAGTAGAACCAAGAATCATGGGAATTGGCCCTGTTGAAGCTTCTAAGTTGGCACTGAAACGCGCTGGATTGACCATGAACGACATGGATATTCTAGAGTTTAACGAAGCATTTGCAGTACAGAGCATTGCTTGCTTACGCGAACTGGGCGTAGCAGATGACGATGCTAGAATCAACCCAAATGGGGGCGCTATTGCCATTGGTCATCCGCTCGGAATGACAGGTTCAAGAATTCTGCAATCTGCAGCAATCGAGTTACAGAAGCAAAACAAGAAATATGCATTGGTAGCCATGTGCATTGGTGTGGGTCAAGGGTATGCTACTATTATTGAGAGGGTTTAGACCTAAGATTATAGACCTCAGACAAGAGACATTAGACTTAAGATACTAAGAGAAAAGCGATGACGGAAGTTGTTGCTTTTTTAAGAAGCCACTTGATAACGTTCAGGAAATGCCACTTCTAAAGTCTTGTAATAAAGCCTATGATTATTATTTGCTTCTCTTAATGCAAGAATTAGAAGTTCATGTGTTTGAACTTCTCCTTTAAACTTTCCTAAATAAATTGAGTTGAATAGTTCGATATCAATAACCTCTTCTTTGATCATTGATGCAATAATCTCAAGTCGATCCAAATGAGGTAAAATATCTAATGATAGATCTTTTACAATCTCGACTATTAGGTTAAAATGAGACGCATTTTGAAAATAATTAATTGATTTATCGTCTGACGCTCGAAACCTATCAATTTCTTGAATTAAAATTGGTGTTGAAGTCAATTTTTCAACCAGTAAACGAGTATTGTTTGAGATGTCAAGAATAAGAGGTTGGATAAGTTCAATAGTCCGTTTTTTAGCTTCTTGAGTCCAGGCTTCTTTTTCATGAGCAATCATTGTTTTTTGATGCTCAACACTTTCCAGAGCAGCATTTGCAGATTTATTTGCTGCTTTAATTTGATCTTTAGTTATGGACCAAAGAAACAATCCGCCAATGACAGAACCAATTATGGCGGCTGTAGAAGAGCTTCCAAGATTGCTCCAAAAATTTGAATCTAAACTGTTGTGAAAATGAAACTCTAAAATTGATATCAACATGCTGTCAAAGTTTTGTTTCAAAAATAGGGTAAGATTCATAAACGATATTACCTTCGATTCTTATAGACCGTAGAGCCAGTATGTGAATTTACCGTGTCAAATCATGAGCAAAAAAAGAAAAGCAATTTCAAGTCAAAGTATTACTAAAAGCACTTCTGAAAAGAGTAAGGTTGCTCAGGTTAATTTGCTCAAGCTTTTCGGAAAAGTGAAGTGGGAAGGTGATCTTGATAAAATGCGAGAATAGCTCTGAAAGTGCTCGAAGCATTTAGCTGCAAGCCCTGCTCTAAATCCTCATCTTTGCACCAAACATTATTTCATGCATCATTCAGGTTTTGTAAATATCATCGGTAATCCAAATGTGGGTAAGAGCTCACTGCTCAATGCCTTAATTGGCGAGAAATTGGCCATAATAAACGCAAAAGCGCAAACTACGCGTCACCGCATTTTTGGTATTTACAATGACGAAAACTACCAAGTGGTGTTTTCTGATTTGCCTGGCGTGATCAAACCAGCCTACAAAATGCAAGAAAACATGATGGATTTTGTGAAGGAAGCTTTGCAAGATGCTGATTTGTTCTTGTTTATGGCCGAGCATGGTGATCGTGAATTTAAAGACGAGAATATTTTAGCCAAGCTGCAAAAAACAGAAACTCCGTTATTTGTCGCCATCAACAAAATGGATTTGGCTACCCAAGAATCGCTTGAAGCGGAAATGGCTTATTGGTCAGAAACATTCCCGAATGCGAAGAAGATTTTCCCAATTTCGGTGCAAGAAAAGTTTAATGTAAATGAGCTTTTTAGAGCAATTAAAGAAGAAATTCCAGAAGGTCCTGAATGGTTTCCAAAAGATCAATTGACCGATAAAAGTGATCGTTTTGTGGTGAGTGAAATCATCCGCGAAAAGATTTTGACACACTTTCAGCAAGAGATTCCCTATTCAGTTCAGGTAGAAATTGAAGCCTTTAAGGAAGAAGAAACCATTATCAGAATCAGAGCGGTAATCATTGTTGCACGCGATTCGCAAAAGAATATCATTATTGGTAGAGCAGGGTCAATGATCAAGCGAGTGGGTACCGATGCCCGCAAAGACATGGAAAAATACTACGGTAAAAAGGTGTTTTTAGAAACTTTCGTAAAGGTGGATAAAGACTGGAGAAATGACGATCGCAAGCTAAAGCGCTACGGCTATTAAAGCTCGAAAGGAAGGGTTAATGCGAGGTCTTTTACACTGATTGATTTAGTTCCGTCAGAAAGCAATCCTGTGTACAGCATGCTCACTTTCAAGAACTTTTTTTCTGGTGTAAATTCATCTACATATTCTTCGTAGCTAATCACTTTAAACTCACCTTCTGTAGGCTGAACAATGTTTTCGGATGAAAAACGTGTGCCGTTCTCAAAATAGTTGATCACGACTTGACCATAATCAGCTTTTGCTGCGCCCGCCACACTTTTATTGAAAGGTGTTATTTCATAGTTTAAGTTAATTGCACACGAAGCATTTGCTGTAAGCGCAACATTGAGTTTTTTGAAAACGGTACTGTTCTCGTTACTCACTTTTAAAAGCACCGATTCTTTATCGATGATGGGTTGGGCATAAAAAAGCTTCACGTCTTTTGAAACCGCTTTTTGTCCGCCAATAAACTCCCAAGCATAAGCATATCCAGTGCCACCTATTGCATTCGCACTGTATTCTATCACAGTACTGTCAATCATATTCGCTGTAATTTTTGCGTCACAACCATGGTTGGGTAAATAAACGGTATCACTAAGTGTACTCTGACAACCACCCACAAAAGATGTAGAAATTGAAACAGGAACTTTTGTGACATTCGGATCTACTTCAATCTCTAATTCAATGTTGTTTCCTGAATAGGTTTCACCTAATACTTCCCAAGATATTGTTTGTGGTGTTCCAATAAAACCGGTTGACAATGACACTTTGTAAAAGGCTTTCGAGTCAACCGTAGAAACGTATCTCACTGGAATTTCTTCTTGACTTAAAACAGCAATTAAATCTGTGTTAGTATTTGATAATGAACGGAAAACAACCTCTAGGGCTGGTGTGTTGGTTTGTATGTTTTCTAATAATCCATGATGCGTGAAGACACTTAAAGAATCATTTTCGTGTTTGCTTTCTGCATTAAATGATTCACCGTCAGCGGCAAAGCTGCTTGAAATACCGTCAATTGAACCCGACACTACAAATAAGGGAACATTCGCTTCAGGCACTTCAATCGGTGTAAATGGCTTACAACCACTTAGCCATAAAAAAGACAAGAATGATATAGCTAAAAGCCGATTCATGGCAGGTTTAATTTAATGTAGAACTCAAATTGTGCTCTTTTCAATGTTTGATCCTTCAAAAGATCATTGAATCCGTATTGAGATCTGAGTCCAATGTGTAATGGTTCAGCTATTTGATATTGAGCATCAAGTAACAAACCAGCGTTTATTCTATGGTAATTATCCCAAGTAAAATAACCGCGTTGCAGCTCTTCTGTTTCTACTTGCTTATTGCCAGATTCAGTTTGTCGGGTTTCAATGTTTTTTACTCCAGTCAAATAGTTAAGCACAGGACCAGCACCAAACAGAAATCTATTGGCTCGATACTGGGCAATTACTGGAATGTTGATGTACAACATTTCAGAAGTTAGTGTTTGATGCTCAATTTGTGTTTTGGTCAAACCATATTTCACAATTTGCTCATTTGAGATAATACTTACTGCATCTCTCGAAAACGAAACTTCTCCACTTAGGTAAAAATGGTTTTTGAGTTTGTATGTGGTTCCAACACCAAATCTTTGCCCCCAATTTGGGTAAAACTTTGTAGCAGAAATGCCAGTTTTAGTGATTCCAAAAACCATATAATTACTCCACTTTTTATTTGCGGAAATTATAGAGTCAAGTTCTTGGTCTCTTGGCGAGATTAAAGCATCCTCAGAAGGTATGATCGCGCTTAACACAGGCATTTCATTCAGCATGTTTTGTTTTGAGAAAATGATATTCTGTTTTGCTGAAGAACCACCACTTTCAGATGTTATAACTGTGCTTTCTGGTTTTGGATCAGAAACAGATGTAGTGTTTCTGATTTCGTCAGGATTTGTACTTGGTTCGGAATACGCACTTGCTATAGCGTTTTCTGAATTTTCTTCAGAAGTATTCGCTCTATTGAGCGTCAAGCTAGCACTCGTTTTAGTGTTTTGGTTTGAAGAGGTTAATACATCTTCAGAAATTTCTTTAACTGAGTTTGTCTCGAGTTTTGAATCGGTTTTTGATAACGTTTTGGTAGCGATCGGCTCTACTTCAAGCTGCGCGTTTGATAAGAAAGATTGATCGGTGTTTCTTGGAGAGTAGGTGTTTTCAGAATGATTAATGGTGAATGGTAAAGAAGCTAGCACAATAGCAATAGTAGCTGCAATGGCAGAAGACCAAAACCAACCTGTTTTTTTGCTTTGCTGCTGATCTAGAGCTGCATTCATACTTTCCCAAGCAGTGGCAGAAAACGGGATGTTTTCAGCTGCGAAAGCAGACTCGAATAAATCTTTTATTTGGTCATTATCATTGCTCATGACACGAGTTTTTTATCGGTTATAGAAGCGTTTTCAATCAATTCTTTTAATAGTTTCCTCGAATTGAAAACATGCCATCGGCAAGTCGCTTCAGTAATTTGAAGCATGTCAGCTACTTCTTCATAGCTATATCCGTCAAGTATGCAGAGGTTAAATACTTGTTGGCTTGTTTCAGACAGCGTTCTAATCATTGTTCTTAGCGTTTCAGCATCTAGTTGCTGAGCTCCTTCGTTAAACGAAACATGTTCGTTTGTCGGTGGGAAATAATCAAAATCGGTGTAGTCTAAATTGTCTTTGTGTTTCTTGTTTTTTCTAAACTCATCAATCACCGTATTTATAGTGATTCGCCTCAACCAAAGACTAAATGGTGCTTTGGATTCATACGTTTCGAGTTTGTCACACACTTTTAAAAAAGACTGATTTACGATTGCCTTGGCATCATCATCATTTTTTTGATAACGTAAACAAATCTTCATCATAAAGGCATAGCACTGTTTGTAGAGTTCAAATTGAGCTCTTCGTTCTTGCTTTATGCATCTATCAATCAACGATTTGTCTATGTTCACAAAACTTCTTCTTACAAAGCGTGAAGATTAAAATAAACCGCGGGATACATTATAAGGTAATCCCGCGGTTTGTCTCAATGGTTGATCTTTAATTATTGCACAATCAACTTAGCAAAGCTGTTTTGTTCGCCTTGTTTAACACTAACGATGTATTGACCACTAGTAAGTGAAGTAATATCAAGGTTCATGTTAGCAGCACCGTTGTTTGATTTTACAAGTACTGTTTCACCTAAAATATTGATGATTTCAACTTGATCAACAGTTCCGGTAAATGTTACCAAACCATTTGCAGGGTTAGGATACATTTCGAAAGAAACGGTAGAAAGAGCATTTACACCAAGTGGAGTAACTGGCTTGATTTTACCGCCTTCTACTACAAAGTTTCTGTCTTGAACTTCTTCGTTGTCTGCGCTTACCACTACTTCGAATGGGTATGCGTCAAAGTTGATCATTTCAACGTATACGCTATAGTCTCCATAAGCTAGGTTTTCGAAAGCGTATTCGCCATTAGCATCTGTAGTTGTGAAAGCTGAAACATCACCATTTGCATCAAGTAATATTACTTGTGCTCCAATAACTGGATCACCTTCACCACGGTTAGCACCTTGAGAAACTGCACCACCAATAAATCCAGGACCACCAAGGTTAGTACCAGTCAATAGGTTGATGTCAATTCCTGTAGTGTTACCACTTACGATTACTGCAGTAGCAGAAGCCCAAAGTGAACTATTTACATAGTAAGTTGGTACATGGTAAGCATACAAGCTATGGCTAGGAAGCAAAGCTGCTTTTACATAATATGTACCAGGGCAAGCGTTGAAAAAGTAGTAATAACCCATAGAGTCAGAAACCACTGAATCTACAGCAGATAAAATGCCACTATTTTCTTGAATTAAGTACACCATTGCACCTTCGCCTTGAGTAATGTTACCAGAAATAGTTGGGCAAGTAAATGCACCAATAGTTACTGAACTTGTAACATCACAGCCGTTAAGTGTATCTGTTACAGTTACGCTGTAAGTGCCTGGGCAAAGACCTGAAATACTTGCACTATTACCACCGTTACTCCAAGAGTAGCCAAATGGACTATTTGATGGTCCACCAGTAGTGCTTACAGAAGCTGTACCATCACAACAAGACAAACATGTTTCGTTTGTAGCGCTGGCAGATACAGTAAAAGTAGGTGTGAAATTCAAGAATGTAGAATCCATTCCTGTACATCCGTTGGCATCAGTAACAGTTACATCAGCATAAGCAGACCCTGAGCTAGGATAGTATGCGCTTTGCGCGGTCAAACCATTGCTCCATTGGTAAGTGAATGGTGCTGTTCCACTGCTCACATTAGCTACGAGTGACGCCCCGAAGCAATCAGAATTTCCGCTAATTTGAACAGCTACTCCACCAGTTGAACCCACTGTGGTTGTTGAGGTAGAAGTGTTTCCATTTACATCATTCACAGTTACAGTGTACACACCTGCGCATAGGCCATTGATAGTCGAGGTTGTAGCTCCTGTACTCCAGCTATACGTGTATGGTGCAGCACCTCCAGTT
>Ga0100380_10001728_pt1 | contig 23725 bp, 25 predicted proteins | sample CryGeymeta201504_FD_80417 | JGI IMG/M metagenome (GOLD analysis project Ga0100380, IMG submission 80417) | Groundwater microbial communities from Crystal Geyser aquifers in Utah, USA - Crystal Geyser metaG 2015-04 | ecosystem: Environmental > Aquatic > Deep subsurface > Groundwater | place... | reverse complement strand
CTTCTCTTCATCATACTGGATTGTGTCCTTAATTTGCAGTATTTTACACCTACTCTCATCCTTGATCAACTTAACTTCAGCATCTTTGTCAGTGGCTTTGCAATCGAATCAGCTCAACTAATCGCAGGTGCTCTCAGCTTCCTTCTCATCTATCGGTGCTAAAGACGCAGAATGGCAATATTTTCCTTCAGCATAATTGCAATATGCTCCATCATCCTGGTCTTCATCTGGGATCAAAGTGGCAAAGCTGAGCCTGGATTTTTCTCCAGTTTAATAGTACTCCTTTTCATCTTCGCCATTGAGTTTGCAATCAGCAACGAATTTAATTTCTATCTGGTCTATCTCAACTAAACATTCCCCACTCAGGTTCGCATTATTTTCATCGGGTTTATCAAAACCTTTGGAACCTTAGCGGTCATATTCCCTCCTGCCCTTATAACGGCTTGTGCAAATAGTGGATTTCCCCTCATGTTGGTATTCGCAATAATGGCTGTCATCAGTGTATGGTGCTCCTACGTCCTTCCTGAAACTTACGGAAAGAAACCTGCTGAGGTCATTGAAGAACTGCGCGAGGAGCAACCTCAACCTGTTAAAATTGCCAAAAATGATGTGTTATGAATATTTGACAATATTGACATATCTGAAGGTATCAATAATTTAATGAATCTACTATAAAATATTGATGAATAAGCCTTTATTGTATTGTTTCATTAACTTAAGTTATAGTTAATATTGATGAGATCGAATAGTTATGTAAAACACAAGTAACTTATCCAAGGGAGGTAGAAATTCAAAGCCGTAGTTCAAAACATGGTCAAATAACACAATAATAAGGTCATATCTCTCAACGAAGCAATCAATCTGCTTGCTGGCTACGACATTCAATTCAGCTCTCCAGATTAGTTTAAGAAATTTGGCAGGCTATTCTCTTAAAATGGTAAAAGACAGTCTGTTGGAGTCATCTTCGGAAGATTACAATTAAAAAGTATACAGAGACTAGGATCAGAAGTCACATAGTAACCAATTATAGAAATAGTATGATCACTGTGAGCTAAAAGCTCGTACAAAATGTAAAATGGCATCCTAAAGAATAACCGGAGCATTAGATTTAGGAATGCCTTAGAGATTATTATCTTTCGATGTCGAGGAGGTATGGCAAGGAGACAAATTGGTTCAAAGTTATTGGAGGGCTCACTATAGGAATGTCCATCAATTTTACTTTGTTTGAACTGCAAACTTCCAGAATTTTAAGCAAAGGTATACACTCCAATTGCTCCAAAAGAATTGCTGAGCATTTTCAAGAAGTACTACCAACAATATCAAGAAAAAAGGAGAGCCAATCACCTGGCCTTACTTCATGAAGACCATTAATGAAATACCGAAAAATTAGCTCTTCAAAAGATACAAAACAGAGCCATCACTGTAGTAGCCCTCGAAGACAAGGTTTATCTGGCCTCAAACTCGATAGAACAGTTAGGATTGTACTCGAAACAGCTTCGCAACTCATTTTGTCAAGGGAAGAATAAAGAAGAAAAGTATACTTTTGGAAAATGCATTAACTGTGGATATTGATCAGTTTCGTCAATCGGAAGTGTAGTCTAAAAATCCTCCAAGAGCAACATTTAGTCATATGTCAATGACAAGAGGTAGTCTAAGAAGAAGCTTCCTTAAAACAACTGAAGACAATAGAGCAAGAAACATGACGAGGGATATTTCAGTCAACGGCCGTCGAACAGGTTACTTTTAGTTTTGATCATACAGCTATCATTTCACAAGGCCTTCCTTTCTCACTTTTCTCTGATACATCTCAATAACTGTCTTCATTTATTTTTCCTTGTCCAGTGATGCTCTGATGTCATCTTCGATTTTTGTTATGTTCTGAGCTCTTCTCTTGAAGTCAACGACAAGCTCCTGACTATTCACAATTTCAGTCTACTGCTTTGCGTCCTGAATCTACAGTCGCAGTCTTTAGCAGTTTTACTTGATTGTGTTGATTTCACTTCTGTGAGCTTGAATTGTAGAATCGAGTCCATCGACTGTTGATTTAAGGCTGCCTCTCATTTTTTCCACAAATACAAGCTTTTCTCTTGTATGGGTTAGTATCTGAACCATTGTTGTTGTTTTCTTTTTCAATTTGTGAAGATCTTCATTCCTTTCCTCAATTTTTTCGTTTAAGGTCTGATTTTCAATTTTTAGCTGTTCAAAATCAATCAGATGCAAACCTTCAGCAAGCTCTTCCTTCTTTTTGAGAATTTTTTGATTCTTAGCCAATGTGTTTCGGGCTCTCAAGATCTCTAATCGAAGATTCTGAAGTTCTTCAGTAATTCGACCTTATCTATCCTCCCATTCTTCTATTTTATTCTGTTTTATTGGCTGTTCTGATCTGCTGTAGGTCGCTTTTTTGGCCACCTATCTTTTCAGTTCCTGGAATGCACTTCGGATATCATTACATTTCGATTGTTTTTCAGTCAGTTTATTCTGAAGTTAAAGAGACATTTTATTGTATCGATTTTGAGTTTACTGAAGTTCGACTCTTGTCTGATGCACTTGAGCTAAAATGTTGAGATATTTATGCTCATTCATGGACGCTTCGTTGGCCTTGTCAATGAAAATGTGGTTTTTGTCTCGGATTTATTTGATCTTGGACTGCATCATGCGATTGTGATCATAGAGACCGTCATAGGTATTTTTAGCTTCACTAATTGCCAACTGCAGCTCTTATTTGATTTATTTCTATATTCCTAAAATGGTACATTGGAAGTCATATTGTCTTTATGAGCTTGTTCTTTGGCCTCCTCCTCTTATTCTTCAATTTATTCTTCCTCTTCATCAAGAGCAGCATTAGACTCTTCAGCATCTTCCGCTCTTTTCTATGCTAAATCTTCTTCCTTGTGAGATTCGACAATGATGTTCGAGAGGTTGAGGCTTCGATTTCTAAATTAAAACGATAATACTGTTCAGCATCAGCTTAATCCTGATAGCACTGAATGAATTTTTTGTCTGGATAGAGCATGAACAAAGACCTCATTTTCATTTGCAAATGTCTAAAGTGATTGCCTTTGTCCTTTTCTTTTCTCGTTTTTCTGTAGCCAATTGAATCTGGATTAAGCCGTGTCCATAGTTCAATCCATCTTCGTTCTTTCCAATTTGGTTCAAGATCTAAGTAAACACAAAACTATTTTGTTTGTCGATTGAAATCGATTTTATCATAGTGAGCTGTCGCTATTTCCTTGTAGTCTCCTCCCTGAGCATTGCATATTTTGACACCGCAAATACCAATTGTATATTACAGCATCTTGCCTCTCACCTAAATCTGGCTTGTATGTTGGTTTTCATCGATTTACAAGATGGTGATTTCTCTTTGCACCACAAAAAGGACAATAGCAATGGAGGTTTCATTTCCTGCAAGACCAATACCAATGTTAGTTGTACTTGGGTCAAGCAGTAGCTAGCGCTCTTTGTCCATCTCAAAGAACAGATAACTGGTTTCGACAAAGAACTTTTCTTGATAGGTCTTTGTGACTGCAACATCTTCCTCAAAGTGAGAGACAAGTTCACATGTCTTGAAATCAGCATCGTTTCGATACTCATCACATAGCTTTTTCAAATAAGCCTAGTTAGATGTTCCAGTCTTGATGCTAGTTGCATAATGCATTGCGATGTGGGAAAGTGTTATATCCTCGTAAATTAAGGGAAGCTCACTAAACTGACGCTCTTTGTTTATGTTGAACATGACCTTTGCCTTTACCTTGGTCAGCAGATTTGGATCACGCTCGAAACTCATATCTAAATCCTCATATTCCTGAGGAGACTCTTCAAAGTGATCCATGTGATGCTCCTAATGTTCCTCGACTTGTTGCCCTCCACCAATATAATCCTAGTGGTCATTAAACTCGGAATCTGATCCTTCTATTTAAAAATCACTGCCAGCGTCAGACATGTAAGTTATAATTATCAATCAAGGAATTGCTCAGAAAAAGATCATTTTTTGGGAAGAGTTTTGAGGATACTTTAATTGAACATTATCTGGTCAATCAAATGCCAGTATCCTATTTGATGCGGCTCGAGAATTTCCAGCATTGCTGCTTTGTTGGCCCCATTATTGACTGCGTTATAAGCTCTTAGGTATTTGTTTCCTCCTAAAGCAGTCTCGCATCTATGCTTCAAAACCTTTATCTTGTGAAACAATTTGTAATAGCTTTTGTTATAGGCTTAGGGAACTTCTTCTTCCTATTATTGATCCTAGTCCGACTATTATTATTTGATTTATTCAGAAATGGGCTCAACTTATTGGGTGTAATCGTTCTCCTCCTCCATACTATAAGGCTAAAAAATAGTAAACTTCTTATTGTTATCTTTGTATTCCTCTGCACTCCTTCTAGGATCATACTTTTCCATCATAATATTCCTCTTGTGGTCGACAAATGCCTCCTTTTCATCGTTGATGTCATAGGCTAGATTCAAAGCTTTGAAGGAAGAGGAAGAAGAGTCTTCACTTTTCTTGGTCTTTTAGTATGATTCTTTGTCAAAGGTACTTTTTCTTTTGCTATGGTACTGGTTCATCAAATCAATATCATCTTATTCAGTCCTTTTGGTCATGAAAGATTTATTGCCAGTGATGGTCTTTCTTTCAAGGTCTTTCAGACTAGGGTATTTTTTGATGCTTTCTTCTTCATCTCTTAAAATTCCTAAATTGAGGGCTTGTTCCCTCAAAGTATCAAGGTAAATATCATCCATATCAGTCTGAGCAGCATTTCTTGTCAGCAAGTCATTAGTGTACTTCTCGATTCTTGTCCTGATGAATGGCTTGTTTAGAACATCAATTATTGAAGGCCTATCCTGTGTTTTCTTCGACAGCATTGAAGAAATCAAATCTCTTAATTGCTTCGAGTAAGTTGGCATGATTGAAGGATAGCTTCCATTTAAAATTTTCATCGCCAGAGCGTTGTAATGCTGGGCTTAGAAAGGAAGCCTCAGATTGCACATTTCATAGAGGATGATACCGAGCGACCAAATATCACTGAATTAGAAGAAAAATACCTTTTGTATGAATAAGGGTGATATCTAAAGATCTAGGGAGCCATATAGTAAGGCGTGCCGATGCACGTCCTTGCCAGATCCTGAGTTGTATCAAGCATCTTAGCAATACCGAAATCTCCTAGTTTGATTCTATCTTCCTTGATCCTCTAGTCTTTCTTCAGAAAGAGGTTCTGTGTCTTCAGATCTCTATGCAAAATTTTCTGATTGTGGAGATAGTAGATAGCCAAGGCTATTTGAGTAAGCCAATCAAGGATCTGAGACTCACTGAAGTTTCTTCCCTTTTACTTCATCTGCTTTATCTTGGTGTGCATATCCCCAAGTTAGCAGTAAATCATGACAATGCAAAGATTACCTTTGTCGTCTGTGAATGAATCTTTGTATGAAACGATATTGATATGTCTAAGCTTCTGAAGGATTTTCAGTTAATTTTATATGTTTTATCTCTCCTTTTCATCTATCTCTAATGTCTTGATTTTTTTGAGAGCGTAGTTATAGTTTTTGTTGGTCTTGTGTTTGCATAGAAAAACATCGCCTGATGAGCTAGATGTATGAAAATGTACCCAGTTCCGATTAGCTTGCCGATTTAGTATAGTTACATTTGTTTCTAACTATCGAATGTAGTAATTAAATATTAATAATTACTTTGGACAAATACTTCTCTAACTATTTCCCTTCTATTGTTTTTTGACAAGATAAAAGAATGTTCCTTTTTCTGTGAAACAACTTTAATATTAATAGCTGTATAAGATATGAAGTAGTTAATCATACTAGTTCTGCTTTGTATGCAAGCCTTTGTAAATACTACTCCAGCTGATGACCTTATGGCATCTTTGAAACAACTCCGATAAGAAAGAAAACTCAAAGGAATTCAAGTTCAAGTATCAAAAGATAACAAAGTGGTATTCGATGGCAATCTTGGCTATAAAAATTAAGATGGACAAGTAATCGATAGCGATACCATGTTCCGAGTGGCTTCTATTTCCAAAAGTTTCTCCAGTGTGGCACTGATGCAGTTTGTCGAACAGGGGAAGCTTAGCTTGAAACAAAGTTTGACGGATTTGTTGGGATTCAAAGTATAGAATCCTCATTTTCCAGGACAGCCTATCACTCTATAAATGGTCCTTAGTCATCAATCTGGCCTAATTGAATGTGATCCTTACTACTCAAACTTTTTGACTGACACCTACAATGCTAAGAATGGTCTGTAAATACCTCACATTAGAGAAATTCTAGCTGCAGGAGGAAAATATTACAATTAATGCCTGTACTCTAAGACTCATAAACCGGGCTCATACTTCCAGTATGTGAACCTAAACTTTGGCATTGCGGGAACTATCGTCGAAATATTGAGCAATACCCGTTTTGACATTTATCAGCAGGAGCATATATTAGGCCCTCTATCGAAGGGATTAACAGAAGAGGCAACATTCAATCCAGCGACCATCAAAAACAAAAGAAATCTTGGAGTTATCTATATTGGCAAAAATGAAGCCTTTGTACCGAACTATGACTACTACCCTGTTTTTAACATTCCTCAGAGAAATCTAACTGACTATAAAATAGGCTCAAATGCAGTTATCTATGGCCCTCAAGGATCTCTCCGAGCTTCAGCTTCTCATCTTACCAGATATGCGATCATGCTTAAAAACGAAGGAAAAACTGTGGCAGGAGATCAGATTCTCAAGCCTGAGAGTGTTAGACAAATGACTAGATGGAGATATCAATTTGGAGGACTGGGCAAAGGCCATGAAAATGATTTTCACACTTACGGGCTGGGACTTTATGGAACAACATATCGCCTCAATGATCAGATAATCGAACACGAGGTTGTCAAAGGACATACTGGAGCGGCATACAATCTAATATCAGGCCAGCACTTCTGGGATAAATACACATTTACCTATCATCAATGGAGCTCTCGACGGTTACAAGTACGGAACCGGAACGATATATGAATATTAGCGGCTACAAATTCATAAAGCTGTCCAAAAATTCTTGTCTTCTCTGGCAAAAGATGAGTAAATCCGCCTTTATTTGCAGTGATCCATGAGGATATTCTAATTTAAGAAATGCAACAATATGCTATTGACAATCATAGTTCGTCTTGAACTCGGGTATTTATGCCTTTTGCAGTTTTTTCTGCTCTCAAAAATTTTTTGAGTCTTTAGATGGTAAACATTTAACCAAAATATCTGATTTTTCCTTCACAAAGCTCAATCAATTCAGGAATTCTTTTCAGGACAAGTCCCTGAGGAAATTCCTCTTGATCGAGGCCAAAAATTTGAATATGATGTTGTTTGTATTGGGGCAGCTCTTCTGCAATATTTTTGACCAGCTCATAGTCGGCAATATCACAATGTTGGCAATGTGATGAATGGAAATATATAAGTTTACATTGGGATGTTTTTCTCCCCACATCACTCAACAATCCAGAAAGGGCACTTGATTCAATATAGGTACTGTTTTGCTCCTTGGTAAAGAGATGTCTTTCGAGTTTGTTATTGACAAAGTTGTTGATATGCTTCTCAAGTTAGTCAGATTTATATCCGGTTCCACAGTAGTATCGATGGAGTGTGCGATTGTTGTTGAGAAGTATCCAGCAGCCAAGCTGATCTCCTACCATCTTTGTCAAAGCAGAGTGCAAGGGGGATGGATTGCTAACATATACTGTCCTTTGTTCTAATGGTGAGCTTAACTTATCAATAGGAGGCATTTTTTACTATTAAAGAACTACAGCTACCCACCTTTTTTCATCTTTCAGGAGCCTGAGTACATGTTATGTGGTAATTTAAGGACTCTATCGGCTGATCAGATTATTTTTCTAGAGGAACTAGTGTTAGTTGACATGTTGAACTTTCTGGTTGGATACCAGAAGTAGAGTTGGATACTGAGTGACATTCAGATAATCACATAGTTGTTTGTCTTTGTTACAATCTGCCAATCCAACGGTCTCTGAGGTGTTGAGTTTGACAAATCGATTCGTATATCTTTGAGAGTGAGTGCACTGAGGGTGGTTGAGGAGCAACAGGAGTTCTCCCACCGACCTGACAACAAGATGAACGTTATTGTTTGTGATTTCGATGATTCTTCCGAAGCTGCAGAAGAGAAAGGATGTGGCTAAGATGAGTTGTAATATTGTTGTCATTGTATGTTTATGATATTAATAACAATAGATTGAGTCAAATTTTATTCTTCGGCAATCCTCTAAATCCTGAAACTTAACGGGTCAGTTGAAATCAATGAGTGTCTTTTATGGAAAAAATGTGTCATTGCTTTGTAGAACAACCTGAAATAAATGCTAATATATCAGTGTTCAGAGTTTATTTTTATGGGGACTAGAAGGTTTTGCAATAGTTTTTTGATCGATAATATTTTTATTTGGTTTCAAACTATAAATTCTTTATATCGTGAGTTGATAGACGCAAAGATGGGTAAACTCAAAATATGGACGCCATAGGTATTCGGCTTCTGACTCAGTAAGATCAAATTCTGGTGGCAGTCAGCAGTAGTACTATAAGTAAGCGCTGGAGAAAAGTATCAGACTAACTGAAGCGACATGGTTTTGAAAGAACTGATATCGAATGTAGAGAACGGTATCTGTTGCTTAAGATAGGTTTGTTAACCATTTGGATCCTAACGTGACTAAGGGCAGCTGGAGCGATACATAGCTATAGATTCTATACAATAAATATAGTTAATACGGTAATAAATGGTTTTTACTACAAAAGCACCTTCCTGGCAGGTAAAATGGCCTTCACTCAGGACGCAAACTAAAATCAAGAACTATTTCTACGGAAATATCCGGTATCTGCTCAAGATCATCCTCAAAACCGTCACCAAAGTCAAAACTGGGTTCATTAATGATGTCAGGACAGACATCCTACTCGACATTTATGAAGGAAAAAATGGTAAGTGCATCCTTATGCAGATTTTGAGGGATAGTGTATTATCGATAAGACCATTAGATGGCTCGGCTTCAAAGTTGACAAGAAGCAGGCTGAAATCCTCATCCAGTAAAATAAATAGCTCTTCTAAAATTTTGCCAATAAGTTTTTACTCAAGCAGGATCTCATCAACTAATAGCTCGTCAAGCAGGAGGCCTCTTAGTCTGAGTAGAGCTCGGAGAAAGATTATGAAAAGGGAAAGAGTAAGAAGGAGGATATTATGGAAATGAGAGAAAGTTAAGGAGCACCCTTGAAAAGGGAAGAACAATAGTCTCGAGTGAAGGTAGTGTGTATGGTGAACGGTATCCCCAATAACCGTCAGAATGAGCTGGAATATTTATAGAAAATGATGAAAATACACCAAAAGTGGTCCCTTTACTACCAAAAGGCAGCCGAGTCAATTCAAGCCCAACTGGAACAGTAAAGTGTAGTCCTCAAGTAGGAATGATCAGCTCATCTCTATAAGAAAGATACTTTTATAGGGTGTACTGATTGATATGCTGGTTGCTGATGATTGTAAGTCATTTGGATCAGAGTGGCTTCCATCCGAAAGTGTAGTGCTTTACCACACCGATCTTCTCTCCAGTCTCATCAATAAGTTGACCGAGCTCCTTGGGACCATAGACAATTTTGGCCTTGTCAGAATTCTCCTTTCTAATCTGCTCTCTGACTTCAGGGTCCTCCCAAGGAGCAGACATGTTGAGCTTTCTTCTTCTTTCGAACTATTATTCAGTTTCGATGTTGGGGTTATAGATCCACTTTCTGTGGGAAAGTGGCAATCTCGATCTCATGGAGACGGCTCTTTGTTGGAATGTTTTGACCTCCTCGTCGGTGAATCTGCGATTGAGAACTTCAAAGTTATCGCTGGGTAGAGCAGTTATTACACAAGAGATTTAATGTTTTTGCTGAAAAGATTGTTGTTCAGATAGAGTCTGTTGGCAAAGTACTCGTTGGCCCCGTACCTTTATCCGCAAGTGACATAATCTCCAAGTGCTATGAAGGTCTGTATATGAACATTTGTACTCCTACGATAGCGAGTTGAGTGTAGAGCTTGCTGCACTTCAGTCCAATAGATCCGAAGATACGATGATGCCAATGTCCCCAGCCATATGCGATGAAAGATCCAGATATAACTCCAACAAATTTTCCGAGAGGTTTCTGGTCAGCGATCCAGGCCATGGCCTCTGCTTCTCTGTCAGAGAAACCTGCCTCAACGTAGTTGGCAGCAGTGTTGCCGATGAAGAAGTTGTGAATTTGATCCATAAATAATCAATAATATCAAGTCAGCTCCTCAAACAACTTCATTTAATTCTACACCCTTTAAAGATATGCATAGGCATACAGCCACTTGCAGCCTCCTGCATCCTATAATAAATCATTCATAATTGCTATGTGAAAACGAATGAAACCATGCAAAGGTGAAATGAATCGTATTTTGGGATTCACATCCAAGTGTCTTAATAAAGTGAGATAAGCGAATGAGATACAGGGGGGCCTGCTGGTAGCATCCCGATACTTCCCTATAAATGAACGGCCTGCACCAGAGCTTCAAACGATTGGAAACCCAGTTCAAACTAAACTCCAACTGCCTCAACAAGCAACAAGAAGAACAAAACAATACAATATCAGAACTCACTAACTTCATCGAATAAATTATCATGAAGCATCACAGTGCTGAATAGCGTCTCAAAAACCTATGTGAACAGCTCTGCACTGAGTTAGAAGACAAGGTAGCCGACCTTTCTTTGGTTGGAACAGCTCGAGAAACAATGAAGACAGAAGAAGAGCTATGGAGCAACCTGTAAGCAAGCATAAAGAAACGTATTGATAATCTCATTTTGGCCTAAGCCATTGAAGTATCTCCAGAAGAAGAGCCAAATGCACCAACTCCCCTTCGATATTAAAATCAATAAGACAGAGTCTTCAATGTTGGTCTCAATTCAACAGCAAATTATGGTGCTAATAAATTATATTCAACTAGCAACTAAGTCAAGAAAGAGTACATTGATAATAGGTCTGAGTAATACAGCACTTTTGAAGATTACCTCAACAGACTAGCCCCCATGGATGATCATTCAGTATTTCAATCGATGCCCCAAACACCCGAACAACAGCAACAAAATTATCTAGCTAACTCCAGGCTAAGTCTTTATGAGAAGCCTAAGAGGTTTAAAGCTCCTCCAATGTACAAACCAAATCTATCAAAAATGCCAAGGTCGTAAGCATACAGGGCAGCAATCAACCAGTAGCATCTTGACGTCAACATTTTTGTCAACAAAGTGCTTCTCCCTACTCTTGAATACAATCCTGATGGTTTTATTCCTAAAAAGATCATACTCAACAACTACTTTGCCTGGAAGTTCAGCACAGGCCGAAAAATATTGCTATCTGATAGTGGTACCATCCAGATGGAATTGACAGTAAAAATCAAATCTTTGTTCAAAAAGGCAGGCCATTCTAGGAAAGTATTCAAGGGAATCGTTTTCAAAAAATAATACGAAGAAAGAATGAATCTCACCGATAAAATGAAACCTGCTTGGCTCAATGACAACAGCCCCTACGATGGATATAGTCATCTGGACCCCCTTGAAAATCGATTCTTTAAGGACCAAGTTGAGAGAGAAGCCTTTATGAAGAATAGCCAATACAGCACTCAAAATGACAGTAGATACAGCGCAATAAATTATAGTATTATCGACGACGAGGATGACGTTCGCTACAACAAGTACGAAATCAATTGATTTTCATCGAATACAACCCAAATGAGATTAGTCATAGTGATCAATTTTTGGCTCATCTGCAATCAGGACACATTTCTCCATAGTAATTAGTCAGTCTTGTTGTATCAATAACTCCCTGAGCATCGCTGTACATGTTAAGGTCCACCCAAACATACTTTTCCTTACATCTTGTACAAAAATATCTGATCTTTTAAGTTGAAGGGGCTGAACAAGAAGGACAAATAGTCGTGCCACCAAATTGACTGCGGGTTGCAATTCGGTGTTGGTTCAGGCATGCACTATGAAAAGTATGATGTTCTGGACAATTTAGCATAAGTTTTGGATCTTATCCATATCGATTAAATTCGTTACAAAAGCCACAAGGCTACCTTAATTTTTTTTGAGCTAAGTAATCAGGTCCTTCCCAAGAATTCATAAACCTATCTTGGTTGACAGCTCGAGTGACATCGTTCTGTGAGACAAAAGGAGCAGGCTGATTGTAACGATTTACGGGAATACCCACAGGATGACCCTGATAGACAGGTTGGCCGTACATAACAGGAGGAGGAGGTGGTGGCCTGCGCCTATAGCTAAATGTTCATAGAGTTACTGATCTGATGATGAATCGGATGAGTCATCCCAAAAACCTCTTCTTCCAGTCTGATGCGGATTGTATTGTTGTGGTCCTCTTCTACAGTATCGGAAGTAACAATAGCCACATCCTCCTACACATGCAAAAACAAAGAATATGAAGATGAGTCCTCCGTTAAGTTCGATGATATGCATGGGTTGCTTTGTCAGACAGAGTGTCAGAGTCGTGAGGAGGGAGAGAAGGAGCAATTTGAACATTAAATATAATAGTAGTTATGGTGGAATATGGTGGACTGAGATCAGTAGCGATTAATGGGATTGTTTTGATAGTATCCTGGCTGGTTGATGGGATTTGTTTGGTAGCCCTGTTGATATCCAGGGGTAACATAGCCCTGCTGCTGACCTTGTTGATAGTAACTACATATTAATGGGCTTACAGGTCGTTCTGACGGTACTCACCTCCTCTGGCGTAAGAATCCTGGTGATAAGGGTCTTGTTTGAAGAGGCAGTAGAGAATAATACAAATGAGGATGGCTGCTGCCACTCCAATGCAGATGAAAGCGATGAGGGCGCTTTGGTCAACTGCCTGCATAGCCTGACCTCCAGTTGAGTTGAGGTGGAAGGCTTGAAGGGAGAACACTTGAGAGCAGAGAAGAAGAGCCAGGATCAATTTCAGTGCCATTGAATCTAAATTTTATACATAAGAAATAAAATTCAATATCGTTTCATATTTTATCCTTTAATCTAGCTATCTTTTCCATGAGTAGCACAACTCTGGAATAAGACTGGATCAGCCTTGTAGGGATGACAGTTCTGGAGAAATAATTATAATTTGAATCAGATGACAACCAGTCAGCATCTCCAATAGCGATAATTAGACGAATTGTATGATTGGATCGACTCCTTCACGCTTTCTAGACCGAAAAAGTACAGGCTTAGACACCTAGGAATATAGGCAGAGACTTCAGTGACGCTGTCCTCATGGCATAAATGGCATCAATGTGCTTCCCAAAATTAGTTGATTTGCATAATTACCCTCCCAACAACTCGCTCAAGGCTAAAATGAACAACTGGACCACCCTCAACAGTAAGTTCTTCTTAACCTCAGATAAAGTCCTCAACAAATTAGGCATCAACCTTTCTCTTTAGGATATTCGCAGGCTCAGTAACAGCACTCCTATGGCCATCGAAAGCTTACTTTACTTGCTGAAATAGGTTGTGGATGAGTACAACAAGCAAAAAGAGGAGGACCAACGTAGCTTCCCCAATCCATACGAATATTCGGGAGACAAGACAGTGTCTCCAGGGATGAATCCCAATTCAAACAAGCCAATGCTTTCATCAAAAATAGAAGAGCTACGGGAAGTTCTGAGTTTGCTGAAGGAAAAAATACACATAGTGGAGCACTCAATAGATCAGAAAGACGCCCATATTCGAGAGCTAGAGTAGACCCTTCGGATGTACTCTAATTGATGATATTCCTACCTACATGCATTGAACAGTCATAGATCTTCACGTGGATATGCAGTTGATAATATTAAAATATAGCACATGTCACGATTGGCACACCTTCACAAAAAAAAAGTGGAAGTTCACACCATTCACTAACAACATCAACCATAGCAAAATGTCTATTCTCAAAGCCCAGGGATGCAACATTCTCACGCATCTTAGACTCCAAAGTATTCATCTGCCAACAACCTCCAAGGACGACCTTTGTTCCCATCTACTGATAGAACTATACAGTTTGATCGGCATGCCCACAAAAGAGGAGAGCTGCCGTATCCACCTCCCGAGAGCCTGTATACTTCGAAAGATTCCGATATTGATCCTAAATTTCTGCGCACATCTTGCACTGTCCTCAGTGGACCTGTCCTCAAATCATCAATGCCCATCTCTCTCTGGGTGACTCCATTCGCCAGTTAACAAGTATGTGTCGTTGAAATGAATGCTCCCTTGAGATGCCCTCGCTGCAAAGGTTACATCAATCCATACTTCCAATTCGATGGAACCCGTCGCTCAGTTACCTGCAATCTATGCGGACTACGCTTCCAGGTTGACTAAGCTATCGATAAAATCAATATCACAAGCACTTAGATAGCCACACAGAGCATTTTGGACTTCAGAGTATCTGATAAATTCTACATGAAGAAACGTACTGATCTCATCAAAATCATTGTGCTTGTTTAATTCAGCATGCCTATGATGGAGCATGGAATCTTTGCATCGGTCATTGAAAGTATCAAGAGTGTCATCGAAATCCACGAGTTTGAAAGCCAGGTCAGAATAGGAGTTGCTTTCTACAGCGATCAAGGAGTCGGATTTATTAGAGTTGGATAAGAGGAAAACAGTGAGCCAAATGTGTTCATGGTGCCCCAAGGAAAAGGGAACATGGGATGCTGCCCTCTCAGTGATTAGTAATTCCTCATGGATCCCACAGCTCAAAGAGAAAAAATTATATCAGTCCTTGACTTTCTACAGAGCTATGGTTAGTTCGCATGGAAACAGGGGAGGTTCACTCACACTGCTAACTATGTTTTTGCTCTCAGATGTATGCGAGATGGCTTCGTTCAGGAAGCTGGAAGAATCATGTTGTTTAGCCTAATCGATCCTCGGTCTCCTCCTTGTGCCATTCGAGCAAGAACTGAGGAAGAAAACAAAAATCCTCTGAAGCCTATTCATCTTGAATACTATGAATACGCCAAAGAGCTGATGAGAGCTAGAGTCGGTGTGGAACACTTTTACTTCTCAAAAGATGCTCTGGTGAGCCATGAATTAGCAACAACTCATTTCTTGTCCTCAAGCACAGGAGGAAAGTTACATCTATACACTCATTTCAATGCTGAAGCGTATTAACTAATCTATTTAGACACGGTCTTCATCTACATTATTCGATTTTCCATTCTCTGACCAAAGTCTGCAAATACGATGTCGACTTCACATGCCGAGCTTCCAATGGTCTCACAGTAGCCAGATACGGTGCACCTGATGGACCAAGGGAAAGCAGAGATATCTCTTTGGCAGTAGCTGACAATTCGAGCTCTTTCACTATTGAGCTTGAGCACGAAGAGAAGTAAACTTTAAATTAATGAAGACTGTAAGAGCATGGTGGGGCTTTTGTGCAGTTCGCAGCTATGTACACCACAGGGAATGGTGAGAGAAGAATCAGATGTATCAACTACAAATTTGATGTCAAAAACCAACCTGCAGCCCTCTATGAATCAATCGACTATCTCACCCTGTCTAATACTATTCTCAGGAACTACTCTGCTAAGCTGCTCAGAGGAGGAGAACCAAACAAAATAAGAGACAATGCTCTTACCTTTATCGGCTCCATTGTCGGAGAAGCCCGAGGAAGATGTCCCAATTTCAACACTCAAGTTGGTGGATTAACTGTGCCTCAAAATATGGCATGGACATTTGCCTACCTGGCTTCTGTCCTTAGCTCAAAGCTGTTTTTGAATTGGATGAAAATGACCTCTGACTCTCGCATTCAAAAATACCTCCAGATTCAACAGCTCAATCCATATCAGTTTGCTTCGACCTTCTACCCAAGAGTATATCCGATCACTCTTGACATTTATGATGTGGAGTAAGGTAACCCAATTCCTGGTGATTTCATTGAAGATGAATAAGTTGAAGAGCAGGATTAAGATAATAAGATAGCTATTTTGCCTCAAAATATTCCTCTTTCCAAATAATTTTTCAAGGAAAATGGTATCTATCTTGCGGACAATGGGGAATAGCTGATTATTTACGTTCAAGCTCATGCTGATGATGAGACTAAAATGGATTTGTTCGGAACTGTTGACTGGAACGAAATAGAGGCAGGAGGATTGCCTGAACTTGAAACTTCGCACAATATTAGAGTCAACAACATCGTGAACTAAATTCGCAGAAGAAGTGCTTTAAATGGAGGTATGTATCAGCCAATATCTGTGAAGACTCCTATCAAAAAAGGCCCTTATGCTGAAGCAGTGGCAAACCTCCTGAGAGAAGACGCCTACGAATGTGATTTTAAGACCTTCCTCGATAGCGTTCAACGGGCTGTTGTCCTTCCAAAATGAAATGATGTTGTATAGATGTATTTATAATAAAGTTCAGATGAGAAGCATTAAATTCAATCGCCTTAAATCAAATAGATAGCTGATCTCGAAATCAATGGAATTACATGAGAAAAATGTGGTTAGGAGCAAACTACGTGTATTGGGGAAATCAAACAGCAAAGATATTTTTGACAGCCGAAAAAAAAGAATTGTCACCGAGGGTTAAATCGATGAAAAGAATAAGGAAAAAATTCAATAGGCAAGAGTAGATAATTTAAGGTACAAAACTGAGATAGTAAAAGATGAGAAACAGTAGAAGTACATATTCAATGACAATATATTCAGCCATCTTGCAAGGAAAAAATAAATCAGAAAGACATAAATGTTATCATAATAACCTCGAACATCTGACCATATCGACATCAAACTGCAAGGCCCTCACATCGTTATTAGAGACTTCAATGAAGAGCTAAACCACATCAAAAGGTCAAATGCTGTAAATTTATTTAAGTACAAACTTGCTCGCAAATAAAAAAATCAATATCTTTTCGTGCCTATTCACAATTTCTAAAGTAAATCTAGCTAAGCTCAAAATAATAAAATAATAGAGCAAGGCATAAGATAAAGTTTTAACCTTCCATTAATTAGACAGATAGCAAAGAAAAAACAAGGAAACAACCGACCTTCTAGTCTACTGATGGACATATAAAAATCTTTGTTGGTGATTGACAAAAAATCAACTGTCAATAGAGACCTTTCACATGTGAAATTTAAAGATAAATCGAGGCTAATGATCAGAGGCAGCAATGTTAGCAACTCAACCGAAGACTTAATATAGGTTTCTCCTTGGATTGGAGGACACTCCACACCCCCCAATGAACAGTTCTTTTCTTGATATTTATCATTTCAATATAAATGATCGTCAGACACATTATTAATCTCACCAGAATTAAAAAGAGTCCCTGTTTCTGCATTGCAAAAGATAAAGCTCGAGAGTATGAACATGACATTATCTATGGAATAAACCCGGTAGAAGCAGCTATCCATGCCAATCGTAGAACAATAGTATCACTGATGATATCGGACTCAGACAGGATTGAGCTTTCCAGCAAAGTTGCTAAACTCATTCATCTTGTAAGAGAAAGAAATATTCCTGTTAGTTTTGCTCCTAAAGAAAAACTAAATCGAATGGTGGACCATCAACCTCATCAAAATTTGATCCTCAAGTGTAGTAAACTACCACTCAATACATGGAGCTAATCACATTTTCCTTAAGGAATAAGCGTCTACTGTGATAAAATTACAGATCCACAGAATTTTGGAGCTATCCTTAGGTCGGCTCTTTTCTTTGGTGCTTCAGCTGTCTTCACAGGCAAAAAGAATCATTGTCCACTCAATAGTACTGTCAGCAAAACATCTTCTGGAGCGATGGAACTTATGAATATATACGGAGTAGGCAATTCAACATAGTTCATTGCCAATTGGAAAAATCAAGGAGGCCATGTAGTTGCAACAGGGGTTGACCCTATTCTACCGCATTCAAGAGTTCAATAAATCAGGCAAGTTCTTGAAAAAGAAGGCAAAAAACGAGTCCTGCTGATTTTAGGTTCTGAAGGAAAAGGAGTCTCTTCTCATTTGTTGACAGCTGCTGATTTTACAGTAATGATAGAAAGGAAAGGATCGTAAGAGCACCCATTTTCGGTGGTTGACTCTCTCAATGTCTCTGCTGCCGCTTCTACTATACTATTCGAGCTGACTCGTGATTGATGCGTTTTATAACAGTTACTAATAAAAATCATAATGTGGAATGTCATAGCAGTAAACCCTGTGTTGTAAAAACGTCATCGCTAAAAACAATACTTGAAACACCGAAGAACTTTATCAAATGTACGTCCTCAAATCGATAACCTTCCTCCTCCTCAATATGATTTTTTGACCACTCGACTAAAGGCCAAACAACAAGCTCATTGTATCATTTATTCTATCAAGAAAAGTACATGGCTGTTCAAGCTGATAATCAAGATCTGGTGAGAAGAATGATCCGACCAAGATCATCTTACAAAAACAAAAAAAAACAATCACAAAATAGTCTTCACTCAACGTATTTGAAGCACATGGCAGAAAAGATCCAGCAAGATAATACAGTAACTTGGTTAATAATCATAGAAACTTGTAAATCGTCTTCAAGGAATAGCTCCAAGTGTTAACTTTAGTAACCTTGAACATGATCATAAAAAACATTTGAAGTGGAGATAAAGTCATAAAAGAGCTTCAGGGCTGAGCACTATTCGTCCCCTCAGCGCTCGCTGATGTTAATAATCTTAGCAAAATCAAATTGAATTTTTGACCATGTTTATGATAACTCCTATAAGGCCTAACAGTAAAAGGACAAGAGTTATGTCGAGGCATAGCTTATTGGGCCTTCGATACTGAATAAAAATATACTTACTTGCACCAATAGTTCTTAGAGGTCTTTTTGACCTTTTTGGAGCCTCGTGTTCACTTTATCGACTTTGAGCAAATTATCTCTGATCTTATCTCCAGTTGCGTCGATTGCATAGTTTGCTTCTTTGAGACCTTACTTGATCTTTCTGTTCTCTTGGATGATCTCCTACAGTCCCTCATCAATTTCCATGTCTTTCTTTTTGAATTTCTAGAACTGTTCTTCGTCTTCAAAATCAACTCGATCTTCGTCTTCAATCTATTGAACCAATCCTAACAATACAATTAATCTTACGGTGTTTGAGATCCTGAAGAGTTTGATGGTGTTCTGGTGGTTTATAGCTTCCTCCTTCTTATGTCTGCTATGCGTCCTTCAGCAACTAAAAACAATTTTTGAGAGTTCTTTCTCTATTTGCAAGCAATTTTGTTATCACTTCATGACTTTTCCCTTTCAGATCATTTTTCTTGCGTCTTACAGCTTCCTTGAGAATATTCTCGCATCTTTTGATATCTTACCTGACCTATTGATTGACACGGATATCCTCAGCAGTTTGCTTGTAACCTTTTTTGGCTTACTTCATCTCTCTTTGCTCTTGTATTTATCTGATGGCAAACATACTCTCTCTGAAGACTTAAATAATTGAGTTAAACTCCTATTTATCTGTGGCTTGAAGGCCTGGAACATACTCGGTTCCAAACAGATCTTCATATATTGTCTTCAGCTCCAGTTCAATATTTCTCAAACGTCGACTTCGGTCATTCATCTCCTTAGAGCTCCCTTTATTATAAAATGACTTGATTCAAATCTTAAACTCCAAACCAGGATAGATTATTCAGAAAAAATTATGTTCTTGTCTTTTTGTTTTGATTGTTTGTCTGTTAAGTCTATCGCCTCCAGTAATCCTACCGTAAATGTTGACCGATATAATTATATTGAGCAGTCACACTAATGGGTAACAATATGTGCTCAAGCCCCATCTGCCAAGGAAAGTAAAATATCAAACGAGAGGAAAGCTTCCCAATGAATGCTATTTTTGAGCCAGTCACTTGTGAGATCGAGATTAAGCCTGAACATGAACGCCTTTTGAAGAATATAAGTAAGGCCAAAGTTATCTAGAAAAGCAGCTTCCTGTGATAGATCCGAGAACCAATAATAAACTAAGTTGGTATCAGTCCACAAAATATAACCTGTACTTTTATGGAACTCTGGACAAAGAAAGACCTATTGGTGATTGCTTTTTTTATTCCACCAAAGAGGATGACGAAGATACTCCTATCATGGTAACAACAAACATCAATCACCTTTATATCTTCTCGGATAAAACTCTTATTATCAACTCCGACCAAACCGCATACTTTGGTTCGATCAAAAACAACATTGCAACCTTACCCAGAGCTTAGGGTCAAGGTATCCTCTTTTCACCTGATTTCATATATGAAGGTGACTTCAAGAATGGATCTCCTCATGGGTATGGACACTATAGGTCAAAAACGCTTGAATGCGTCGGGTAGTTTAAAAACGGTTAGCCTTGGGGAGAGTGCATTCAAAAAAGCAACTCTTAACTCTTTATTGGTACTCTAATTTCTGATCGAGAAAGAGTGGGTTTCAAAATAACGAACAAGAACAAGAGAATTCCTGTAAATTTCAAAAAAGAGGAGTCGTCCATCAAGGAGAGAGAAACAAAAGATATTGATAGTAAATAGCCCTTGCAGAATGAGGGAAAATAATCAGCAAAAAAGGAGTCAGTGCCTACTCGGACTGCAGTATGATCTCTATTTTATATTATTAGAAGGTTGATTGATAGATATTACAGGCCATGAGGACTAATGTTGATATTTACACACGTTTATTATTAATTCTAAAAAATCATAAATGGGATTACTCGGATTCCTGGGTAAATTACTCATCGTGAGCTCCATTCTTTTCCAGGCCTACCTCCTCTACGAAGACAAGAGCCACAGTGATCAGTTCCAAAGAAACCTCAAGGAAGCTGTTGCCAGCTGCCAACATCTCCAACAACTCCGCCCACATCTCGAAAAGTACCTCAGACTCGTAGTGGTTGGCCTTCTCGGTTCATCAGTACTCATTGTCATCTTGAGATGCTCCATCTTCAAACTTACCACCCTCATTGGATTGTCTATTCTCCTCTGGCTTGAACACCATTCAGTATTCTGCAGAGTTCCAACTCTTGACCTTCTCAACAACTCTCCTTTTTGGCACTCTTTGGGAGTCATTGGAGCCATTCTTTACCTTCTTGCTGCTGAGTGCACTAGTTGCTCAAAGCCCGCCAATAATTCAGTAGCAACTGAGGAGAGGCCCACTACCACCAGCAACGCTGCACCCAAAGGAGGAAGGAAGGGTAGAAAGACCGATTGATACATGTTATCATTCATATGCATTCATATCAATATTATTCAGGAAGGAGATACTGATGTTTTCATTGGTGTTGAACTATTTTATAGCACCTTATCAATTTTTTTTTCGTGCAGCAATTTCAGAAAATGTTTGACAGGAGCCATAATCCACTACATAAAAAAATGTGTACCCTATGCATCCAAAGGTTCTAAAACCACTAATTGTGACCTCCTCTTTGGGTTGTAACGTATACACACTTTTAATTTAAATAACGTTCATCTTATTAGACTTGTTGAGTGAAGGGATCTTACTTAGATTGAATAAGAAGCGTTGGAACATTTATTCCCACAATGCTATTGATACTGGAATTTTACTCTTTCCACTTTATATAGCCTTCCTGAGGAATTTAATAAAGCTCTTTTTCTACTTCAAACAAAGTAAGATTTTCTGTCTGAATAGAAGGCTTAAGCTATTTTGCCTTTTTCAGCTTACCTTTGAGCACTTGTTTGCATAGAAAGGACCATACCCATGATTATTACAGTTTTAGCTAGCTTTTCACCAAATCATAAGGATTTCCAACAGATACAAGCCCTTAAAATGTTTTAGGATATTTAGCTGCATAGTTCACAAGTAAATTGGCTCCATATTACACGCCAATTCCAAAGAATTCTGACTGAGAATGCTTGTTCTTAAAAGATTTAAGAATCTTGCCTAGTTACCCCACATCATACAAATCTTTTGGATTGACTGCAACAACTCTATACCCCAGGTTGTATGAAGCTAGCATGAGTGATCTTACTGTATTATCGATGCCTTAGCTGCCAGCAAGGACCACAACTACTGGAATTTATGACTGCTATTTTTTCGACAAACTATATGCTTTATCGTGCAATTCAATCCAACTAACTGTGTGACCCTCCACCTCTTCCTCTTTTGTGCGGAGATACGGCTATTATTATCTGTACTGAGCATACAATCTCTGAAAAACGCTGAAGATCATCCATAGACTTGGATGGTATGTTCCCTTGGTAAGTTGATGATTACTCGATTTAAGGCTGGGTTGAGCTTAATCATCAACCTGTTTGTTTCTGAAGGTTCAAAATAAAATTGCAGCTCAGGTTCGATATATTTAGAGACTGAGAGGACGAAGATGAATCCAACAGAGCCGAAGAACATCACCTTTTTGAGAAAGGCAAGGTTTGAATATTAAAAGCCGAATCTTTGTTTTCGATGGAACAAACCTAAAAAGCGGTCAAAGACTCCCATTTTGTGAATATAATGTAAAATTAAGAGAGGCAAATAATTGCATACATCAATTGTTGGATTAAGTCTTATAAGTAGTTTTAGTTTTGGGAGCACAACAGCCAAAGCAACCAATGAAGTCGCTCTCCTTCTTCTCGGGTATACCAGTGTATAAATATTTCTCGTTATTTCCAGATTTTACGTAGTCTTTCTTCCCTGCTCTCATTTCATTGGCAGTATCAGGGTTGTACTTATAGCTTGGAGATTTCTAAGTCAAAATATATGTACCAAACGAATGCCACCGTCGGGATTATCAAGAGTGTCATTCATTCGAGCAGAATGTCCTGGACTTCTCACATTTGATGTTTCCCTGACTTCTATCATTTTGCTGTTAGGCTTGACCACATTTGAGTTGTAAGCATCTTGATGTTCATCCTGATAGGTCTGGTAAGATTAGTTAGTGTTTCTTAACTTGTCCTGTTTCTTAGTGTTCGTTTTTGAGCTTTTGAAGCAGGATTCATTTTTATTGTTTTTGATGACTTCATCCTCAGAACTGGAGAAAGATTAGGAAGAATGACTCCTTATCTCCTTTGGGGAAGTCTATATGTTGTGACGCTCAGGATAAACCTCTTTGCTTTTCTTATTTTTGCTGAAACAACCATTATTTTCCTTCTTAGATTATTTTACATTCAAAGTGTTGTTTGCATAGTCCTATCTTCGAGTTTCAGCTTTACCTCCTTGATACTCAGAATCAGGATTGCTCAAATGATTGAAAAATGCTTCAATACCTCTGTCATTTTTTGTGTAGGTAGCATTTCCAACTTATTGTCTAGCTGTTTTATTGTAGCCTGAGCCACCAGTGACGTAAGTTGTCTGAGCGAATTCCTTCTGAGCTTTCGGATTGTATCCAGAACCTCCAGAAATGTGATTTACATAGTTGCCTGTATTCCCTTCGCCTCCAGTCACATAACCACCAGGTGGGGGACTAGTTGAATTTCTAACTTGAGAACTGATGTGTTGAGGACTAGTAGAGCCCCGTATACTGCTTGAGCTTTGATGATTATTGACGTGAGGACCTATCTCTGTTGTTTGTTGTTTCGGTTTTTTGAAATAGCTGACTTACTTTTGATCCTGAACTGCCGACGAACTTGGGCTGATTACTCCTTGCTGTTTGTTGGCTCCTTTCGAGTAATTTGAATGTTTGGAATGTACTTATGGGTTTTGTTGTGATTTTGCAATGACGTCAGCAAGCGGAAGATCTCGAATTTCGGCTTTAGATTCTACTACTTCGACATCCTCAGGACTACTCTGGGTGTTATTCATAATTATTTCATCGTAGACAGG
>Ga0100380_10001721_pt1 | contig 23769 bp, 29 predicted proteins | sample CryGeymeta201504_FD_80417 | JGI IMG/M metagenome (GOLD analysis project Ga0100380, IMG submission 80417) | Groundwater microbial communities from Crystal Geyser aquifers in Utah, USA - Crystal Geyser metaG 2015-04 | ecosystem: Environmental > Aquatic > Deep subsurface > Groundwater | place... | reverse complement strand
TGACTGCAATTATTGAAACTGATGTAAAAGAGGGTCGCAACCCCATCACTTCTTTACGGGAGTACATCCCAAAGTGGTCAATGGAACGATTGGGTCAGGTCCTGGGTTATTGCAGAGAATGGAATACCAGGGCTCGCAATTGTGATGTTGCCATGTTAGTGATTCGAGCTATTGTTTCGGTATTGCCGGCTGAGAAATTGGCGGGTAGCGATGGGGTGCCGGAGATTCTTGCAGGTGTCACGCCTTATGCAGAACGTCACTTTGAGCGACTGGACAGATTATTTTCGAGTTCCTATCTATTGGACTTTGCTCTCTTCTCCATGGGGAGTCTAGATGATGCAACTGCCGACCATGCTGATTTTACAACATGGGAAACTCAAAGTAAGCTGCTGTTGCCTCCAGAGCACGTCGATGGAATTGTCGGAGCTATAATTCGAGACAGAGGGCAGAGTAAGAACGTATCAGACGACGACGATGATGACATGTCTACAGTTGGAGATAGTGATTCTGATGACGAGATAGTGGATCAACAAAAGCAAGATGTATCATCGTCGTCCTCGTCTGACAGCAGTTACTCGAGCGCAGGTGAAGCGGCCGAAGAAAAGGTAGAAGCGACGAAAGACAGTGCTAACGACAGAGATAGCAGCAGCTCTGATGAATCTTAAATACTTGTTTTGTCACAATTTTGTGTGTGACTGTAGGCAGCTTTATTTGTACTAACCTGCCTTTTGAAGATATATTTATACGCAGCTCCATTAAACATTTTGAGAAATCTTCAGCCCGTCGCACCACGTTCAAGAGCAGGACCTGCAAATAAACCAGTTGCAGGACCCCAATCATTACATAGAATCCACAAATAGTGACTGCTTGCTCTGCATTCAAGCTGACTTGGTATCCGCCTGCAAAAGAGCAGTGCGGATATCATCCGCAGACGTCCGAGAACTAGGTACAAATGTGGTACGGCAATGTCCACTTGAACCCACATCTCGAATCATATCGAAGTACTGTGTCAATAAGAGCAAGTCCATGACATCCTTGGTGTTGGAACCCGACACATTTTCATTGAAATTGACAATCGAAGTACGCAATCCATCGATAATTGCCTTTCGCTGTTTGGCAACACCAACTCCCGCCAAGTACTTGGCGTTGGCCTCTGCTTCTGCACGCTTGACTTCCAGAATCTTTTCTCCCTCGGCACGTTCTGCCACGGCAAACTTCAAGCGCTTGGAGCTATTGATTTCATTCATGGCATTTTTCACTTTTATGTCGGGATCTAGATCCGTAATCAAAGCTTGAACGATCGAGTAGCCGTATCCAGTCATGACATTGGCAAGGGCATTCTTTACAGCCAACGCAAGTTCTTCCTTTGATTCAAAGACGGCGTCCAATTCCAACGTAGGAAGCTGTGAACGCATCACTGTTTCGCATAGTAATTATGATGGAATGTTTTTTGTACGTAAAGGAATGAGAGTCTGGTTCGGGACTTTTCATACATGACCAAAACAAAAACAAATTGTCAGCTATAGGGGCTGCTTACCATCATAGACGTGGGCTGTAATCTGCTGTCGGGGATTCGTAAGTTCATAGAAAGCCTCAGTCACTGCCCCAACAAGAAAATGTAAAACTTGGTGTCAGAATTCACTTTTTCATTGATGCTTCCACGATACCACAACATCAATTGGCGCGCGATAATTACCTTTCTCGGCTAGGATACAATACTGAACCGAAACCTGAGCCGTGAGAAATACATTGTCCAAAGTCTTGGTTTCGACGCTGCAGAAAGGTTTGAGATAGTGTGTGTTTTCAAAAATTCCATTTATAAAAATGAATGAGTGAGACTGACTTTGTTTCTGTAGACATGATGGATGGTAGATTGTGCTACTTTACGCACCGTACGTTCAACTCTTGAACACGAAACGTTAGTGTTCCAACGAGAACATCCATGGGGGCGAAAATACAGTGGCATCCAGCTTTGGCCTGACGATCATATTTCCCCCAGCGTTCAATGATACCAACCTCGGAAGTTGAAATAGTAAAACACACGGGAAAGCACATGGTTCTTTATTTCGTAGGTTGATTGCTTACAGAGTAGAGTAGTTGTTTGTGGATCCGTGTATGATGCAATCAATAGCTTCTCAAGGGTCAACCTGAGTTGTACTTTTTAATATGTTGTTCGCCTGTTGCCTGTTTTGCTTCGCTCTGATCAGGTCGTGCTTGTCGTTCGTTGCCGCGTTGTTGAGAGAAGGGGTTGACAGGATGACGACAGGAAAGATCTAGAAAATTCTAATCCGAAAGTTAGGGTTAGAATTACAAATTGTCACCACAAAAATAACAAAAAATAAACTGAAAATCACATTAATATCATTTAAAGTTACGGTAACAGAGCTACCTGGTACAGTAGACTACTAGACACTAGACTATTAGTAGTAGTTTGGAACATTTCAAAGGACTCAAACATCCAGAGTGGTCTGTCTTTTCATTATTATTTGTGAATCATACCTGAAACAATAAAATCACCAAATCTTTTTCAGGCCGTCCTCCAGCCTCCAGCATATTTCCTTCTTCCTCGCATTGAATCGTAGCTGCAAGTGTAAAGCGTACTAAACAGCAATATACCGTAATACAGTACAGCAGAGGGACAGCACCAACATACATTCAATAACTCAATCTAGAAACTCTACACACAATTCACGTTCTTATGAGCGACCACAAGAAACGCAAAAAAAGCCGCAAACACGATGATCATTACGATGACAAGCCTAAATCGTCGCTGGTAGATTACTCCAAAGTCTCGGCGAGACCTGATGGAGCTCCTCTTCGAAGATCAGGTCCCGCAGAAGCTCCTTCGGTTAGCACTGGACCACAGCTACCACCAGTAGGTGGCGCAGCAGCAGCTCCTCCGAAAATGTCGGCCCAAATGGAAGCCGTCGTACGATTGATGGCTGGAGTCGAAGAGCGAACAATTGCTCAGAAATTGGCCGATTCGAATCGACCCACCTGGGAACAATACAAAAAAGACAACGAAGATCGACTAAACTTAGACGGTAAGTGATATCCTCCGTGTTCAATTTGTTCCCCGTTGTATGTTGTGCGTACTCGCGGTATTTACCTCAAACTATTTGATTATTTGTTTTCGCTCAGGTTTGGATCAAAAAAAGATGGACGAATATAGAAGGGAATTGGATGCCGAACGGGATAAAATTCTAGCGAGGGGCACCAATCACGCGAAGAAGAAAAAGAAACGCAAAGATGACGACGACAGCAGCAGTAGCAGTATAAGTGGTGGCGGCCGACACCGAAAGAAACACCGAAAGAAAAAAGATCGCAAGCGTCGCAAACACAAACGAGACCATTCGGACGATAGTGACAGTGATTCATCGGATGATGAACGAGATCGTAAGCGAAAAAAGAAATCCAAAAAGAAGAAGAGCTCGAAAAAAGACGGGAATGATAGTGGGGACGAGAGTGACGGAAGTCATTATCGTTTAAGCAAATTCTTCAATGGTGCATCCGATTCTGATTGATGAGGATACATGGGCAAGCGATTCCGTCGTGCATTGTGTCACCAAAGCTTAATTTATTAGAGTACTCGTTCACTGTCTGCGCTGTTGAAGACTTCAGTAAAAATCAAGTCTGGTTCCTTCAGAGTAGCATCCATCTACCCACAAGAAGTATCCAGAGGAACATTTCGGCATACGAGTGTGCGACCAATTGTAGTACCGATAATTGTAGTATCTTCATTCTGCAAGAGATGGCATTTGATCATTCATCAAACAGTCAAAAACCAAAGATCACATGCCCTTTGGACACAAAATTCAAAGGCGACCATTATATTAATTACGTTGTTTCATAAAATGGGCAAACCAGCGTTCAATCCACTTCGCGACTTGCTATCGGGCGTAATAATGGCCGCAACATCTGTGCCACAGTTGATTGCTTACGCCGAAACGGTCGGATACGCTGGATACCGAGGTTTGCAAACTGCGGGGCCGCCGCTATTTGCCTGGGGTCTTACGACCGGATCGCCTTTCATGTCATGCGGTGTCACGAGCATCACAGCCCTCATGGCCAAGTCCGACCTGGACGGAGAGGCTTATGCTGCGGAGCACGGTGAAGAGGAGTACGTCAGGCTAGTCGCAGCTTACTCGCTGGCAGTGGGCGTTGCATCGATTGGATTGGCACTAGTCGGCTTTGGGAAACTCGCGAAATCCGTGCCAAAGCCTGTACGCACCGGATTCAAGTGGGGATGCTCTGCAGGGGTCTTGCTTTCGGCGATACCCAATGGATTGTTCCTCAATGGAACTGGAGAGCTCAAAAGCAAGGCATTGCAAGTGGATCTGGTAGCGCAAGTGGCAGAATACAAGGCGCTTTTACCTGGAGCGTACGCGACGTCAAATACTATTTTTGCTTTATCACACCCGCATGAGTGGGGCGTGGAGTCTGCAGCTCTTTTCTCCATTGGAACGGCGTTTGTTATGCAAGCAAAGCGCTTTCTTCCTTCATTTCTCCCACCAGGAACTGAAGTCATTCTCGTTACGGCCCTGGCAACAATCTACAGTGTCCAGGCAAACTACCAAGGCGCAGTCGTAGGTGAAATTCCACAAACCGACCCGAATGCTGGATTTTCCTTCTTGGACGGAAAGATTCGCATTCCAGTGGAAATGCTGGACGTCAAAGCCTTAGTAACAGATGTTCCACTTGTGGAGCAATTTGGAAGCTACGCTATGCTTGCAGTGTCTGCTACATTATTTGCGGCAGTCAATTTTCTCTCTATTATGGGCATTGCCTCTGGTTTTGAAACAGAAAATGGAATTCCATGGTCCGCAGAAAGAGAATGTATTGCCCAGGGTGTGGCTTGCGGAGTTGCCGCCGCCGTCGGTTCTGCTCCCGTTAGTGGCAGTATGAGCCGATCACTTGTATCGGTAAGTTCAATATTCTAATTTGCATCGATTCCATTGCCACCATTGCCAATGTTTCAATAATTTTAAATTTTTCGTTGTGTGCCAAGAGGATGACCGGTACAACATCTCAGCTATCCGCCATAATCACTGCACTTTGCTGGATTTATTTATTACCCTATATGAGCATCATGTCACCAACGCCAAAAGCTGCGTTAAGTGCTGTAATTGTCAGTGCCGTATTAAAATCAGTCGTCTTGCCGAGGACTCTCAATGAATTGGCTGGTGTGGATTTTGTCGTGGGATGGGGTACCGGCATAGCCACAGCCTTGAGTAGCCCTACACAAGGTTTTGGTGCTGGGCTTTTACTCTATTTTGCAACAAGCACCTTCCGATCTACACCGAAACAAAAGAATCAATAATTGAACTTTGCTCTGGTATTCCACCCATTGGATTGAGCGCTAAACTTTAGTTACGAGTGTCGTTTACTCGTGGTATTTTAGTCCCATCGTAGGAAGCATGCCACCGTTGACCGTATTCGGCGATGACTCTTCTTTGCAAATTGTTGAGTTGTTTAGTGAATCACCATCTCTTGTGGAATTCTTTTTTGTCCAAGCAAAGCCCTTTCGATCCACGACTACTTCCAGAAAATCAAAGGCGGAAATCACGCGCGTGCTCTCGCCGACCACCTGTTCTGCTGCTTGACAGGGTAGTTGTGACTCACTGTCCAACCTGCCCGAAATATGGTTTAGCACGAGAAGACTGGCATCCGCATACTTGGCCAAAGCTCCTGCCATAGATGATGTTGAGTGTCCTCGGCGGACACAATGTTCCTTGTCTTCTTCCGCCAGCGTGGCTTCGTGAACGAGGACATCCGCGCCTCGACACAATGATGCCATGGGAGGTGGTATCCCACATGCATCGCCCAAAATTGCCAACTTTCGTCCTTTAAACGGATTTTCAAACAGCACTTCTTCGGGATGAACTTCTCGGCTCTCATCGTCGCTCATAACAGAAAACCCATTTTTCAACGTGGTATATTTTTCACCTGGCTCCACACCAGCTGCTTTGGCACGTGCGGGGTCAATTTTGGGTGGCGGCGTTCGCTCTTCCACAACGTATCCAAAAGTATGTACATAAGGAACATGATTCAGCTCGGCAGCCGTAATTTTGAAATCGTTTCGTCTGGCATTGTCCTTGTTGCGCGTAACCGGCTCCAAGTCTTGGATGATCCATGTTCCGTTGCTGCTACAGGGAATGGTTCTCCGTACAATATTGTCGTGCCGAAATTGGTGAAAGGTTCTTTCCATACTCCTCTGTTTCCAATGAATTCGTTGCTGACCTCCCATCAATTCGTACACTTCAATGTTCATTTTCAATTTGGAATGTGTCAGCAACAAGCTGCTGGTAATAAAATTGTACAAGCCAGGAGGACCATAGACTTTGAGAGTGGAATCTTCTTCATCGAAGACGTTAGCAATATTAGTACTGAGCAATAAGCCAGGCAAGCCCAGAACGTGATCACCGTGCATGTGCGTAATAAATATTCTGGATATTTTCTTCATTTTGATAATGGATTGTTTGACGTGCCTTTGGGCGCCTTCCCCCGCATCGAACATCATGCCTTCAGCTCCTATTCGGAGGAGAGTGCAAGAACTAAGACGAGTGTCTCCAGTCCCTGCGCCGGTTCCTAAAAAGTAGACGTGGAACATGCTGTCTTGCCTGTGATACCGCTCGACAGAATTCTCAGCCAATTCCTCGCCCGTTTCTTCGTTCCAATAGCCATCACATCGCCTCAAATAGGGAATGACATCTGGATGAATGCTGGCCCAGGTTCGTGTATGTTGGACATGTTTTTTATTGTTGATATTGTGAGTGGTGCTGCCATTGTGCGAAACGGTGGTAGCTTCACTACTACTCAGAGTAGTTGGAGTTGTAGTGGCTTCACTACTCAGATATCGGACAAACAAAGATACAGATATTCTAGGCTGCTGCTGAATCCATCCTGATGCAATAGGCCTCTGCACGTGTTGAACTGTTCGTCTAGCCATTGAACATAATTGCCGCATACTTTTATTCTTCTTATTTATTTGTGTGCGAGGTATGAAGGAAGACGATGATGTGTGATGAGTCGATCGCTGCCGGGTTCTACTCACTATTATTTAGACTACTAGTAGCTCTAGTAGTCTACTAGTACTCGCGTATTGCTCCTCGCTCGAGTACCTGTTACTGTAGTTTGGTTCAGTCGAGCGTCGAGCCAGGAAATTGGCTTTTGGATGAATTAACTGCCCAGCTTGATCACAAAGGATCATTCTTAATATTCCCGGGTGGATCGCTTCGCGTGACAGCTCCAACAGAGAGAAGGCAAACAGATCTTCTTTCATCACCTGCTCTTCATCAGAATTCCGAGTGGTTTGACTTTTTGTTGAGCAGACGGGCATAACTAATATCAACTCAAGAAGCCACGATGAATCAGGGATGTTGTTGCTTACAGTGCGTTCGCACCAAAGAGGTTGCTGTGGTAGAAGACCTTGGCAATTTTGAGCGGTTGTTGGGTAAGTTAAACTTTTAGCAGCTGCGGGAAGCATTTTCATTATTTTTTGGTGTGCCACCAGAATGCAGTCGTGCTTGTGGATTTTTTAACTTCCCATTCTTCGTCGCATCTTTCTCCTCGGTTGAATCTTTATTATGTATCTGCAGGCCCTGGTCTACATTTTCTTTTGTGTCCGATCAAGAATATTGTGGGACGTCTGTCTCTACGGATCCAGCAGCTGGACGTCCTCTGCGAGACGAAAACAAAAGGTTGGTGACTCATGTACTGTATTGTAGCGGTTAAGCTTGGTAAAAAAGAAGGACGGTTCCTTAATTCTCTTGTTTTTTCTATCTACTTTTGACGCATTTCAGATAATGTCTTCGTTCAGGTAAGAGATTCGCTCTCTATTGCTCTCTCTCTCTCTCTCTCTCTCTCTCCATTCTCCATTGATTTGTTCTCTCCTTGCTGGATCCCCACCACTAAATTCTAAACAGCTTACCGATTGCTTTTTTTTTTCGTTTACAATCACTTTTTGTTTCGTTTCTCGTAGGTGGCTGTAGCTGTTCAGTACCGTGTCCTTGAAGAAGGAGCTTATGCCGCTTATTATCGTCTTACTGACCCTCGCGGACAGATCCAATCGTACGTATTTGATGTCGTGAGGAGTACGGTACCACGAATGGAACTGGATGAAGCTTTTGCCTCCAAAGACGACATTGCCGAAGCTGTATTGGCACAGTTGAAAGATGTCATGGTCGATTACGGATATGTAAGTTGTTTTTTAGTCCTTTTTGTTTTATTTTTTGATGTCGACTACAGTGTGAAACTTTTTTCTGACTTCTTTCTACTTTCCAATCTCTGTCCGTCTATACTTGAAATCGTAGGAAATTTTGAACACGCTCGTCACGGACATGTCGCCCGACAATAAAGTCAAAGCCAGTATGAACGAGATCAATGCAAGCAAGCGTTTGAAGGAAGCCGCATCACACAAGGCCGAAGCCGACAAGATCAGATTGACGAAGAAAGCTGAAGCGGAGGCTGAGAGTCGGTATTTAAGTGGTTTAGGAGTTGCTCGTCAGCGTAAGGCCATTGTACAAGGATTGCAGGAAAGTGTCACCGAGTTTTCCAACGCGGTAGACAGCGCTAGCCCCAAGGATATCATGGATATCTTGCTCTTGTCTCAGTACTTTGATACGCTATCGAGCGTGGGAGCGAATCAGCTTTTTGTCAACCACGATCCGAGCACTGTCGCCGCCTTGCAATCGTCCATTGGTGGAAACTTCCTGGAAAAGAAGCCTAAAAAGTAATTCAGTGTGCTGGCATAAACGTACGGAAAGCGGAAGAAAGAGAAAAGAATGTGAAAGCAAATGAAGAAATGATGAGTGTAGTGTGTCCTAGTAGTGTCTAGTACACACAGTAAGTGTGAACTGTGCAGGAAGTTGATAGTGTGTCACTCCGTGAAAATCAAAATCCAACTTGTTATGGTACTCTTTCGATGTGTTGTGCGATAAGATACTGCTGTTGAAGCGTACTATGGAAAATCTTACTTTACGTTAGTACCGTAAAAAGCTAGTGTGGAGACTATAGAGTAAATATGAATATTATGGATAGACTGGACTACTTGACTAGACTAGTGTGTGGATACAGAGCAAGCATAGGCACACGACCTAATAGAGAGAGACCTAACTCCTGAGTCCTATGGCAGTCCACCTGGGCTTAATTTGGTACAGCACGTACCTCTAGTAGTAGTAGTAGTAACCGGAGCCCTAAAACGAGCAGATAATACAACAACAAAAAGTAATGACATTCTAACCGACAACGAGCGCGATTTCCTGTGTGCCTGTGCATTACAGCATCTACCTCTATCTTGCATATTTCTATTAAAGCAGCAGCATTACCTAGCAAATTTGCGTTCGATTTAACGATGGCAGCAACTATCGTTCACATGGCAACTGGGTTGTTTGAGGAAGCCAAGGACTATCCACCTCATGCCTGGCTAGATGATCCTCGACTGCCCCTCTTCACTTTTACTTGGGACGATCGAGAGTTTGGTTTCTATGCCATGAGTATCACGTACTGGACAGAAATTTTGGTGGTAGGTACTAACAAACTTGTTAACGTCTCGTGAATGTTCATTCAAAGTTACCAGTGTCCTCTGAATCCTTTCGTATAATTGCACAAGCCCCACCTCGACTCACTCGCCTCTTTCTGGTATACCTTTCCCGATACGACTTTAGGTCATGGCGTTTTTGGGAATACTGGCAGCTGGCTTCTCACAACTTGTATATTATTGCGTGATCCCAAATACGAGAAAGGCAGCAGCTTACATGATTGGATACGGGCTCATCATTCCATTTTGGCTCTGGTTTCCCCAAGAAGTGATTCGCTACATTGATGTTCGGAACAAAATATTTCGATTTTGTATCGCTGCTGTGACTCCGTCACTCTGTGTTTTTCGTACGACAGAAGGTACGTGGTGTGCGAGCATTATTTACTTGTGGATGGCTGGATGATTGAAAATGCTATTTGACGTATGCATACATGCAATCTCACTTCTCACACCGTTTCCATCATGTAACACCGGCCATTGCGGTCACAAAAATCCCAAATATTTGACAAATTAGCAATGCATGGTTTTACACCAGAGCACGCTACACAATCTGCAAAATCTTTCATGATTTATTATGGGCTGCCAATGGTGGCCAGGTATGATCCTTACATGAAAGAGTATGTGAAAGCTTCGCCAGCTCATATCCGCCAGCGATTCTGGCAGGTGTTAGGTTCCTACGTCTATACTGGAACTGTTTATTCCGTATTTTTCATGTTTCCCAACCACTTTCCTTCCTGTGGTACACGATACACGGACCATCCCATGACGCTAAGCTACATTTTGAGCAATGTGAGCCTAAGGAACACTGCCTTTTATACACGTAAGTTGTTTTTTGTGGTTGTGGGCTAGACTTTACAATCTTTACTACCGATATGGACGTGCATTCCTTCTTACAGCGACCCTTGGATGTTCTTGCAGTGTTGTTTGAAGCGACACTGTCCACCAGTGGCAACGGGGGTAACTTTGTCTCGACTCTTTTGACGGGATATGAAATGGAACCATTTATGAGGAATCCCATTTTTGCCTCGAATACTTGCGCTGAATTTTGGAACAAACGTTGGAACAAGCTGATTCAAACACTCTTGTCGCGCGGGATCTACCGACCAATGCGGCTCATTCTCCCCACCTACGTTGCGCTGCTTATGACGTTTGTCATCAGCGGTCTGTTTCACGAGTGGCTCATGATGATTATTTTCGCCCCCTTGCCAGAAGAGTTGAATGAGAACGGGAAGTGTGTTTCGCCAAAATGTTTTAATTTGACTCATGGTTCAGCGGTGGTATTCTTTTCTTGGATTGCCTTCATCATCACGATGGAGTTTCTTTTTACTCCAAATTATTTTTTCAAGCAGCCGGTTGTCACGTACAAGTTTCTCTGCTCAGCCCTGACATCTCTTGGAGGTATTTTCTTTCTGGATCCGTATGTTCATACTCGCTTTTTTAATGAAGGATACGTGGGATATTTCATGGTTCACCCGGTTGGAAAGTGGGTGTAATCTTCACAAATGGCATTTATGGATCTATGTACATAAAGCTAAAATGGATGCCTAATGTTTAAAAATACTTCATTGCGGTTGGTTTTTCCCTCCTCTTGTGTGTGCCCTCCCGGGGCATTTCTCCCGAGGTGGATAGCATGGTCAAAGGTCGCAGGAGTAAAATGTGGATGTCAAGACTTTCTGCTTGACATTGATGGAAAAGACAAAAGACCAAGCAAACAAAATTGTTCGCGACGTACCAACCAAAATTATTCGAATGCGATTTGTAAGGCTACGGGGCAAGTCACTGCTAGTAGCTAAAAGGCTCTGAATGGTGGTATCGAAAACGGCTACTGTACCTGGTACTCAATGCAGCACTGGGCAATAGTTTTCTGACAGCTTGATTTGGCTTTATCTGGTATTTTACTTGTCCGGGTGGTTTGAAAATGTCCAACGGCATCACGTGCGTTAATTATTTTTTTCTTCGGCCGTCTCGCCTGTTCGTGGAGCCTGCTGGAATTTCTACAACTGCTAGACTACTCTAGTCTACTACCAGCCATTCGTAGGTCGCTTCTCTGCTAGTAGTAGTACTTTGCTAGTAGTAGCTGTAGTCGTAGGCAACGTGGCGCACGATTAGTGACAGCTTATTAAACAGCGTGTTTCTGTAGGCGGGTTTGCGCGTTGTGAGCAGCAGCAACAGCAGCCAACAGCAGCAGCGAGACATCAGCATATATTGGATAACAACTCGGCAAACTAAGGTCTTTGCTGTTGTTGATTAACTATCCTGATATCACTACCGCGTCGACTTAGACCTATCTTCCTCTTACTATATTCGTTTAACCACAACAACTATCAGTTCGAAGTAGATCTAAGTCAGGTTTTTGGAGGTTTTTTGGGGTCTTCATCTCCTCTACGGAGTAGACGCCTGTTTTTGTTCGTGCTCTCTGAGTTCTGAGTAAACTGTAGCCCTACTCGTTCTTGGTATTGCGTATATCCATCCATCTATCCACACATACAATCCCACGCTAGTTCTGCACTGAAACCTTATCTCCCGCGTACCTTTGTATCAATCTTTTCGAGATAACAACATACTGTATAAGCGCTTTTAAGGCTCTCGGTTCCAATACCTCAGTCACACCATTTCGAACATTGACAGTATGGCGAGTGCTCTCACGATGGTCCGCTCTCAACCCCCGGGCACGAAAAGCAAAAAACCACCGCCGCCACCACCCCCTCCCAGGAAAAAACCACCACCTCCCCCCCCTCCGCCCAAAAATGGTGGACCACCCAACCACCCTTCCCAGCAATCTGCCAAGCGTCCTGCGGATCCTGTCGCTGCAGCGTCGGCTCCCAGTGCTAAGCGAGCTCGCAAAGCGTCTGTCTCCATTCAAGCTCCCGTTGTGCTCCGTGACGTGAATGTCTTTCTGAAGAAACATCAAGTCGGACAGGGCACATACGGGTACGTATTCTGTCTAACTACTAGTCCATGAAACGTGTTTCTCATCCTTTCGAGCGACACATGACTGACAACGTTCACTTATCCTTTATGGTCCACCCTTCATCGTACTACACCAAATCACTTTATGAACCCATCTTTGTGTATTTATTAGGAGTGTTTTTGTTGGTCAAGACCGAGAGACGAATGATATTGTGGCCTTGAAGCGCATCAATACGGAACAAGAGGCTAATGGGTTTCCTATTACCGCTCTCCGCGAGGTGAAAATCCTCAAGGCGCTCAAGCACAAGAATATTGTTAACCTCAAGGAAATTGTCACTTCCAAGGGTGAGTCGCGAGGAAAACGTTGGCCATGTATTTTCGTTCGTTCCAAGCGAGGAAAGGATCCTGCTTGCTTGGCAGACTCTCAGTTTCGCACGTCGACCCAATTTTCTACGGGATGACATGCAGTTCAAACTGCCAATACCAATTGCACGGCTACTATCACGGAGCACTCTTTTTTTCGCACGCGCTCTGTATAAGTCATTGCGACATTTATTCCCTGTTCTCTTCTCGAACGCCTCGTACCATTCGTAACTCGTCCACAATGAGACAATATCTCTAACAAACTTCTTCTTGCTTGTGATTGTATTGTACAACACAGACAACACGCAGATCCCCAAAAATGTTTTCATGGTCTTTGAATACCTCGAGTACGATTTGACAGGGATCCTTGAAACTCCCGAGATTCGATTTTCGCAGGATCATCTCAAGTCTTGGTCGCAGCAGCTCTTGGCCGGTACCCACTACATGCACAAGAACAAGGTCATTCATCGTGATCTCAAGAGCTCTAACCTCTTGATTAATAAGCGTGGAGAGCTCAAGATTGCCGATTGGGGTCTTGCTCGCAGCTGGAACAGTGAGATGAAGCGCTTGACTAACAAGGTCATTACGCTCTGGTACCGCCCACCGGAACTTTTGCTAGGATGCAACGAATACACTCCCAAGATTGATATGTGGAGTGTGGGTTGTATCATTGCCGAAATGTTTCGTCGTTCGGGCTTTCTCAAAGGTGCCAACGAAGTCACCCAGCTGGACTTGATCTTCCGCACGTGCGGGCACCCCACCGAAGCTAGCTGGCCAGACATTCGTAAAACGTGCCGTCTCTGGAAGCAGTACGAACCTTCTGCAGGAGAACCTCGCTTCCCAAATCGGCTCCGCGAAGCCCTTCGATCGCAGCTTCCCAATCCAAAATGGATGACGGACAACGCTGCTGATTTGATTGAGAAGCTCATGATTTTGAATCCAGAGAAACGCTGGAGCGCCGAGCAAGCCTTGGACTCGGACTACTTTTTTGAAGCCCCGATTGTCAAGTCGCCCGACAAGCTCAGCATGAATTTCTCGGTCACTAGTGTACATGAGTGGGAATGTCGACGAAAGTACGAGCAGATGATGGCTCAGCGCAAGGCCAAGATGCAGGCCGCTGGGGCCAATTCTGCGAACGGCTCTCGTCCAGATCCATGAAACGCAACCTAGTTGAGCGCATGTACCGTGGTCTAGCACGATCCCACACACCCTTTCCTCTATCAATTTGCATCCCTCCTTTTTACGAACTCCGTTGTAACAAAACTCAAAGAAACAAGAATAATTTTCGAAGCAGGTTCTTCTCTCTACAATTCCGACCTGTGCTTACATGTTGAAGTGTATCTTGTGTTCCTGATTACCCGTGGCTAACCAAACCCACTTCACAAAACAAATCATAGAAAATGGAGCAGCACGTCAAAAATGTTGCACCGCCAAAAAATAAAAACATTCTTTTATCGCTATATGTTGCACTGTAGACAAGATCGTTCTACTCTACTACGAAGAATCAACATATCCTTTTACTCTGCCACGCTTAGATAAACTAGTCGCATTTGAGTCCTCCATTTGCAACAGCTCGGTACTATTCATTTAAAAATCAATAAGCAGGAATAATGAGAAATTGAGACGACGAAGGCAAACAACGTTGAACACGAAGCAAACAATCAAACTTACATATCGACTGTCGCAATAAGTAGGACGACCGGAGCTTTGTTGTGCAGCAACATCTGCAAGCTTATCATCATACCGCAGTCGTTCTAGCATGGCTGGATTGTACTCATCGAATTTTGGCTTGACCGACAAGGACACATTGTATGCAACACATGAAGCAACCCATAATGCTCCAGCTCCCAGAGAAAACAATTTGAGTCTGTCCACGACAGGTTTGACTTGATCCTCGTACAGCAATTCATCTCGTAGTTGCTCTTGCTGGCTTTTTCTTTCAAAATCACCGTCGTACCACCCGGATTCTTCGTATTCAATAACATTATTGGTCAATCGTGCTCCAATGTAGCTCCATCCCGAGTATATCCTGATCAATATGAAGACAATTACTAATGTGGCACCAACGTTGGCAGCGGCGAGTTTTTGCATCAGGTATCCTGATTCAATATGAAAGTGCAATGGATTCAAAGTGTCAGAAAATGGATAAGCGATACTCGAACAAGAGGAACAAAGGAGAATGTCCTTACCCTCTTGTGTAAAAGTTGCTCCTGCAATGGGATAGCATCTGCCGTCGCGTGGTAGGGAAACATGATCAGAAGTGTGAGGGTCCAGTTTGTAAAAATCATGGAGCTCTATCGTGTCAACGAAACTGCTTACATGACTGCAAAGAGAACCGAGTAGACTGTCGCCAACCGAGAGAATAATCCCAAGTTTCCACTCTCCAGAGCGGCCCAACCAAACATGGGCTGAGAAGTGACATCTAGAAACTCATTCACTGGTCTCTGATTCTCTGGCACCGCGTCGGCTCCAAAACTTGTTTCAGGTCTCATGGATGTGCCATCATCCTCTTTCCCAACAGCCAAGGCCGAGCTTGATGCTCGAGAAAAGGAAATTCCGTGTGTGATGGAGGGTGTAACAAAGGCTACGGCACAGTTGTGGGAAAGTGGGCCAGTCAAGGCCAGCATCAGGAGACAAGATTTCATTTCTTTTACTTGTGCCTATTACTGTTTTTCTGCTTGTAATTTTGTGTTTTTGATGGGATTGCGCGTTGGTTGCTGTTTATTTGCTGGTATGCTGTGCTTGTGCTATGCTTGTGCTGTTCTTGTGCTGTGCCTGTGCGTGTTGTGGTCGTGTACTGGTGCTCTTTCATCATGAGTCGATGTTGTAGTAGTGACAGAGCAATGATCAATGAGAAATGAGAAAAAAGTGGTCGAAGCCACGTCATAAAAGATGAAATACCTATGTTTGATCCACCCGAGCATATCTGAAATATTTCTACTTTCTCGTACTCGAGTACCTGGTACAGTGAAAAGAAGAATTCTAATGATGATAATGATGCATTCAGGCCCTGTATCAGCATCCAGGCTCTGGATCAGCATCTGGGCTACTATCTCAGGCCTCATAGAGATAATGTTGGCTGTGCAGCTACGAAAGACAATACGGCCTAATTAAGACTTCCTATCATTAAATAGTCCATTATTTACGTTTCAATAGCAAGCATACTCAATCCAAGTCTATTCTCCCTTATCCTTCTTGTCATCGTCATTCTTTTTCTCTTCTCTCGTGTTCCGTTTCATGTTTGGGTCAATTCTGCTCATATCCACTTCGAATTGAGGCATTCGGTTAGACACAAGCTTCCCAATGAGAGGAATTTTATCAGGTGTTTTCCCAAGGAGAGAACTGACTGTGCAGTATCCAATGGCGGCCAAAAGCGTGAAAAACACGGCATCACTTCCAATTTCGGTCACAGCTTGCGGCACCTGAACTCCGCCCACGCCCTGAACAATGACAGCGTAAAGGGCCGCGAGAAGACCAGGAAAGAACAAAAATATATCTAAAAAGATAGCTTGTTGCATATTGAATCTTCAGGAAAATGAATAGTCAGTCAACCGGGCAACTTCATCTGTGCAAGACATTCTATACACAGCAGACGGACTTACCTAATCAATTTGTTGATGCCTGGGTTGCTGGACAAAAAGTTGAGAGCAAAAAATGCAATCAAACCTCCAAATGGGACAGCCTTGTAGAGAGCAAATAAAATGGCAACAATTGTGACCAGTGGATTGTCTGTGTTTTCCATAATGATGAACCTTCCAAATTGAAGTGAATCCATTAGAGGAAATAAGTACGGAAGAATAGACAGCAATTTCTCAGATCCTGTAGGTTCTCTATCATTTATCATTGCCAAGGACGCCTCCAAATACTTTGCCATTTCCTTCTCCATTTTAGCAGCCTTGTCGGCTTCTACAGCAGCTCTCTTCTCTTCGATAGCTAGTGCCTCCAAGCGATTACGAAATTGATCCACTCCCTTAAACTCATCTAGCTGCAGGACTCCGTCGCCGGAAGTATCAAAATCCTCCATCAATTTCTTGACTCTTCTTTCTGGTAATTCCATCTTGAACGACTTTTCGAGACCTGCCTTTAGCTCATCAAGACTAATTTCTCCATCCTTATTGGTGTCGAACTTGATAAAGGCTTTTTCTGCTGCGTCTGCCATTTGCTTAGCTCTTTCTGCCTCTAATTCCAATGCCTCCGCTCGCAACTTCGCGGCCATGGATTTTAATCGTTCGATTTCATTGTCCTTTTCGGCCTGTTCTTCCGATGAGGAAAACAAAGTTACGGGCGACGCCTCGAAGCGAGATGTATCTAATCTGTGGCTGATACGTAAGGATGCGGGAGCAGCGGAAAAGGCATGAATCACGTCCACCACGAAGAGAACTATGGCCACAAGTCTGGCTGAGAAATGAAGAATAGTCATTGTTTTATCTAGCTAGATATGTTGGAGTACATAATAGCTGGCGGATTCCTTTTCTGTTGGCTGCTGTGAGAAGATCAGAAAACGCAAATCTTTAAAATTTTTGACTTCCACGTCACAACCATTATTTTATTGCTATGATTTTTTTGTTTTGCTAGAAAATGTACAGTAAGATTACGGGTAGTAGAAGAAAAGCTATACTATGTAGTATCCTTCCCTATCCTTTTTCCTCTCGAACGAGCAAGCTCGTCGCAATTGTCTTCTTAATACACAACATTAGAATGGGTGAATGGCACGCCTACGTTTTCTTTCCAAATTCAATTTTCGCATCGAATTCATCTTCATCGTCAGAATCGGCCAGAAAACCAGAATTGCTGCTCCTAGACACTGGAGCTGGTTTTGGTTCGTCCAATTCCATATTGTATGAGCTGGTTGTGTCCATGGGTGTTGGCTTCTGACTGCTCGGTGGGGCTACAGGGACCGCATTATGCGACAGCACTTTACTAGGTCGATGAACCGGAAGCTCATAGCCGAGCAACGAAGCAATTGCTTCTACGATGCTATTATACTGTGGCGTGATGTTTGACGGGGCTTGAAGCAAGTCAACAATAGTTGAAGGCAATGGTAACGTGACTATCCCAGTTGAAATGAAGAGCACCCAAAAGGACGAGGATAGTGAGTAAATTTCACAATTGACAGACACACCGAAAGCCCAAAGACATCCACGTTTAAATGAAATTACGAAATGCACGTACTATTTTCCCGGCCCTGCACGACGTGCGTAATACGAGCACTTCTGGACATTCGAATCGCATTCCCTAGACAACCAGAAATGTCTTTGAAGGACAGACCTGCTGTTCCAGCTGACAGTGCAGTGCTACCATCTGCCAGAAGGATAGTTGCATTGTCAGATTTAACTTCGTCTGTGGAGAAGAACAGACGTGAGGTGAGGAAACACGTGGTATTTCAGCTACTCGCAAAGAAAACAACGGACTTACTAATTTGGCTCATCACAGTGTCAATGGTCATGTTGACGTCATGATAAGTAATGTCGACATCTTTTTTCTGTCCAAGACGATAGCAGCGATCTTCGCATTGAGCCATAACCATTGGATTCCAGAAGCGATCAACAAACCAAACATGATTTGCGCAGACAAGGTTGAGACCGGTTCCACCAGTCTGCACTGTCATGAGCAGCACTCGGCAATTTGATGAATCATCTTTGAATCGGTCAAGTTCATCTTCGCGTGCATCATTTGGAATATCACCGTCAAATCGAGCCGTCTCAATTCCTAGATCGTGAAACATGGCTTCCAGCAAATCTAAAGAGCCTACAAAAAAGGAGATTCCGACGACACACAACCAAATCGTTGGTCCGTTGTGCGCGCTTTTGACACCATCGAAAAAACAAGCAGCAAACAGCATAAAAGACTTACCTTTAAAGAAACTAACAACCAAAGCCTTTTCGTCAACGGGAATCTTAAAGAAATCTTCAATAATGCTTTCCAACTTCGCGGATGCTCGAAATCCACCCCACAAGTTCTTGCAATACACGCGTCGATAAATTTCGAAATCTTCAGACCCCTCTTCCGCGGCAACACTCCCTGCATGCTTTGTACCTTCCTTTTTCTTTCGGAGCAAATCCTGACGACCGCTATCCAAGCGCAATCGGCCGATCAAAGTTTCACATAGCGGACAGCCTGCACCCTTTTCTTCAAGGTCCTCAACACATGATTCACATGCAAAGTGGCGAATACCTTTTTCAGCAGTTTTGCACATAGTTGCTGGAATGGCTACAATTTCTCCAGTCCCTTTGTTGCTATCAAAAGCAAAATCTTTGTTCTTCGCTTCAACTTCTTCGACGTCGTCAACCATGAGATCATCATCTTCACCATTGATATTTTCATCCTCTAAATTGTCTAGATTGTCGTTCTGCTCCTGTGACACATTTTTTTCTTTTTGGTGGGCTTTGACCTGGCGCTTGCAACAGACACAGCGGTTGTGTTTCTCGAGACTTGTCAAGACATGACTCATGCAAGAACGAGTGGGAGAAAAGAAAACGGTAAAGTTTCGACCTCCTCCGGGAAGCAATGGGTGAATGAGAGCCGACCGCATGCAACCAGCATAGGCGAGCATAACCTCAAAATATTGTCTCATTCGTTTCTGTGAAACAGGATTCCATCCGTTCTTCTCCAATTTTTGAAATTTTTGAAGAATATTCAAGAAGTCGTTTTCGTATTTTTCGTAGACAAATAGTTCCAGAGGCAATGCAGCTACATGTTTGCAGGTGACTGTCTTAGTTGGTAAGTTGGCTGCAATTACGTCCTTTCCCCGACGAATCAAAAATGCTTGATTCCAATCTCGAATCGATTCGACTACACTGCAAGCAGCAGACGATTTTGTGGCTTTCTTCCACCATTTCTCGTTGGCGCTTTCGTCAAGGGGGTCAATGTAGGTCATGAGGCTGGCCAAATCCTGTGTCGAATTATTCTATGGAAGAATGGAATTGGATCATATCGGAACGTATGAGTAGAATAAGCTATGAAAAAAAGACACCGAAATTCTGTAGACGACTTACAAAGGGAGTCCCGCTCATGGCAATCATGCGCTCCGCATGAATACCCAGCAACCCCGCAGCTGCACCCCAATACGTCACGAGCGACTTTAAAAAATGCGCTTCATCAATACAGACAGTCTGGTATGTACGTTCACAATCCATGTATTCACCAAGTGTATCCGTCACAATCTTTCCATTTAAGGACAAAAACAATGTCCGGTCAGAAGCAACAGCAAAGTAAACGTTGTTCAAAGCAATTTTATGTACGTACCTCGCTGATTGTTACTTTGTCTTCTTTGTCGATGTGAAAGTTTTCCTCCTTTCCCTTTTCAGAAAGGTATTGATTTTTCAATATGGCTTGACATTTTCGCGGGGCATTTGGAAGAAGAGCCGACGGTTTGAATGTCTTTGTTTTGGCGTCGCCCCACATGTTTCGCATTTCCGTCTGCAAATCGTAGCGGTTGCAGAGTACGAAAATTTCTCCCTTCAATCGATATTCTGTTTTCTTGGCGACAAATCGAAATATTCGCTTGCCGTCTACACCAGCCTTTAGCAATGTTTCATGCCACTGCGTAAGTACTGCATTATTAGGACTTACAATAAGGGTCGGCTTGATTGGCGTCTCTTTACACCGGGCGATCGCATTCCGCAACAGGCACGCCACCACGGCTTGAACAGTCTTGCCTAGTCCCATGTCATCGCTAATTTTTTTCAGAGAATTAAATTGTTAGCACCACTAGTGAGCAAATACACTGTACTGTCATTAGGATCATAACACAACTTACGCCAAAAGCACGCCTCGATCACTTCCCTTCCGTCGTGGTTTACAGTTCCGTAGTACCTTGACAACCCAATCAAAAACAGCGTTGTCGTGGGCTTCCGGGGAACTTTCGTTGTGTTCCTTCAACATCATCTTTCCAGGAAAGTCGTCAGGAACACCCACCAAAGCTCGTACGCCGTGAAATTGATGCTGGAGCAAGACGTAATTGCAATCCACTTCGAACACAATCACTTGCAAATTGCGATCCATTGCGTTTGGAATGCTGGCCAATGTTGCTTTCTTTTCGGCGGGACTGAGATCCGGAAAGGCTTCGACAAAGCTCGTCATGGGCCGCATCCGGCTACTATTATTCTTCGACGCTTGCGTTTGTTTCAAAGGTTTTGTTGGTTGCTGTTGGCCTTTGTTGTTGATGCGGCATGTGCTGTTGTTGGAGAAGAATGATGTGCATTCCTTCTTTTTCTTTGAACTTTGGCATGTGCTCAAGCGTTGGTTGGGGTGGTCGTTTTCTGCTCCGGAAGCAACGGTCCGCTTCCTGTTACTACTCGGAGTAGTTGTTACTGGCATGGTTGTTGCCGTTTTCTTTGCAATTTTCTACAGAAGAGAGAAGAGTACTGTAACTTGTTGTTGAAAATGATGATAATGGAAACGAACAATCGAAAGTGGCAGATTCGTCGCCTTTACTCCTACTCGTGCCGTGGGCCCAATGTAAATGGACGTTGATGGATTGTTAGATTAAGTGATGATTATGTTTTCAATTTTTCATGTTGAGATTCACCATGAGAGGAGCAACGTGTGCTTCATTTCTTGTCATTGTGGCCTGGCAAAATAACTCTACTACTAGTACTACTATTCTAGTCTACTACTACTACTAGCTACTACTAGTCTACTATGGTGCACTACTCCTAGTAGTAGTGTAGCTATTACTCGTACCCAAAACTTTGCGCCAAAACGAGAGAGAAATGGCACAAGCCGGACGATGCGATCTATCCGGAATATACCTCACAATTCAAGAAAATTTTCTTATTCCTCGTGTACAAACAATTCTTTCAAGGTAGTCTCCGTAAGTGGAGCGAAACTGGCGTCATCCATATAAATTAATTATGACTACTCACACAAGGATAGACCCACGTCTTTGCTAGAGCTTGTAGCACTTGCCACACCCCAGAACCAAGAGCGAAAGCTGGGGTCGGTTACCGGATCGTAGAAGCGAAACTTGGAACGAAGTGCCGTTAATTCATCGGCTGAAAGAGTCGACAGGGCTGGAAAATGAGCCAGTTGTTGTTCGGGTGGATCGGCGTGTGATGGGGATAATCTGGAGGTGAATCTACGGCTCATCGAGTCACCCTCCTTGAGCATGTGAAGTTTGGGCATGGGAAAACGATTCTTTGAGCGTTCCTGCAGAAAAGTCTTAAAATCTTGCCGAATGGAATCATATTTGGGTTCCAGTGTGCCTTGCCCAGACCACACAAATAAGTCGTCTTCGTGATCGGCAGCAATAACACACTTACAAATAGAATTTTGTCGCAGCGAAGAGCATAAAATGTGAGGGCCCGAGTTTTTAAAAGATATGCCAAAACCCACGCGAGGATCACTTACATTATCCCACAAAGATAATGTTTCAGCTGGCACAGACTCTTGAGATATAGTGCCTAAAACAGAGCCAGAGCTCCATACTACAGGTGCCATCATATTGAGACAGTCTTCCAGCGGAAGCCGCAGAAACATGGACCTAATTTCGGCCCGATCGTCGGTAGACTGGATTGGACCAGTACTGAGAAGAGAGCCCCTTCGTAGATGAAATAGGCGCCTCACTGCTCCCGCCAGCTCCGGAGGAAAGGCAAAGTCAAGTGATGTAGATCCGCCGCTTTTTGCTCCCATTGATATTCTTAATGAAACAGAAAGGTATCAAAGTGAGTGAAAAGAGAGAAAATGTTTCACAAAGCTGGCAGAGCACTCGACATAGCTGAGGAAAGACTTACCCACCCAAACTTTGTTCTAGCCGCAGCAGTCGGAACGCCCCGGATACTCTTTGGATGGTAGCATCCAGATCGCGTTGTGCTTCGTAGGCAAGTCGTTCTAACTCGTCTTTTCCAGGCGCGAGCACGACCTCGGTAGTATCTGAAATTTCCCTTCCATACATGGATCTGTAAACAGCTTCTTTTCCCAGCAGTACGGGAATAACTTCCTCATCGACGGAATCTAGAAAATCGTGAACTGTTTTTGCAACTGGTAATTGGTGACTGCAAACGCGCGTGACTAGTGTCTTTCCATCCTTCTCCACATACCGCACGGTGCATTGAATAAATGCATTCTCTTCTATTGGGTAGTGTTCGTTGATGCGGAACATGACTGACAAAGTTGCCAGCGGATCAACGCGACCTAGCGATAACCTGATGAGTGTCTCGGCGACAGCCTCCTTATCTGGCAGCTCGTTTGTTTGAAAATTCCGGCTTGCAGCCATAGAGGCGCCTATGGCAAAAGCAGACCTTTCGTTACTTAGCAGATTCTTTTGATCGGCTTCCAAGAGCTCGCCCGATCCGACCAAGTGTGTCGCCGACAGGAAGCTGGAGTAATGGGGTAGTAAGAGAAAAAGGCAGGTATGAGAGGGGGTGGCTCAAGTCGCGCACACACTAAGAGTGCTCTCAAGCTATACCGCAGAATACAAACTTACGCCGACATTCGCATGTCTACCATACAGCCTTCCAGATGCGTAGAGGTATGATGATTTGATGTGACGGCAATAGTAGGATCAGAGTTAGTAGCTTTGGACTTGGAAATGTATGTTTCGCTCAACAGAAATTCCATATTGTACTTCAAATGGGGCGTTTCAAAGGTTTCGTGAGGAATAACGTATCCACCAGAAGGTTCCACCACTGCCTGAAAGACAGGCATTGCCAGTTCGTGGGCTCCGGTACAAAATACATCAATCCCAACTTCGTGTTCTTGCGCAACAGCGGCAAGCTTTTCGAAGTATTGGACCGCACTGGATAACCGCTCGGGTTTGATAACATCGGCTGGTTTGGTACGAGAAGGAGTTTTCCGTTTCGAAGATCGGTCCATCTCTGGTATAACTACGCTTCCGTCTCCGATGTTAGGGCATCCGTTGGTAAATAATAAAATTTGAGATCTCGTATTGGTTTTGCTTTGACTGATGGTTGCTAAATCAATGGCGCACTGCAAGGCTTCTCCTGTACATCGCGATG
>Ga0100380_10001709_pt1 | contig 23832 bp, 9 predicted proteins | sample CryGeymeta201504_FD_80417 | JGI IMG/M metagenome (GOLD analysis project Ga0100380, IMG submission 80417) | Groundwater microbial communities from Crystal Geyser aquifers in Utah, USA - Crystal Geyser metaG 2015-04 | ecosystem: Environmental > Aquatic > Deep subsurface > Groundwater | place: USA... | reverse complement strand
TAGGTACTGCAGACAGAGAAGGGGACATAAAAGGCTGAGTTGATTGCACTGCAGAGGGCTGAGAGCTAGGTACTGCAGAGGGCTGAGAGCTAGGTACTGCAGACAGAGAAGGGGGCATAAAAGGCTGAGTTGATGGCACTGCAGAAGGCTGAGTGCTAGGGGTCTACTACTCTAGGTCTACTACTAGCTAGCTACTACTAGAGAGTTGTAGCATACTAGTAGAGCTTTAGACCACGCGAATACATAATATTTTAAATATTATTCGTAGCTAGCTTTCGGATTAGCTGTTGGAGTAGCATCCTACAGTAGCTAGCTAGCAGGTATTTTAGCCGCTAGGGGGGTTGAAAGATGCACGCTTTTTGCTAGAGTAAGATCAAAAAATAGCTTCAGTACACGCAATACACGGATTGTATCTTTACCTACCACTTTTGGACTCGGAATTTTCCCTAATGCTTGTCATAAAACAGATAACCTTGATTGTTGATCAGGTCTGACACAAAATGAAAGAATGGAGCGTGGCAGCTCCGATTTTGTGCTCTGGTACGGCGCCTGCAGATACCCTTTGAAATGGATTTTCTTATACAATTATAAATGTGCTCCTGTCTTTAAAACTTTGTATATGTGGACTGAATGGCATAGATTGGACAATCGTTCTGCTTGCTTGACTCAAAGTACATGTGCTCGCATAGTACTCATTTTTTGCCAGTCGTAACAAAATCTCTAAAAAAATCCGAGAAGCGCTTACATAGTCCACTTTAATTCCTTGGTTTCTCGTAGCGCTTGACTAGTCTTTCGTCGTGCTTGGGCCTTGGTCAAAAGGAAATATTTCCCGTTTGCTTCATCGCGCTTGATGAATCGACCTCCATATCCTACCACATGTTCCACAATGGCACGAGATAAGTCTGTCTTGGCCGTCTTGGCGCCGGTACTCTGGTAAGTCCGTTTCATTTCACTGACGACTTGACGATATTTCTTGTTGCCGGCGTGGTGGTTGGATTTTCCTCCACGACCACAAAGGACGTCACAGTCCCGAACTTTTTCAACGTACAACTTTTCCTTGGTCGCCAAGTCTTCTGTACGCGGATTCTTTTTCTTGGTCTTTTTCGAAGTTGTACTAATATCGATAGACTCAATAATAGAGTTGTTGCTAGGTGGAGGTGGCTGCTTGTTGGGCAAGGCCAATGAGGCAAGCAAATCCAGACCTCCCTCCTTCTTTTCGTCATCCTTGTCGTCTCCATCGTTCATAGAATCGACATCATCTTTCTTAACCGAGTCTTCCTCAGCCTTCACTGCTGGCGTATCTTCCTTCATTACCTTCGTAGCAGTTTGTAATGGAGGCATGGGAGGCACTCCAGTAGGTGCAGCACCTTGAGGATGATGAGCCGCGGTCAGCGGAACCGCCATAGTCGGATAAACTCCTGGAGGTGGCATAACGTAGGGATAAGGGCCTCCCGACAATCCCGGTGGCGGAGGATAAGGCACAAGATATGGCGGGTGTGCATGCTCGTGGGTAAGTCCCTGCGGGTGGTGAGATGTTGCTGGTGCAGCCGGTGGAGCAGTTGGGTTCCCGGACGAAGCTGTTGCTTTGGGTTCGGAGGACGCTTCGGCGGTGCTCATTTTACTGCGGTTGATTTGGTTTCTCTAGTTAAAGTATGCCATAGAGTAAGAAACGAAAGTTTAATATAAGAATAGCAAATGATGTATTGGTTTTTTGATGGAACAAGGAAGAGAAGGTCTTAAAATTCAATTATTCTCCGGTGGTGGTGCTCCTGGCTCCAGATAACTCGATAACTGAAAACTGCCGCACATTCTCAACTCAAGCGATTTGGCACTGATTCTTTGCTCTTTAACATGATCAACCAAACAACAGGCGCCAGCAGACGCCACGATGGATATAATATGACAATCATATGATGCGCTCATGGACTCACCTTCAATTAATGACACTCCTGCTAGAGTACGAGTAGTAGCATTTAATATGCTCATGCATGTATGATGATGAACGACTGGAGGATATTTTCAGCAAGACTGAAGCTGGCGGAAGCAAGGCGGCGTTGTTGACTTATTTTAGCGTCGTCGTTTTTCGAAGGAAGAAGGCGGCGCAAGCCAATCTCATTTCTGCAAGTTTCGACATCAAAATATTTCGATATCGCCAGGGGAGACGAGACATTTTAATTTTTGAGAAGTTACAACATTATTTCCCCGCCGTACTGGGACATCCATACTGTACTCATGACTCCTCCTCCTCATGAAAACTTAACTAGTCTAGTGTACTGTAGCTGCGTAGCTAGAGAAGACCAATACCTTATTGGATACCTTATTGGGAAAAGTACGAGTACAACATTGCTTCTATTGCGTTACATTATTTATTTACACTTATTGTTGGCAGAAGGATGCAAGGCGATGCTGATGCCGTTCTTCTTCGACAACTGGATCTTTCCATTGGCTGGTCTAGGCGTTGTTCGAAATGATTCCTCCAAGAGCTCCAAACTTTTCTAGTTCTGCCAGCAAGGTCTCACTAGCCCAATTGCTAAATTCCTTATCACCTTCAAAATCGTTCGACATCATGGCATTGGCGCATGCTGTAACACTTTCTACAGTTTTCTGGAATAAGGGACTCACGCTTCCTCGGCGGCCCTCTCGCAAGTTTTCTTCGGCCACACTCGCAATTTGTTGGATTAAATCCGTCAAGTCCTCCCAGTTCTCACTGCGGTGGCTCAAGGGAGGCAAAACTTTCATCAACACGATACCCAATACAGTGAACGTATTGGCGCGAGACACATCAGCAGTTAGAGGCGGCTGTTTGTTGACCATCAAATACAAAATAGCCAGCCATTTGTCGTCAGGAATTTCGTCTACCGCTGTTTCCTTCATGATACGACTATAACATTCCATGCCGCAGTTTGAATGCTCTTCATCGATAGAACGGCAGACGCTGTAAACCGACACCACAACATTTTGCCATAACTCTTTGTCGGGGACCTTGCCGCGGGTAATGCCCAACGGATCCTGGTCTCTGGCGGCAGCGCCGCCATTTTCTGTAGCTTCCGTGTTATCCTTCTTGCCGTTCACACCACCTGCTGCCTCTATCGAATCGGGTGCCACCTTCAAAACAACCAAATGACGATAAACTTTTTCAAGACACAACATAGCAGGTAACGATAATGAAAGATCGTTTTGGTAAAAGCCTAGCACAAAACGAATCAAGATTCTCGTCAGAGCCAAGCATGCGTCTTTGGAAAGTGGAGGTGGCTGTTCACCATCTTCTTCGTCGGGTGTTTGGCTACCAGTTTCCGCCATGGCCGCTACCTCTTCGGATTTCACTGTTTGTTCAAACGTCAACGTCGATGCAGATTCCGAGGTCAAATGGTCATCTGATACCTCTTCGGGTGGTGATGGCAAAGCATATTCCACGGTCGAGGCGATGCCATCGAAGACAAAGCCACGAGCAGCACTGTAATTTGCTAACATATCCAAAGTATCGCCCATAAAGGTCCACTCATTGGGTGTTTCAAAATAGTGGAACGATGCTCGCAAGATGATGGCCAAGCCGCAGGCCATGCGATCGGAAATTTGAGCAATGAATTTACGAGGGAGTGACATCATTAGCAAGTGCAGCGACGCACGAAGATGAGGTCGGAGCTTTAGCAGTGCATTTGGTAATGATAATGGTGAGTACAAAAGAAGCATTACAAGAAAGCGTTCCATATGGCATACAAAAGTTGCCTATCGTACCTCTGGCAAATCATACAAATGAATACTGGACCTTAAGACGGTCACAACTACTCGTTCCACCATGAATGGCGCTGGAATTTGGTGGTCGTCGACCTTGCCAAGAATACTTTCGAATTTTATCAGGAAGAGATTGAATAGATCGGGAGCTCGTTCGCGGTTCGTTAGCAGGGCACGAGCTGCCAATTCTAACGAAAAGATGGCGTGCTGTTCTAAAACAGGGTCACCGTTAAAAGGGTATTCATCAACAGATGTCAGAAGGGCTTGGATTGCCATAAACTGTTGCTCATGATGCAGCATCTCCTCCGGTGATTCTTCATCCTCGTTGCCGGTTGAAGATCCCATTTGAGCAACAACCTTTTCGACTTCGCAGTTCTCGGCCACATCCAATAATCGCAGCGAGAAAGTTGATAGCTCCTTGGGAGCAGGTGGAGAGATATAGGCATTGGTGTTCTCTGCACCCGATCGGACGGAGTGCTCGGACTCTTCTCCAATATTACCGGCATCTCTTGTGGACAGTGATTTCTTCTGACCCCAAAGACTCCGTAGCCAGCTCTTCTTTTCTTTTGAGTCGTCTTTCCCAAGCAAAACTCGGTAGTAGTCATCAAGTTGTTTCTGCGACATAATTGCGTACGGAGAAAGTGGCAACACATTCCCATTGCTGTCTGCAAAATCGTCTAGATCCGACAACCCGGCCGGCAATCCTCGGGCATCACGGAGAGCACAGATACAGTCAATGAAAGCGGGCCAAGCTTCTCTTACACGAGGGGCATGCGATCGTAGCATGAGAAAGGCAGTATCTAACGCCAAAAGTCCACGGTGAGCTGCACTCCCAGTCACGTCAATCACATTTTCGCCTGCGTCGCACTCGTCATCGTCTTCCATTCCAATACCAGTCGCGTCGTCTCCGTCGCCCAAGCCGCCACTGAGAAGATTGTTTTGTGCGATGTGGACGGCAAAACTGGCATGCAAAGGATCCACGCCCTTGGGAGTGCACAGCAAACTGTGAGGTACAGGTGAATCCTTATCAATAATGGCAGATTCATCATTATCATCTCCCAATACCGCCATTGGCATGCGGCCGTTTGGTAAAATTGGAGCCCCAGTTTCATACCCCGAATGCTCTAATGCTGTGCATCCCTTGATGTAGTCACGACCAAGCACCAGTTGGAATTGGAGGATTTCATTCAGAATCTCATCTGTATCAAAAAATTCGCACGTCTTCGCCATTTGTTTGAGACCTCGCAACGCTCGAACAACCAAATCATCGTCCCATGATCGACAGAATACCGTCGCTAGACTTTTCACGGCTCCGCACTTGGCGATTGTCACAAACATTTCCTTGTCGTGGACTCCCGCGCGTTCAATGGATTGTCTCGCTGTGTAAGGAGAAGTGAAAAAAGCTTCCGCTGCGTTCTCCCGTCGACTTGACAGAACGCTGTCCCAGGATGCCCGAAATGCTTCTTGGACATTCTTGGAGCCAGATGTGGACGCATCCATCATGGTCTGAGTCATGGAGAAAAATTCTCCCACTTCCGCGTTGACTTGGATTTCTTTGGCCTTGATTTGGTTGTAGAGCTCGGTCATGAATTCGACGGGGAAGTCTTCACTATCGTTAATTCCACGGTTATTCCTGACAAACTGTTCCAAAGTCATTCGATTCCGCTTCTTCATGCTTGGATTGTGAAGATCGGTATTCAACATAATGGTGGAAAAACTGAGAACAAAGACAGCGTCAGAATTCTTAAAAATAAACTCGGCAGGCTTCTTTTCGTCCTCGCTTCCATTCCATGACTCCACAATTTGTCGTTTTCCCTTTTGCTGCTTGTACAATTCTTTGGCGAATGCATCCATAAGTCGGTCAATACATTGCGCTTCACCTGGCAATCGAAACTTTGATAGGAATCTACGAATAGCACCAGCAAAGGTCGTTTCAGAAAAATCGAAGCAACGAACAAAGTGATCCAGCACTTGTGCATGAAAAGGGTACTTTTCTTTGGGCCCTTTGCTGATATATTCCCCAATATTCGCCTTATCCAGGTATTGTGTCGTGTACAGGAACTTGGCGACATCGTCGGGAGCTACGCCCAAGGGATGAACGAAACGATCATCAGAAGGTTGCTGGTTATGAGGAACAGGGACGCTATGAAGAATTTTGCGTTCTTTGGCCAATTTGATCCAGTCATCCTTAAAAACATTTTCGTTGAATTCCTTGGCGATAATGGCCAAGTAGTGCTTTTTAATTTTGCGTTCTTGCAAGACTTCGTCATTCGGCATTGATCGAAGGTTGTTGCTGCCCGCAAAGTCAGCATCTGCCGCGAGACTTCCAGTCGCACTAGTCTCGTCGACACTCAAACCATCCATAGTATTCTTGCGCTCGTGATTATTTGAGCCATTGTTGTTCATACCTTCAAAGCGCAAATGCGATTGACAACGGCGGAAGATTGAATCGAGAATGGCCAATATTCCGTCAAGGGCTAGCTTGTTGAGGATATTAAGCGGTATTTGAGGTTGATGTTGTCCCGAGGAATGGAGAGCTTTGCTTCCGGACGTAGTTGCCGCCGATGTGGTATCGTGGCTCGACAAGTCACTCAAGGAGTCCGTTTCAGAACTGCCGGCTCCTTTTCCTCCTAATTGCCGAACGGATGATTGAGGACGACCCAGGGCAATAGCGGCAGGCGTGGGATCCACTCCGCCCGAAATGGCCGTCGTAGGCTCGGTCTGCAATGTACTTCCTCCGGCAGCCATCATTTGCATGGGTTTGTTGATACCATCAGCGCAAACAACTCGACCAAGTGTTGTACAAATTGATTCGTAGAGATTAGTACAAGATATATCACAATCATAATTCAAATAAATGTCTTGCATCAGTGCCACTTCTTGACAAAATTCCAACAACGACTCCAATGCTACTTCACGTTCTTCGCTAGTTGCACTGCTCGTTGGTTCTAAAATGCGCAGATGCACGCTTGTTAAAAACACTTCCAGAGGTACTTTGAGATGATTGCGCATGCTCTGAAAGAGGTTGAAGATGACCCTGAGCGTTAAATTCAAAATCATCAGATCGTGTGTCGTGCTCCACTGCAACAAATATTTACAAAAGTCATTTTGCAATATTTTGATTTCGGTCGATGTGAAGTCTTCCCGGAGTGTTTCAAAAGCCATATTCATAAGCGTCAAGGAAGTAGCACACGTCGCATCATTGTTTTGTTGAGGATTGAGTAGATGCGTCAGTTTCAATAGAATAGCACGGCGTGTCTCTAAGAGTGGTGATGATTTGTTTGTCGAAAATTCATCGTCTGTGCCGTCTTTTGACGTCAATTGGTTGGGTGGTAAATTGCTGATTATTGGCTCGTTCGTGTCATCGACACTTTCAAACGTATGGCATCGTCCCCAGCTCGAAGCACGTTCGGGACTTGTAATGGCACTGAACACCTGAAGAACGATTTGACCCAAACTATCTGCAGCCGCAGATTTGAGCAGAGGGCTGGCCTGAGTAGCTCGATGACTGACATGCAAACATGTATCGAGAAGTCCTAAGATGAGATCTGTACTGACAAGAGGTTCTGTAGGGTGCAGCGAACATCGTACCACCAGAGCAGATAACTCGAGCAATTTCAAAACTACTTGTTCGTCATCGCGCAACAGCATGGTTCCTACAACTGCCGAGTTGGTTGAATCTGTTGTCCGATTGGTCTGATGAGAGATCTGTTGCTGCACTTGATGAGAACTGCCCGATCGGAGACTGGATTCCGCCGTTGAGTTGCGTTTCAAAGCAGCACTTGAAGTACGTTTTCCTCTGCTGCTGCTTTCTAAATTATTCATAGCACTACCACTCATACCAGAATTCCCCAATCCAGAAGGGGCTCCCCCGTGTTGACTGGCACCGAGTCCATGTCCACCATTGGGTTCAAAATATTTGGTTTCACCTCCAATCGATGTGCCCATAAAGCCAGTCGTTGTTTCTTCAAAGGTACACTGTAACAGAGCATTGCTTAACAAGGTCATGCCTTCTCGAGAAATGTTTGCACTGTCACTACTGCCGGTTCCTCCGTGACCGTTGGTCAAGAATCCGTAGAGCAAAAATTTGTGCAAGGCGCTGAGTGCTGCCCCAGTGACACTGGCATTGACATCTCGCCCTGTAATGGCCTGACAAAAGGGTGGCAGGTACAGGAGTGGACTGGGCAACTCCGATTGCGGAGCAGATTCCCACGTACACAAACTGACGTGCAGGTCTCGAAATTCGCCCAGCAAGGCGTGCTCATCCTGCTCGACGAGTTCCATGTCAAATCGCGCCAGTGGAACGTATCGGGGATCTGCACGGAGCACCGTCAGTACGTTGTGAATTTCACCCTTGAGCACTCGTGCAGCTGTGTGCGGCGGAATCACAGGAGTACCCATCAAGGTGCTGTCGTACGTAGCGCTGCTCATATTCATGGGGATGGACAGACGATGAATGGGGCGTGGATGACGTTGTTGCTGTTGTTGCTGTCTCAAAGGAACTCCAATATCACCCGGAACACTTCGCCTGCTAGACAGATTGGATATGGGCTGTGTCAAAGGAGCTGATTCTATAGATGGACCATGGGCTTCTTGTGCCTGTTCGCTCATTTGGATTGAATGGTTGTCGTCTCGTCCGGACAGGGGGTACTTAACTGCAGAGGTTCGGGCTTGAAGTTCCAATTGGAAAGGCTGTTGATGTACTGATTGAATCGTCTCTTTTTAAAGTTGCGGTTCCTATTAGTTTAATTTAAAAGTGATATCAATACTTCGACATCTACAGTACAACTGTAGAGTAGCGAGGTAGTACTTGATATATTTTATTTTGTTGCTCGAAGCTGGTCTTCCTCCATCTTCTTGGATGATGATGAGTGATGATGAAGGATGAAAGTGTCTCGGTGACCGCTAGATGACCCAAACATTGACGAGTCACGAGCTGTACGGGATCTCAAACACTGCCAGAAACAAGCAGAGCCGACCAGTTTGAGTGGACTACTCTATTAGTACCGTACGAGTAGCTAGAAGAGCTACTCTACTACTAGTAGTAGCTATTGTAGCAACAATTATTATTTATACGACGAGACGGGTGTTTTGCAGTGGGGCTCAATGTCAGCAGTACGTGGTAGCAGCATCAATAATAGCAGCAACAGCAATAATCATTCAAACCAAGTTTTGTTTCCCGTGTCCTTCGTTCATGAGACGAATGCAATTATTTATAATATATTTGACGAAGGGAGTGGATTGCAAAACATTGCAAAACATTGCAAGACAAAATTTTGCGTCAGCTCACAGGAGCTATTGCACACACACTACAAGCAGGAATGGAGAGATTTTGTGAACCCACGTGCACACCACCTTGTATTGCAGGCCTATCTCAGCAACACGTAGAGTGCGAAGAAATAATTTTAATCACACGCCTGCCTTCTATTATTAATAATAAAAGAAGCTATTTTCTTGTTGCTCGTTACCTGGTAGCTGTTGAATGCTACTGTAGCTAGCTAGCTCGTGTTGTTGTTGTAATAGCTACCTTCCTAGCTAGCTCTTTTCAAATAGCTACTCGGAGTAATATTTTGAAGCTTCGCTTGTGAGCTGAAATAAGTCTACGTTATGAATTCGGAGAATCACATGATTTTGTGAAGTCAGTTTTACTGGATGATAATTAAGGCCTGGCCATCGCCAAGCCGCCTAAATACTGACTACTGTTTAGTCCTACTCATCTCTGAAATCGACCTCAACTCTCACATTATTATTTTTTATTTTGCCTCTTCTGCCCTATCCGTACTCTATTACCGAGCGATTTCAAAAGTAACCCCTGTTGCGGGACGTTAAGCAACAACCAACAAGTATATTTACATTCATTTTCTTGTTTACGCAACGACGATGAGAAAACCTAACTCTTCCGGAGTTGCCTTGATGATGAGTGTCTTGGCTTTGCTGTTGCTCAGTACCTGTGCTAGCAATGCCCAAGAGCAGAAGCAACAGCAACAAGATTCAGCCGTATCATCTGAATTGGAAGTTCGACAAGAGATCCAGGGGCACCGTCAGCTCTCGTTCGGTGGCAACTCTTTGGGATTTTGCAGGTTATCCAAAGAGGAAATCTTGGCCATTGACGATCTTATGGAAACGCCAGTCAATGTGGTACCAACTGTTTGGTACAACTCTTACTACGATGACTATGGCAAATATCATAGTACAATCAACAAGAATTTAAAAGGCTTTGTGAAGCTGGCTCGCGAATTCATTTCATTCGATTCGTCTTCCATATCGGATTTAAAATTTTTGAATGCCTTAGCCATTAAAACAGTGGACGGCCGAGATGAAAGTTTGTCGGTGGCCTGCCAAGCCTCTATTGTTGATAGCATTCAACAGGCCAGTAACACTTTTTTTCGTTTGATGGGAGTTGGTGAATTCAAAAACACTCGTACTTTGTTTGACAATCCGAAACATCGCAACTTGCAAGACTCATTCTCAGAGGAGGACATTGCATTACAATTTTACCTTGGGATGGACCCAGGACAAACAGCCACCAATCTACTTTTGCCAATCTTTTTAGACATCTTCAAAAGCACTGATGATACATTTGACAAGTTCGTGGATACCATTTTGTTGAGAAGTGACGGTGTGGATGTCAAGAATGTAATGGATCGGACCTTTACCGAACGTGTAAGTTCTTGGTTTGAAGCTGAAGCTACGGCAAAATCCTTTCCATCCAAGTATTCGGCCTTTGTTGTAACAGAAGGAATCGAACTTTTAGCACAGTATACAACGGAAAATCTCGATGCGTTCTTTAATACTCTGTTTGCAAATACAGTGGCTGTCTGCAACGCATCGCCAGTTCCTGGTCCGAGTCCAGGTACGAGTCCAGGTCCAGGCCCGAGTCCAGGCCCAGGCCAGAGTGCAGGTGCAGGTACAGGTGCAGGTCTTACTCCAACCCAAGCCCAGACCCAAACCCCAACATCAACATCAACAGCAACCCCGACCCCTATCCCATCCGCTCCAGTAGAAGAAGCTTTTCTTCCTATGGTAGCGGTCGTTACCACTGGTGGCCCTGATGCTGCCACATTGGATACCAGTTGGACCGCTTTCCAAAAGATATGGCCATCTCGTCGCTTCTGTGTATTAGAGGTGCGACAGAGTGAAGACTCTTTGATTCCCTTGGACATGCTTTCAGACCCCAATGTGATTACTCGGAGAATCAGTCCTGATTTTGGCAAAACATTTGACCGGTCGGACTGGTTTGATCTTTGCAATTTGTATAATGTTGGAACGAGTGCGAATCGTCAATTGCAAGTCAGTAAAACCACTGCTGTGGCACTGTACATAAGATCTGATGATATGAGTTTGGTACAGGCCTCGTTAGACTTTTTCAAGATCCAGTTAGAAGACCGAAAGTTGTCACTTAAAGAGGCAATACCATCAAGCGACAACAATTGGATTCAGCCCATGAACCGTCCATTCTTTGAAACGCAAATGCCCAGCGCTATGCCTAGTTTTCTGCCGAGTTGGCAGCCTTCAGCCAAACCTAGTGCCCAGCCGAGCAAGATGCCATCGAGGCAACCCAGCAACGCTCCGAGCAAATCCAGTAACACTCCCTCTGTCAGTTTGGCTCCATCTTTGACACCTTCTCTCAGCAGCGCCCCATCAACTGCCCCGAGTCTTTCTGTCAGCCCCAGCAAACACCCCTCACAGTCTCCTTCTTTGAGTAATGCTCCCTCAAGCGCCCCTAGTTTGAGTGCGAATCCAACCAGCTCTCCAAGTTATAAGCCCAGTTTATCAAGTGAGACCCCAAGTTCATTGCCGAGTTCGCAGCCTACCAGCCAACCTTCAACGCAACCATCGGCTCCGCCAACACCCTTTCCTTCTCCAGCACCCACTCCAGCGCCCACTCCAGCGCCCACTCGAGCACCCACTCGAGCACCCACTCCGGCGCCCACTCCAGCGCCCACTCGAGCACCCACTCCAGCACCTACTGATGCTCCTCAAACGAATTTTAACATTGATTTGCGCATTGCTGGAGGAACTTCATCGAGTCAACAAGCGCTTCGACAAGCTCGCGATGCTCTAGAGCAAATTATTGTGGGAGATGTCCGGAGTGCCGATACGCAGGGCTTCTCCAGCACAATGTGCGGAGCAGACCCTTCTATTGTAGACGATATCAATATTTGCGTGCGTTTCCGAGATTTGCCTGGAACTATTATTGGTTTGGGTGGACCACGCTTGCTACGAAATGACGTGAGTGGTTCGTACACACCTGCAACTGGTGAAATTTCTATTGATACTAGCTTATTGAGCAGCTACAACCGAGTTCTTGGTACAGCGGTAAGTTAAAACCGGTTGACTTGCGCAAGTGGTATAGAGAGCCGTGCTTCTCACCTTTCTCATTTCATTGCAATGTCAACAGAAACACGAGATGCTTCACGCTTTGGGAATTGGAACTTTGTGGGATGAGTATGGATTAATTGGTAAAAGTTGCCAATACAGAGATAACTCAAGAGCCTCGCAAGAGTTTCGGGCTGCATCCGGATGCAACTTTGCCGTGCCTGTCAACCAAGGTGATTGCGCTCATTGGTCGCGCAGTTGCTTCGGAGGAAGTGAATTGATGGGTCCTGTGGAAAGCAGTCTTTCTAGGCTCTCTCGCATCACACTGGGCAGTCTGGAAGACATGGGATATTCCGTTGACTATAACCAAGCAGAAAACATCAATAAGTTCACGTTCGCATCTGAGTGTCAATGCAACCGTCGCCTGGGAGGCAACTCGACTTTTATCGAAGAGCCTGAGCGTCGACTAAGCAATGCTGGGTTGGCCTTTGCACAAAACTATGGTTTGGCGGTATTGGCGCAGAATGAAGCAGCAATTGAGGAGGAAATCTCTCAGACATTGATTCCCAACGATGACCTCATTGACATTGGAGGACACGTCATTTCGGTTATGTACGAAGAGGATGGCGTTGCCTACGATGTGGTGGTACGAAGCGACAACTCCACAAGCATTAGCCGTCTAAACAAACTTAAGCTGTAAGATTAACTATGACAATTCCAAGCTCAGTTCTCTTGAGTTGACAATAATGAATATCTAATTTCTTTATTTGAATTTGGTCTGAGATATTTCGCTGCCTCACATAGGGCAGACCATCAGTCTCTCGGTGCGCCTTTGCTTGGAGTGGACTTTCATTCCACACTAGCTAGTGTCACATCGTCGCTTCATCATTCGGATAGAGTTTAAGACTGATTTCCTGTACCTACTCGGAGTACACTAGATATTTCGTTATCATTGTTTGCAAGAATTTGATACTATTATTCTTTCTGTACGTCACAGACGCGGACGAGATGAATTTCGATAATGAAGCGCACGACTAAGATCAAATCGTAGAAAATATTCTACTGGGTAAGCAACAGCTAGAGTGGTCACTTCATCTCCAGAATAGTATTGGGCTGATTCACAATTAATGCGTATGCATTTGTATCTGAGCACTATCAAACAACAGCTTTTGCCACAAACGCCATGACAGCCCAGGCTTAGTCACGAACCACTGGTAGTTGCACTACACCGACTTCTTCGGGACGACCAAACGGAAAGAGCTTGTCTGTAAAGGCTACCTTTCCATTTTGTTTGTGCACAAATCCAAGATCTCTGAGAGCTTTCATAATCTCTCCAAAACCAGTGGAGCGTGCCATACCGTAGCTCGTCACACCCACGATTTCATCCATGTCACGAGCTTTACCATCTTTCAACAAATTCCAAATATTCGTTGCAGCTTCGAGCACTTTATCTCCCTTACTTTTTTCATTCGATGCCAGTTTCATTTCCAAGTGTTTCCAGAACTGTTCCATTGCAGCTGCGGCATTCTCGGCAGGCTCTACTTCTTCGACGTGTTCCTCAATGCCCTGTTCCGTCAACTGGCACACCTCGGCCTTCTTGATGACAACTCCATCCGCTTTCAGCTGTTTCATAGCCGCCAAAATAGCATCGCTGCGTGGATGCTTGTACCCAACAGCAGCTGCGAGAGTTTCCATTGGAACCTCTTTCAAACCAAATCCGTAATTTTTGACAAGTTCTGTAATTATTTTCTGAATAACTTCCTTTACCTTCTCTGGCTTGACACGAGGTTTCTTCGCCTTCGGAGTATTTGCAGAAGGATCATCATGATTGTCCCGCTTATCCATCTTGCGTTTCTTATCGTTGCCGGAGTCTCTGACTGATGCAGTTTCCTTGTTCTCGCTTTTAGCTTTCTTGATACTATAGTCCTTCTTGTGCTGCTTGGCATCCACAACATCCTTCAGATGGTCCTGGACGTTGTCGTTGTCGTTGTCACCATCACGTAAGGAAATGATGGTTTGGATATTATCTTTGGTCATGGTAGATGTTGAATGAAAAAAAATGTTGTGTGTTGTGTAGGACTCCAAAAAAGTGAATTCTTTTCTTTCTAAATAGGAAAAAGTATGAGTGCTTTGGTGCATTTCGGTCTCTCTCTCTCTGTGTGTCCCACGTTTCCCTGTTTACAGTCGATCATAACAGAGCGAATTGGAGTATCTTACTTTTCGGCGCACTTAAGAGAGTATCCACGCTGCAAAACAGTCAACAACCATGTTGAGTGTTGTGTAGTATTGATTACTACCTCTCCACTCTCCAGTGACTTCGAGCCATTCTTATTGTTCGACGTGGTTGGTTTGGTCGTATTATACTGTAGTATGGTACCATGGTACTGTAGTCGTTTCGAGTGATGACTGGAGTGCCCACGCTTCTTCAACAGACTTTGGCGCACCAAAATAAATGTTTCCGCAGTACCTGGTACTCTACCAGGTACTGTACTACTCGACTACTTGTAGTACCTGGTACTAGCTAAGTAGGTAGTAACTAGTACAATATTCTCCGCACTAGTACCAGTACTACTCTACTGCACTACTAGTAGCTAGCTACCGTAGTACCTGGTACTGGTAGGAGTAAAAAATAAAAATTTGTGGATAGTACGCACACACTAGGGTCTACTCCAGGTAACATTCTTACTGGAGAACCTTGCGAGTGTGGAATATTCAAAATTACTAGACTTGTAGTCTACCAGTACCAGTAATAATGTAAAAGACAATTGCGGCTGAAGACTAGACCTACTAGTAGACTACTAGTACCCCCCCCGTACATAGGCAGTACATGATACCGGTACATTTTTAAGGAATGAACACAGAAAGACTGGAAGACTGCTTCCATAGTATTGTACTACCAGGAGGTAGTAGAGAGTACTGTTTTATGGTCACGTCACTTCGTGTTGTGCCAGTGAAAAAAGGCGCCAGATACTACGTAGTCACCCTTCTGGAGTATCGCTCTACCAGGTACCGTACCTACGGTGGCGACTAGTCTAGTACTAGCTAATGTCTACTCCCTGGTACTAGCTAGTAACAAGCAACAAACAAGTGACGAAGAGGAAATAATTTTTATAATAATATTAAAATAATAATAGAGAACGAACGCAATACAAAACATACCCGGAATACTGTCATAATCTACTACTCCTAATAGGTCGATATAACAACGCATCAAAGGGTGGCAAGGAAAGGCAAGATATTTTCCAAATAATGGTTGCATGACGGTCTACGTTCCAGAGGACTGTTTAGTGTTTAGTTGCACACAGACGAACTTACGAACGTTAGGAGGAAGCAGAGGTTCTGAAGACTTCCAAAGCTCTGGATATATCAGAATTTGAATAGTTCTGTAAAGGACGTCTATATCTCCCTCGTATTCTGGACAGGACAAGGACTAGAAAGCTTCATTAAAATTGGCCCCATCATCTCACTACTCAAGCATTCAGATAAAGATAAAGAAAAATTCCACAGCTCAGCCAATTCAAGTAAACTATCAATCTGTCCTCTAAGTCAACCAGAAGCATCGACATCATGCAATCTACAAGTACCCATGGTGGAGCTGCCATTAGCTCTGTAACTGCTGATAGAAGTGCCAAGAAGATGCAAGATGAATCGTTCAGCGAAAATTCGACATTGGAGGGAAGTGCTTATCTCAGTATTGGAACCGCAGGATCCACCACGAGACAATCCCAACACTCGAGCAGATCGACCGGCAATGGCAGCTTGCAGATCAGCTCGGTTTCCGAATCGACTCCTGGTTCACAACAACCCAGGTGGAGTACCAGTGGCAGCGGAAATTCAACATCAATAATGCCGACGCCTCCGAATCGACCTGCTCCTTCCCATTTCCAACGGAGCAACAGTTCCAACAATGAAACATCAACAAAAACATCTCAACCACGACAGAGACGATTATCGCATAGCAAGTCAATGCCAGCCTCTGGATTTGCCTTTCCTCTTAACGAATTAAAGGAAGATTTAGACGACGATTCCAACAGCTGTTTTGACTTTGGCGATTCTCAGGGAAGCAATTTGTTTTATGATCCAGATGGCACTGAAAAGGAACATAGTCGGGACGCTGCAGCTGCTATCATGCATGATTCCAGTGGCGAACACGATTCCAGTCACTCCAATACAGGCCAATCAATTGTGTCCATATCGGCCAAGAAATTGTTGGAAAAGAAACACCGTCGTGCCATTTCCGTGCTACTACGCAAAAAGCCAAATCGAGAAAATTCGTTGGACCAACCAGAGTATCATTCGTCAGCAATGCCGTCGACGTCCACGCCAGTGCTGTCTTCAGCAGTATCAGATGTTGCTCGACCTCCCAAAAAGCCTCTCCGTGACATCAGCGATCCCGATCATTCGGCGGTGGATACTTCTGATGGGGTTTCCATACACTGCGACGCATGGCATGATGGGCAGTCTGTCGTGAGTGCCATTACCTACGATGACGAGTCGACCATTACAAGTTTTACACCTTCGACGCCCGGATCTCAAAACTTTTGGAAAAACAAACGCCAAGAAACGTCAACTTTTTCCCAACATCGAAATTGTCAGCCACCGCAACGATCCACGTCCTCGTCCTTCTCTGCCACGCCATCTTCCACTAGCGCCGACCAAAGCGGATCAAGTCAGACTCCAACACAAGTACCATTGCCTTGCAGTTCGCCAGAAGAGGCACTCAAAGCATATCAAGATATGCAAATGTCTTTACCGTCGCACAGTCATTTTCTATCAATGCCTCTGAACGAGGAGGATGAACATGAAAGTCAGAGTCACGATGACAATGCCGGTGGCGGTGTTGAAGAGGTTTCTGTTTCGGGCCAAAAGATAATTGCGAAGCAGCAACGCCAGATTAGGCATCCATCTTATCAAAAGTATGTACAATATATGGATGTGAAGACATCAACAACCCGACGAATGACAATGCAAAAAGCCAAATCCGTCTCGAACATTCAGAGTTTGGAACATCAGCTGATGGCATTGCCGACGAGGAGTTTACATAAGAATGAACAGGAACATAACAAATTCAGTCTCAATGTAAAAGCTTGGAAGCAAGAAGCCGCACTAACACCTGCAGCAAGAATTCATCAAGCACCAAAAATGCCTGTGCGATCGGGAGAAAGTATCAGCACCTCTGATGATGTCAGTGGTATGAAGGATTCTGATCGTTTTCGTAGTGACAAAACCCGTTCACTCTCTCCAATCCATCGTGCCTCAAATCGCTGGACAACTGGAGCAAAAGAAACATTCACAGTTAAATCTACTGATATCGCGGTGGCGGCAGCAGCAAATGCAAAAAACTCTTGGCGGTTGGCACCTGCTATAGCTCCTGATGACAAGCAATTGCTCTTTGAGCGAGAATTATCCAATTCATCGCAAAACACAAATAGCAAGGTATCTCCGAAGGGGCGTTCTACATCGCCTCACAGAGGCGTTCTTCCCGGTCGTAGGCTTCGCCCTGAAGCTGGCTTGTCGAGATCAATGTCGACTCCCAATTTGGTAGTAGTAGACGAAGAAGAAGAGCATGATGATTTGAAAGGAAGCGGCAAAGACTCGCTGCCACCTAAAAAGATTGAATCTACTGTTTCTTTCTTGCTTGGGGAGGGGATCGAACTTACTGATGAACAGAAAGCAAAACTAAATCAGCAAGCAACGCCGGGCGTTGTCGAGATAAGTGCCGAGAAAAAAACTACGACGCACGATGTCAAGGACGAAATTGCAGTAGCAGTGGCTGTTGACAATGTCCTTGATATCCCGAAGGACGACAAGTCTTCGACTGAATCAACAGAATTGTTGCCGCCAGCGTTGATTTCCCCTCCTTTGTTAGGTTCAGGGGGACACAATGAACATCTTGAATGGAATCGATATCAGCCAACTGTAAATTCTTTAGAAATGGAAAGTACTTCTGATACTACTACCAGTCAATTGCCGGATATTAACGAATATCCCATGGACTTCGGGGATGAAAAGCATCAATCCAAGGGGATCATTAAAAAACTGAAGAAGCAAATGAAGGCGAGCAGTCGATACCTTCGAAACAAGGCCAACTTGTATACGTCGCGTGACAAAGATGACCTCGCCAGGTTGAATAAGTCTATGTCATCGTTCGGCACTGATGAAGCTCATGCCACTGGTGCATTTTATATGGAGAGACTGGAGGGGCTCCCTGAGGACGCAGTTGCTGACGCCTTTGACACAACCAAGCCTAAATTTGAAGAGTCGTCGTTGACCCCTATTTCAAGGAACAAAGATGAGATTTCTCCTGCAGGTTCGTCGAAAGGATCGGGGGACACTTCGCCGAAGATTCGTTCTCTGGGAAAGACGTTTCAATTTTTGCGGTCTGCTTCTGTTCCCAACCTATCCCACGAAGTCTCAAGGAAAGGCGACAATTCACAAATGGACGATACGATCGCAGAGGAGGAGTCGGCGACTGAGGAGACGGCAGAAGTCAAGGAATATACTAAAAGGAGCATTGGCAGCAGTTCTCCGTTGCAAACAAAGACACCAAGACAAGCAACGAAACAACGAGAATCACGAAATAAAAAAGCTATTTCTACCCGTCATCTGGGTGGCGAAGAGCACAGTTCCAATCGGCCAGCTCCGAAGCTGCTTGTCAGCACAAAAGGCACAACTCCGGTTCAACTCGATCAACACGAGCAAACAGAAAAGGACAGCCTCACCCCGGTCAGGGAGAAAGGTCGCTCTACTCGTCATAAGAGCGGCGAGGGAAACCAGAAAATTGGGAAAAGCTCGCGAAGAGGTGACAGACGAAGATCGAAATCTGCCTCTGCGAGACCAAGACACGATAAGCAAAGAGCTTCGAAAATGTCACAATCTTTGAAGTCTCGACCTGCCCGGAACTCTACTAATGGATCTTCCACGAGCTCACTCTCTACACGAAATAATAACGAGAGTACCTCATTGCGATCAGAGGGAACTTTTTTCTCTATTGCCTCAACTCTCCGAGAAGATGCCCGAAAGAAACGGAAAGAGGGTCGTTCGTCCTTGCTCAAGCACGCGTCCATGCGTGATCTCGACGACTCCAGGCGCAAAAGCCAGGAGTCCAGCCAGAGTTTTTTGACACAACAAATAAGGAAGATGCCGGATGCTGATCCTCTTTTGTCTTGTATAGTCCACACCCAGGGGCAGGAATCGCCGGCGACACCCTCCACGACCTCTTCAAGCAGTAGGTATAACCGCATGCACCTGGGCCGCACGCGCATGGCACAGTCAGAACGTTTTCTTGGTGGTTCCAAATCCAATCAGGTATTGGGGAGCTCCGCGTCCAGCATGGAAGATGAAAAGAAAGGAGACAAAGTATTTTCAATTCCCAAGAAGCACCGTTCTCTTTCTCGGAGTGCCTCTCGTCGCAACATGGCAAAGCGCAAAAAGTCTACGAAAAGAAAGCAGCAGCTTTCGTCGCGTAAGCCGGTTGCTACTACTGTCTCGGAGGATAGCGGAGATGGATCGTGTCTTCAAAACGGTCGCCGATTATCTAATGATGGTGGTGGCGATGGCGGGGGTTCCGCTAGTCTTCGACAAAGCCGCCGAACCAATCCTCGCACAGCCAAAGCCTCAACACCCAAAGCTGCCCGCTCCATTCGCCCCAATCCAATGCAAAGAGCCCAATCATTGCGTTCTTTTGGTTACTAAATATAGTGCAGTAATAATTGTTTTGAATTACAACAGTAATTACTGCTGCGATTGTTAAGCACTTATTGATACACTGTTGTGACGTTCTGGTACTGCACAGCAGATCATAGTATCATCCACCACCTGGAAAAAATTAAATGTCAATTGAATTTCCGTGGTGTCGTCATCACCTTAACCGTTCTTTTGGGAGCTTCCATCGAACACGATAACATCGTGGTTTCAATGCAACGACGGAACTCGTATGGTCTAGAGACAAATGTAATACTCGCTCCAAGTAGTTCAGTATTGATTAGCACAAAAATTATATTGCAAGTACGAGTAAACAACTAATGATATCCCTCATCCCTCCCCTGAATTATTTTTGCAAATGCTGTCTGTTTGTGTCTGTGAGACATCCTTCACAGATAATCCAAACACTTTGTGGCCGAGAGTACTGCAAAAGACTCACATCAGCACGACTGAAAGACTACTAAGAGAGTCACGTAGTAAAAAATGAAAGTCCAAGAACGGTAAGGCTTACTACTCTAGCAACCCATGCATGAGTCCAGAGTGTACACCAAGTCCGTGTATGCAATGTATTTTTTAAGTGTTTAGTTTTCTCTAGCAGGACACAATCTGAAGGTAGTCTCGCAATTCTTCCTCGTCGCCGTCACCAAAGTGGGGCAAAGGTTGCTTGAGCTGATCAACGCAAATATGAACCAGTGTCTGAGCCCAGTTAAAGGCATGATCCTTGTGCAGCTCAGTCTCGTCGCCAGCCCACTCGGGGTGGTTCTCGACGTCCAACAGATCCGCATAAAAACGAAGGTACAGGGTTCCGCGATGAGTGTCAATCCTCAAACGGTCTTGCTGCGCTTCTTCCCATCGACAGACAAAGACAGACTGATCAAACGGGACACCATTCGAAGGCTGCCACAGCTCGCGTACTAGGTGGAGTTCCGAAGCCTCGAGATCCTCCGTCGCCTTGGATTTGGCACGTGTCGGCATTTCCCGTTCAACTCCAACCTTGACAATGTCCGCAAAGTTGAGATGCCCCAGAACCCGACGGCCTGCTGTCACATCACACAGGCGAAGTCCACGCCCTCCTTTAGTCTCTATTAGCTGCTTCAAGTTCATGGCTATTGTCTTTTCGGACTGAAGGGACTCATCGTGGTCGCACACGTCCAAATAAACCATTTCATGCTTCGTTAAAATAACATCCACAGTAGTCCATTTTTTCAAGAGAGGCAAGTACATACGATCGCACCTTCGAATGCTTCGAATAATCTTAGCGTTGGGAAAATCAAAGGGATAGGTACAAAGATCAAATTGTTCACCAATATCAATCTCGTTAGGTGTTGCGGAAAGAGTCAATTGGCGGTTGCGATTGGAGACCGTAGGTCCAAGAAGTGGCGCCGACATTTGACCCTTGCGTCGCTCGACAACATCCAATTCAAGCATTGCCTGAAGAAGTTCACCACTGAATTCGCCGTACTTTTCCACCAGATCAGGATGTTTTGCAACAGCCTCTTGCCAAGCGTGGGCAATAATTTCTAATTTATTGACACCGCTGCCATGCCCATGGTCGTGTCCGTGGTCATGATGCTTCTTCTGGTACTTCTTGACACCCAAATTGAAGCACTTGACTAGCTTATTGGCCAGGATGAATCTAAATGCCTGCAACGCAATCAACGCCGTCCACGGTTCAATTGTTCCAAGACTACCATGCACGCGATGCCCGAATTCGGAGCAGGTGCACTCAAGTGTTGCGTCCGTGCACGCCTTTTTTTCATCGTCGTATTGTAGGAAACGCCCTTGATCAAAGAGGTCACTTTCTCCCCCTGTATCATTGTAAGAATTTTGATCGTATCCCGCGGAATCGCTGCAGCAACGTTGCGATTCGGCACCGAGGAGCAACCCTAAGCAGCTTGAGACAATAGCAACATTCAGAAGAGCTGCAATTACCGCCTTGTACTCTGTCCGATTCATATCTTTTTTGGAAGAAAAAGTTATCAATACCACAAGAGCAGTTGCCAGTGCCACGCACAGCCAAATAAGCTCGAGAAGGAACGACCATTGGAGAGGCAGATCCCAAGAGTAGTCGTCTTCGGGGACTATACACTGCTTTTGTAGGAATCCTTCCACTCGCATAGCCACCAAAAAGAAACAAATCAAGGTACCAAAGACGTGGCTCGTCAATCGGTATCGTGGACTAGTGAAGAAGTGAGCAAGTGTCTTGTTTAAGGAAAAAGGGTCCCTGGGCTTTTCGTCGCGGTTGACCTTAACTATATCATTCTCGTCCACTTCACTCAAGGCTACACTATTGTCATCGTTTCCCATATCTAGTGCATTGATAAGCCCAGCAGTTCCTGGGACTGTCTCCAGCATCTTACTTGTTGCGACCGCCGTTGCGGACTTCATCTGTTGAATCAAAGAACCCGCTGAGTTGGACCTACTTCGACCTGATCTACTAGTAGTGGATCGCCGCATAGCGTCGCTTTCTCTCGCGAGAGTAGCTTTGGCGGATTGAAGGTCCATCTTGACAAAGTTAGCCAGCAAAGTGTCACGATCTGATTGCTGGTTGTAGGTCGATCTTGAACTTTCATCATGCATTCCAACAACACCTGTCGATGTGGATTTCTTGCGTTGCTGTCTGGCATGAATTGCAGGCGTCTCGTCATCGGCGGAGGCATATCCACCATTCTCGTCAACACTATCCATTTTTCGCATCAGCCAGACACCCTCCGATCGGGTCTTTTGGCGGTTACGCTTTCGTCGCTGTTGTTGAATCTCTTCAGCTTCAGTGATCGAATTTGGCAGTTGAAGGTCCGCAGCCGATGTCGAGGGAGTGATTGCTGTTGTAACTGCTGTAACATGTGAATCATTCGAGTTCGCGTCAGTTCCTAGGAGCAACACATCTTTGCCTGTTGTGATGCTCTCGCCACATTCATCGTCGTCCAGATCATCCAAGTACTCTTGTCGTTGGCGGTACCGTTCAGCTTCCTTGAGCTTGTGCCGTGCGACAGTTTCATGCAGCAGTTTCTTATCGACCAGTTGTCCCAAGTTGGTACACAGCGTGTAACGGGGAACGACTCTGGCCATGACGCAAACAAAGGCAATATAACAAAGAACGGAACTCAACAGATACCAGATGGCTGAAAAGTCATCGTCCTTTTGCATGTCTCCCCAGTAAATGAGGACGACACTTAGTGCAATGGCATATCCAAATTGCATGAATTGAATCATTGTCACGACCAGCTGTGGATCACCCAACCAGAAGAGGTTGCGTTGTTCTTCGGCCAAGATTTCGTCCCGTTCGAAATCCTTGTATGAATCAAACTTCCACAGATGCTTTCTTCGTTTGAATATTTCGAAAATATGCTTCTCATTTTTCGATCAACGACGTAGGAAACTACCACGAAAATAACCATACCAACGAAAAAGCAAACCGAATAAAAGTGCGCCGAAGCTTCCGCTCGACCTTCCACCTCGGCTATGATACCCGCGAAATAGTACATGGCATTGCAAATGGCTGCGAGCCACAACCATGCTATGGGTGAAACGTGAACTAAAGAAATCATAACAGACTGCTCGGCTCGCATCAAATAATCGCTGACTCGTAATCCCACCGGTAGATTGTAGGCTTCCAGAAAGTGCACCCGCAATTCGTGAAAGTTAACTTGGACCAGTAGCTTGCGATATTTCATTTTGAGGGAGATGCGTTTGGGGTTGAAGAGCCCACGATAATTTTGATTGTGCAATGGATCGTACAGTAGTTGATGGACTTGTTCATACTCTTCTCGAATTTCAATGTAATGATCCAATTCAACTTCTTCAGTTTGAACCCACAGCTTACTGGAGACGTAATTGGTAGCGTATGCTTGTATCACTGCCTGGAGAGCATTGAAGATATCAGTGTAAAATAAGAGGAAATGAACATCTGCAAAGACCGCCTTTTTATTCTTGTCGTATTCGTAGTATTGTTGCATGATGTAAATGCCAAATTCAACAATTCCAAGGACCGCCACTGAGAAGCGATTTTGAAGAAGGTTGCATTAGACGTAAATAATGAAAATTCATATGCGAAGGTGAGAGAAAGAGCAAGCAAAC
>Ga0100380_10001702_pt1 | contig 23892 bp, 29 predicted proteins | sample CryGeymeta201504_FD_80417 | JGI IMG/M metagenome (GOLD analysis project Ga0100380, IMG submission 80417) | Groundwater microbial communities from Crystal Geyser aquifers in Utah, USA - Crystal Geyser metaG 2015-04 | ecosystem: Environmental > Aquatic > Deep subsurface > Groundwater | place... | reverse complement strand
GCCCTCACCGGCTGCGCGTCGCACCTGCGCCACCTGCCCTTCGGGTAATCGGCCCGGCGCCAGATTTTTGACGCCGACAGGCCCAACCCCCTTGCCCCCCCCACAGGCTTGGGCTATCCCCCGGCGACACGGAGAGGTGGCCGAGTGGTCGAAGGCGCACGCCTGGAAAGTGTGTAGGCGGGAAACCGTCTCCAGGGTTCGAATCCCTGTCTCTCCGCCACTTGCCCTCGCAAAACTGTTCTCCAAATCCGGCTACGGTCGTATTTTTCCGTTATATCCAAGGGTTATGCGGGTGGGGCTGAGCACCGGCACCGGTGCGAAGAAGGCCCAAAGCGTTCTCTACTGGCCGATATTCTCCGGACCTGTTGACTGCGGGGTTTTGGTGAATAGCGTGCAAGACACTGAAAAGATGGAGAAAAGATTGTGGCTAAGGACGTTTCCGATCCCGGTCTCTTGTGTTGAAAGGCGACTGGGATCGAACGACTTTGGGGCTCCGTGCAAAGTGCGCTCGGATGCACCTAAATCATTGGTGTGGCTAGTCTTCCTGTTCGATGAGCGCTGATAACCTTGCAACGAAATAGGCGTTAACGAGTTCGATTGCCTCGCGGACGGGAAATTGGAAATGCTCGTCGAGATCTTCACCAGAGATCGCGAGTGGCGGCGGTAGCGATAGAAGGCCGTAGTAGAAGATGACGTGAGCATTGCTCGTATCCGACAAAAGCCCAATCCCGCGGCCATAGTCGGTAAGAAGCATCTGGGTACGTACGAGCTCTTCGTGGATATGTCGCCGCTTGCCGCCGTCGTATGAGCCGTTGCCGCGTTTGATGTTGTAGGCGTTTAGCCGTCGGATCTTTGTCCAGCAGCTTGGGCGAGGGCTCCGCCTGAGTCACGGCAAAGACAAGGTAATCGTGATGGATTTCGTGACGGATCTGCGCCGAGTGGCGGAAGTGATCGAACTAGAAAAGGCGGCTGCAGGTCCAATCGAACGGCTGCCTCTCGGACATAATCTTATCAATTTCCGCGACGCGTCGGCAGGAAATTTTATGCTCGAATGGATGAAGGATCAGGCCGATTTGATCTTACGCGAGGGTGACGCACAATTGGAAGTTCCGCAGTTTGAGTTTCCACCCGCGCCTCAGCCGGGGGGTGTGCAATGAGGGTACCAGTGAGCGTTCGAAACGAGATCAAGGAGCACCTTTGGGCGGAAGCTGATCGGCTCTACTGGTCGGCGCTCTCGGCTACCGACAAGTCGCGTTACTACTCGGTGTGGACCGAGACGGAGAGTGTTGGCGGAAGGTTGGGTCAGTACATGGACCCGCGAAAAGTCCGAGTTTATATCAAGGATACGCTCCTCAAATCCTACACTAGAGAGACCTCAGCCAACCCAGCGCGCGTGTTTCGGGTGCTCGGGATTGGCGAGGATTCAGAGGTCAGCGCGACCTTCATTAAACCGCATGGCTGCCTTCTCCCCGACGGGCGCCAGATCGCTTGGAGCAAAGCGGTAGACTGGAAGGTAACCTTGATGGCCCTGCATGAGCGTGCTTTCGAGAATAGCGAGCCTTTTGCAGTTGTTCTGACCGAATCTTCAGCAAAGTTCGGGATGGCAACCCAGCGCGCGGTCGTCGAAAGCGCGGCGGACAAAATTGGCATCAAGCACCTGATTTGGTTGGACTAACTAGTATGAGTTCGGAAGATCTGCTTGTCGGTCCTCTCTGCGCGCCATTATAAGTTTGCGCGTGGATACACTAACGCCAGAACAGCGAAGCGAGCGCATGAGCCGGGTCCGCGGCCGAGACACCAAGCCGGAGCTGCTGGTGCGCCGCCTAGTCCACGGTATGGGCTATCGCTACAGGCTTCATCGCCATGACCTGCCCGGGAAGCCTGACCTAACCTTTCCGGCTCGAAGAAAGGTAATCTTCGTACACGGATGTTTTTGGCACCGACACCCAGATCCGGCGTGCCCGCTGGCGAGACTCCCGAAATCCAGGCTGGACTTTTGGCGCCCGAAGCTGGAAACAAATAGGAAACGGGACGGGCGAAATATCGTCCTGCTCGCAGAACTCGGTTGGGACGTCCTCGTGATATGGGAATGCCAAACAAAAAACCGAGCGGAATTGAAGGCAAGGATCGGGGAGTTCCTGGGATGATGAGATCGGTCGAGCTGTTCGTGGGCGCAGGCGGGCTTGGAATCGGCGTCAGCCAAGCAGGATTCCGCCCGGCGGCCGTCATGGACTGGGACCGATGGGCGTGCGACACTCTCCGCGAGAACAAAGATCGCGGACTTGATCCAATTAAGCACTGGCCAATTCACGAGGGTGATGTGCGGCAGTTCGATTTTAGGACCGTAGGCGGCTCCGTGGACCTCGTTACGGGCGGACCGCCCTGCCAACCTTTTTCGATGGGCGGACGCCACCGCGCCTTTCTCGACAGCCGGGATATGTTCCCGCAGGCGATCCGTGCCGTGCGCGAGCTTCGACCTAGGGCTTTCATCTTCGAGAACGTGAAGGGGATTACGCGCAGCAGTTTCGCGAATTACCTCGAGTACATTCGACTGCAGCTTACCTATCCCGATCTTGTTGCCAAGAGGGAAGAAGAATGGCTGGCCCACCTCGCGCGCCTCGAGAACCATCACACGAAGGGGACCGAGAAGGGCCTGCACTATCGTGTGGTGATGCGGGTACTGAATTCGGCGAACTACGGTGTCCCCCAGCGGCGTGAGCGCATCTTCCTCGTCGGGTTCCGTGCCGACACCGAGATCGAGTGGCACTTTCCGAAGCCGACCCACTCGCGGGACGCGCTGCTCTGGTCGCAATGGCGCGAGGAGGTCTATTGGGACCTGCACCGCGTCTCTCGCAAGAACCGGCCGGATGGTGGTGCGGCGCAGGCGCGGGCCTTGAAGATAGCTGAGCGGCCTCTGGACGAACCGTGGCTGACCGTGCGCGACGCGATCTCCGACCTTCCGGATCCGGAACATGCGTCCGGCACGGCGCTGGACTTTCATGACCACCGGTTTCAGCCCGGTGCACGCTCCTATCCGGGGCACACGGGAAGCCCACTTGACGAGCCCGGCAAGACACTGAAGGCGGGCGTGCACGGTGTTCCTGGAGGCGAGAACATGCTGCGCAGGCCGGATGGCTCGGTGCGCTATTTCACAATCCGAGAGAGCGCTCGCCTGCAGACCTTCCCCGACGACATGGTGTTCCACGGCTCGTGGACGGAAACGATGCGGCAGCTCGGCAACGCCGTCCCGTGCCAATTGGCTCGGATAGTCGCCACAGGCGTTCGAGACAAGCTCAGCGCGGCCTAGATCAACACGGTTCGGGTTCGACGGCTTGGCCTATTTTCAAGCTCGTGCTGCAACGAGGATGGCTGACCTAGCCCTCTCGAGCCGAGGGTCATTCTGCTTTCGCAGGACCTTTCTTGCCTGTTCCAAGATTTTAAATCTAATATCGTCTTCCTGCGATTGCGACAACCCGGGGGCACTTGGTCCATGTGCCAATCCTAACCAGTTTGGCGGCAGCTTCCCCGGGCGGCCTCCACCTGGTGCATTACTTCCAAAGCCCGCCCCATTCCAAATAGGGCTTAGAAACGTGATCAATCCCGCTTCAGCCATTGATACGTGAGCGTCGGGCAGTCCAAGGAACCTAAAAGAAAAGTCAGAAGTCTGAACTGGGATAGCTCCAGTTGAAAAGCTGTCAATCTTCCGCTTGTGTGTTTGAAGCCGTTTCTTAACACTGTTTGATCCCGGCCCACTGCGGAAGTCTTGGAGCCCATTAACGGTTGCGCTCTCTGCAGCCTTTCCAACATAAATCGGCAATATCCCAGCGCTGCTATTTAAGTGCTTGTAGAGCCGGTAAGGTTTGACGGCTCCTCGGTAGAATATTGCGTATATACCACCGCTGTCGGATATTCCCTTGATATCGACCTGTGTGAGAGATCGCTCCTCCCGTCGGAAGAGTTCGCAAGCTATGCTTGCTGCCAAGTTGACCGTATCTAGAGGGTCGTACAATTCTTCCAGCCCTTGTATCTCTGCCAAGGACGATTTGCAGAGAGAGAGCTTTGATCCTAGTTGATCATATGGGGCTGGTCCAGAAGCTGGCAGCGAAGACTCTTGTGAAGCACGAATTTCTTTTGCCGGGCGGCTTGAAGTCAACGGCGCGCGACACGCGTGCCCGAGGCTCAAGAAGCTTGCTGGTTCGGGATCCGCCTCGAAGTAGAAAGCTTCTACGCGTAGGGATCGCCCCTCCCGTTTGACTTGTGGGAACCGATTTTTTTTACGGGCGCGGTATTGGTCGATGCATAGACAGCACCAGAAATTAACGACGCTGTCTGCTCCACTCAACCGGAAACAGCTCCACGGCGCGTGCGAGCGTCAGCTCTTCGCTCTGCTTGCCGTCCAGAATCGCCTCGACGATGGTGGGCGCTAACAGGCTCAGTCGCATCACACGCGTCATGTAGGACGGCGCGATGCCCTCGCGATCCGCGAGCTCGGCGATGGTCGTGAACTCGCCAGATTCTAGTATACGCTTCCAGCGAAACGCCCGCGCCAGCGCCTTGACCAACGTGTTGTCTATCTTCCGCTGGCTGGTTGCCCCATCCGGCATCTGCATTTCCTTGCGGCCGCCGCGCTTCACGAGGCGGAACGGGACATGCACTGTCACCGTTTCCGGTGCTGACGTCGCGCGGGTCATGCCGCCGGCCCGAGATCAGCCATCATTTCGCGCGCCAACCCGGTCAGACCATCTATACGGAGGCGAACATTGAGGCCATCGATGCCGATGTCAATCCGCTCAACCAGCAGCGCCGCGATGCGTGCCTGCTCGGCGGGGAAGAGTTCGTCCCAGAGCGGATCAAGACGGATCAGCGCGTCACGGGCGTCGGCCTCGGTTATCTCGCTGTCCTGCGAGCGGGCCGCTTTCCATGTGCCCGCCACAATCTCAGGCTGGCGGAACACGGCGCGGAGCTGGTCAATCACGGCGGCCTCGATCTCACCAGCGGGGACCCGTCCGACCGGGCATGACCCGGCACCATGCTTCAGCACCGACTGGCTGACATAGTATCGGTAGAGTTTGCCGCCCTTGCGTGTATGTGTCGGCGAGAAGGCCGCCCCGTCTGGGCCGTAGAGCAAGCCCTTCAACAGTGCGGGCGTGTCTGCCCGTGTGCGCGCGGCGCGCTTGCGGGGGCTTTCGGTCAGGATGGCGTGGACCTTGTTCCAGACAGCACGGTCGATGATGGCGTCGTGCTCGCCGGGATAGCTGTCGCCCTTGTGGACGGCCTCGCCGATGTATGCGCGGTTGTTGAGCATCCTGTAGAGGTATTTCTTGTCGATCCGATTGCCCTTGGGCGTGCGGATTCCGCGCGTGCCGACCTCCCGCGCCAGCTCCGTGCAGGACCCGATCTCGAGGAAGCGGGCGAAGATCGAGCGCACATGCGTGGCGCTTTCCTCTTCGACCACCAGCTTCCGGTTTTCCACACGGTAGCCGTAGGGCGGCACCCCGCCCATCCACATGCCCTTCTTCCGGCTGGCGGCGACCTTGTCGCGTATGCGTTCCGCCGTCACCTCGCGTTCGAACTGGGCGAAGCTGAGCAGGATGTTCAGCGTGAGGCGTCCCATGGACGTGGTGGTGTTGAACGACTGCGTGACCGAGACGAAGGTCACGCCGTTCCGGTCAAACACCTCGACCAGCTTGGCAAAATCCGCCAGCGAGCGGCTGAGGCGGTCGATCTTGTAGACGACAACCACGTCGACCAGCCCATCCTCGATATCCTCAAGCAGCCGCTTCAGTCCGGGGCGTTCCAGCGTGCCGCCCGAAATGCCACCGTCGTCATACTGATCGCGGACCAGCACCCAGCCCTCGGAACGCTGGCTGGCGATGTATGCCTCGCAGGCTTCGCGTTGGGCGTGGAGCGAGTTGAACTCCTGCTCGAGCCCTTCCTCTGAGGATTTACGGGTGTAAACGGCGCAACGCAACTTTCTGAAGATTGGTTTGGTCATGCGCCCCTCCGATGGTTTTTCAGGCCGAAGAACACCCAGCCGTTCCAGCGCGTGCCGGTGATGGCGCGGGCAATGGCCGACAGCGATTTGTAAGGGCGACCCTGCCAGTCGAAACCGTCAGCAGTGACGGTGACGAGATGCTCGACGCCCTGCCATTCACGGATCAGCCGTGTTCCGACGATAGGTTTCAGGTCAGCGCGGATGCGGCTCTTCTTGCGGTCGCCACCGTCCAGCTGTTCGCCGAGAACTTCCAGCCGCTTCACTGTTTCCGGCTTCAGGCCGCCATAGGCCAGTTCCTGGATGCGGTATGCCAGGCGGCTCTCGAGATAGTGACGATTGAACGGCGGCGGCTCGCTGTCGAACAGATCGCGCCATTGCTGCTTCAGGTCGGGCGTCGACGTGGTCTTGAGCGCGGCCAGGCGGGCGGGAATGGGATCTTGTTTGGTCATGCGTTTCTCCTGTGAGTTGGAGTTGCATGACGCCATTCGTCGGCCGGATAGTGTAGGCAACTTTCTCTAGTATCGTCAGATACTTCCGCCCGATCTCGCATCTGCAGGCGAACCAACCCGAGCGCCAGCAACCCGCATAGTTCGGCGCGGCGTTCGGCCGGTGTCATCTGGTCGGGCGGGAGTGGGTTGGGTCGTTTCATGTCTCGGGCAGCCGTGATTGGGGTGTCGTTACCAATCAAAAGCCACCGCGAAGCCTCGGGTGGGACATGCCGCGCTCCACGGCTGCCAGCAAAGCGAACAAGTGGAGAACATCGGCCCTTGCGGAAGAAAGTTTCGTCAGCGATTATCGGAGGTTGAATCAGGTAGAGAGCAAACATTCGTTGGGGTGATTTCATGGCGCGCAAAGCAATTCCGATCAGTCCCAATATCCTGGCGTTGATCGAAGAGGCGCGCATTGACCTTACCCGAGCAGCACAGTCCATTCGGAAATGCGTCAATCCCGTTCCCAATTGCGCAACAGGTCATCGCAATTTCTAATTCAGAATATGACACCACGTTTGCAGACTGCAGAGTAAATAAGCGTTTTCGGAGACTTATATGGTACGTGCCCCAGCCAAAACCTGCCCGAATCTCTCTCGATTGCTCAATGACGCAGAGCCGTCATTGCTATCGGCATTTTTACGTAGCAGGTCATTCGAGAGGCTGGACTGGCTGGAGAACTACCAGTTCGAGCCTGATAGCCTGGAAGGTCCTGCTACCGCCAGCAACATGCTGCATCAGGAAAACAAGGACCGCTTGGGGCCACTAGAGGCGGAGGCCGCGCGCATTGCCACCCTCATCGCAGACCGGGGTCAATTCGTGCTCGAAGGCTTGGCCAAGGCAAAGCTCGAACCGGAGCGCTCCCGGGAACTCATGAACCAGCGGGATCAGCTTGCGCGCAGCCTTTGGGCCTTCACTCGCGAACAGAGCCTGTTCGAAGCGGCCGAAAACAGCCTGCACCTGCGCATGTACCGTCGCTACGACAAGCACTATCAGACGTTTATGGCCGATCCGTCCACGGACGGTGGTCCTGACGCTGGCAGCGAAATACTCGATGCGCTGCTTTCCCAGCTGAATACCGAGCTGGATCGAGGTGACGGATATAGCATTGACCGGTTCGACATTCCGGAGGATGGGGACGAACCGGCTGCCGAGATGTATCTGCTATTTCACCCCGACCCTCCGACCAGCGTTCGAGAGATTGATGATTCCGGCAATCGGTCCCGCATCTATTTCCGACCGCCGGGTGAAGCGATGATCGTCTACACGCCTTCGACAGGTCGGGTTCATGTTCGGGCAGGCAACAGAACCTTGCGCCACACCATCGCCGAGCAGTTCATTGAGACGGCTTTGGATCAGACGTATTCGAACCAGCCGGTCGATTTTCAGGCGTACGATATCTCGCAATTCCTGAACGGGTTTCATCTGGAAACGCCTGAACTGGAAGACGCGGTAATCCTACGTGCTCAGGTGATCCGTGCTGAAATCAGCGTTGTTAATTTGGCAAATCGCCTTTCTCTATCAACGACGATAAATCAAGACATATCGACAATTATTGGTGGTCAGCCCGGTCTTGACCGCATTTTCTCCCGCGCCGTCGCGATCCGCTTTGTGGAAATTGCAGTCAGGTATCGCCGCGCCGGCGCATCACATGAGAAAACACTCAACTTCACTTTGACCGACCGAAACACAAGCAGCCTGCTCAGCTTGGACGATCATTTCGAGCGCGTACTCGGTCATCGATTGCTTCGGCATTGGAACATCATGCAGGAGGGGCGCGCCCCTAGCGCTGATGAAGGCATGGCTATTGTGCCTGCGCTGCTCGCCATCTGGGACATCGGCGTCGACAGGATCGCAGGCGCATGGCTGCTGGATCGCGGAATCGATCCGGCTCTTCTGACAGAATTGGGTTTCCTTGTGCCCGCGGGTTGGGAAGGCGACGACCTGATCGATGACGAAGACGGAATTGGCCCAGTTGCGGCCGAAGTCGTTGCACAACCGGACAAGGTCGATCTCAAAGTTGCAGAGGGCCATGTTGCTCCCAGTGGTGGAAGTCCGGATCGCTATAGAATCTATCGTGTGCGCGATGGCTGGGTCGAGGAGCATCTTCGCGCCCGATTGGAAGATACGCTGGATGCGCCTGCCATCGAGGAATTGAATAAACACCTGCTGTATCTTGGCACGCTCGAGATCGACAACCGGGATGTTCCGATCTACCTGGCTCGCAGTCTGGACCAGGAAAAAGTCAGGGCGTCGGTCGACGGAGAGCTAAGGGCACGCAGCAGCCTTGGGATTGGGCTGGTGCTGCAGGCTGGAAACGCGGCGGGGGCGTGCCTTGCTGCGAATGTTCTGACGCCTCTTGCCGATCACATGGAAGCCGACGAACCGGAAATCACCCTGGTTGCAGACAAGCTCAAGGCCATCTTTCGACGCGACCAATCTCTCGCGCGAGGCGGGCTGACCGTGCAGCTTGAACGCACTGGCGAAAATTCCGGAACGCTTTTTGTGCCGGGAAAGGGATCCATCGACATATCGGGTGAACAGAGGCTGCTCGTCGTTCAGCGGCTTGTGGACGCCCACAATAATGGCCCCGCACCAATCGTAACAGCAGATCTTATTTCAGGCATTGAGGACCAATCATTGTCCAACATTTTTGGGTCTGTGCTTTGGAAAAAGCTCAAGGCAGACTTTGTCCGATCTCCGAAACGTAAGTGGTGGGAGATCGCGATCTGAGATCAACTCCGATCCGGCTCCGTTCCGAGGTCTGACGAACTCCGATTCTTGCGTCCAATAGGAGTGCTCCACAGCAAAGAGGAGCACTTCCAATGCCGACTCCCGACACTTCTCGCCAGCCAGCCCAGACGAACTGGACCGGTGGTGCCAAGACGAAACCCACCCCTTTCAGCCCCGAATGGCGCTGCACGCGCTGTGACAAGCTGCTCGGCGTCTGCCGGGACGGCCGCATGCATCTGCGTTTTGCGCGAGGGCACGAGTATTTCGTGGGCTTTCCGGTCGTGGCCACCTGCCGCGGCTGCGGAACGCTGAACCAGGCGACATCACCCGCGCGCTAAGGCGCGCATCTCACCATTTCCCTGAAATCGCAGAGACGCACGACGTCCTGACCTGGCCACGAAAAGGCGCTGGACGCCTGGCCGCAAGGCAGGCGTCCAATGTCTATCGCGTGGCACGAGATCCGTGATCACCTCATGTTTTCTTCATCAACTCTCGGTTTTCAAAACACCTTCGATGCTCTGCGGCGCAGCAGCGAACTGCTCGCACATTTCGCTGATCCCGCCGCTTTGCTGGACACGCTGCACGTCGGTGGCCGTGCGCCGGACGAGAAAAACCAGCTGCTGGTCGCGCTGGTCAGGGTCGCGCAGTCTGATGGCGAGACCGCCGATTGTGCCCTGACGCTGATGCTTCTGGCGCTCTGGCCGGGGCTGGATGCCGTTCGGCGCAGATCGATCTGGCGCAGGATCGGCACCGGCGACGAGGTTGCATCCGAAATCCTTGCACGAGCTTCCGAGGCCATTCGGGGTCTGGATATGCAGCGCGTCAATTGGATCGCGGCAACCATCCTGCGGAACATCGAGCGGGACGTGATCAGAAAGCGTCAACGCGAGGACAGGCACCAGAGCCTGCGCAGCGAGGCTGATCCCAACGAAATCCCGGCCGACGGTGAAGTGCTGTCGGGTGACGCCAGTCCCGAACTGCTCCACCGCGATCTCGTCCGCATCGTCGGCACGGATGCGGATCTGGTGATCCGTGTGGCCATCGACGGGTTCTCTCAATCGGAGGTCGCGACCGAACTGGGGCTGTCTGAGGCGGCGACGCGCAAACGCTATCAGCGGGCGACCCGGCGTCTGCGCGACGTCCTGCAAGAATTTCGCTGATCGGGTGTCCCGATCCCTGCGGTGCGGTGGCTTTTCCCATTCAGACGCCACCGCGCGCCCCACTCAAACCGAAAGTCGACCCGCATGATCCGCAAAGCCGACCTCTTGTCCGCAGACCTCAAGCGCATCCCCGGCCTCTACCGCCGCTGGGAGTTGCCGGAAATCCTGAAGAACCAGCGTGCATACCGCATCGAGAATGCCGGTGCCCACCAGGATGGGACGCCTCTCGTGGCGGTCTACGCCGACGCCGACACGGGCCAGCCGGACGACCAGCACAACGCCTCAAACCAAGACACCGAAGCGGTCTCGGTCCCGCTTGGGACGATGTCGCGGCGGCCTGAGTAGAGGGAAAAGGAGGAGATCATGTTCATGGGAACCACACCCTTCATCACGGTCCGCGCCAGCCGACCGCTGTCCGAGATCGAGTTCTGCGCCTGGGTGGCGCAGGCCGTTCCCGGCGACCGGCTGGAATACCATCGCGGCTTTCTGGTGCTCGACATCTTCCCTGTGTTTTCAGGGCTGTCGGATGCGGCGCGCGGCGAATTGAGCAAGCTTGGATCGCGGGCGTTCTGGGCCGCTGAACTTGGTCTCGTGCATCTCGTGCAGGAGCGCGTGGGCCCGGATCAGTTCGCCTACATCGCCGTCGCCCGGCCCAAGCCCAAAGCCGCTGCCGTCTCGCTGTCCGAGCTGCTGCTCGCCGAACAGGAGGCCGCGTGATGCCCGCATTTCAATCCCTTTTCACCGATCACGGAGACCATTTCATGCCATTCCCCGAGAACACCCCCACGCCTGACGATCTGCCATCTCTCAGCGCCGCCGAGGTTGCGGCGCTGCCGGTCGAGTTGCTGGCGATCCTGCAGCGCGAAATCGACGAGCGTCTGAAGCGCGACAAAGCCGCTAAGACCCGCTTCGATGCTGGATTGGCTGTCCGTTACGCCACTCGTGCAACTGAGAAACGCCAAGCCGCAGGTAAAGACACCGGCACCGTCCGTTTCGATGACGGTGATTTCACCGTGGTCGCCGATCTGCCGAAGCGGGTCGATTGGGACCAGGACCGGCTGGCCGCCATGGTGGCGCGGATCCGCGATGCAGGCGACGATCCCGCCGAATATGTCGATCTGACCTACAAGGTGCCCGAGCGCAAATACGCCGCCTGGCCCGAAGCCATCCGGCAGGGTTTCGAGCCCGCACGCACAGTCCGGCCCGGCACGCTGAAGGTCGAGATCCTCGCGCAGGGGGCAGACCAGTGAGCCTCCCCATCATCAGCGCCGACCAGCGATTGGCCGAGCCGCGCGGGATCAAGGGCTGCATCTTCGGCAAATCCGGCATTGGGAAAACGTCGCTGCTCTGGACCCTCGATCCCGAGCGCACGCTGTTCATGGATCTCGAGGCGGGCGATCTCGCTATAGAGGGCTGGTCCGGTGACAGTATCCGGCCACGCACATGGACGGAATGCCGGGATTTCGCGGTGTTCATCGGCGGGCCCAACCCGGCTTTGCGGGATGAGCAGCCCTATAGCCCGGCGCACTACAAGGCTGTCTGCGAACGCTTCGGCGATCCAGCCGAACTGGACCGCTACAACACCATCTTCGTGGACTCGATCACGGTCGCCGGGCGGCTGTGTTTCGGGTGGTGCAAGGGCCAGCCCGAGGCGCTGTCTGAAAAGACCGGCAAGCCGGATGTCCGCGGCGCTTACGGCCTGCACGGCCGCGAGATGATCGGCTGGCTCACCCATCTGCAGCACACGCGGGCCAAGAATGTCTGGTTCGTCGGGATCCTCGACGAGAAGCTCGACGACTTCAATCGCAAGGTCTTCCAGCCGCAGATCGACGGCTCAAAGACCGGGTTGGAACTTCCAGGGATCGTCGATGAGGTAATCACCATGGCGGAACTGAAGGCCGATGGCGGCGATCCGTATCGCGCCTTCGTCTGCCAGACGATCAATCCCTGGGGCTTTCCGGCCAAGGACCGCTCCGGCCGCCTGGCACAAGTCGAAGAACCCCATCTCGGCCGCCTGATGGCGAGGATCCGGACGCCCGCAGCCCCGGCGACGGATCGCCTGACCTATACCCAGCCGCCCGTCGATCCGGCGGCAGCCGACCAATCCCAACCACAAACCTGATCAGAAAAGGAGGTTCCCCATGGGTTCCTGGAACGATTTCAACGACGCGCAGAGCAACACCAACCTCATCCCCAAGGGCACGCTGGCCAAGGTGCGCCTGACCATCCGCCCCGGCGGGTTCGACGACGCCTCGCAAGGCTGGACCGGCGGCTATGCCACGCGCGGCTCCACTGGGGCTGTCTATCTCAATGGCGAGTTCACCGTGACCGAGGGCCAATATGCCCGCCGCAAGATCTTCACGTTGATCGGGCTCTACAGCCCCAAGGGCCCGGACTGGACCAACATGGGCCGCAGCCTCGTGCGTGGCATGCTGAACTCGGCGCGGGGGATTTCCGACAAGGACATGTCGGCCGAGGCGCAGGCGGCGCGGCGGATCAGTGGATTTGCCGATCTCGACGGGATCGAGTTCATCGCGCGTATCGATATTGGAACCGATGCAAGCGGTGACGACAAGAACGAGATCCGCAGCGCGGTCACGCCTGACCATCGCGATTATGCGCAGGTCATGGGAACGGCCCCCCTGCAGTTCAGCGGTAACGCCGGACCAGGGAACGCCCCGCAGCAGAATGCACCCGCAGCGCCATCGTCAAATCCGCCAGCAGCCAACCCCGGTGCCCCCGGGCGGCCGAGCTGGGCTCAGTAAGGGGGGATCGGTCATGCGCCTGCGCCCCCGCCAGAAAATCTTTGTCGAGCGCAGTGTTGCTGCGCTCGCCTCCCGCAGCAACACGTTGGGCGTGGCACCCACCGGCGCGGGAAAAACCATCATGCTCTCGGCGGTCACCGGCGAGATGATCGGCGACGGTGCCAAAGCCTGTGTTCTGGCACATCGCGACGAGCTCACGGCGCAGAACCGCGCCAAGTTTCAGCGCGTGGTGCCGGAGGTGTCGACATCTGTGATCGACGCGACAGAGAAATCCTGGGGCGGCGACGTCACCTTCGCCATGGTGCCCACACTGGCGCGGGCGTCGAATCTGACCGACATGCCGCGCCTCGATTTTCTGGTGATTGATGAGGCGCATCACGCGGTGGCGGACAGCTACCGCCGGATCATCGACCGGGTGCGCGATGCAAATCCCGACGCGAGGGTGTTCGGGGTGACGGCAACGCCGACCCGGGGCGACCGCAAGGGTCTGCGCGAGGTCTTCGACAATGTCGCCGACCAGGTGCGGTTGGGCGAGTTGATCGCGTCTGGCCACCTCGTGCCGCCGCGCACCTTTGTCATCGATGTGGGGGTGCAGGAGGAATTGAAGTCGGTCCGCAAGACCAGTGCCGATTTCGACATGACCGAGGTGGCGGGCATCATGGACCGCGCGCCTGTCACCGACGAGGTGATCCGCCACTGGACCGAAAAGGCAGGCGACCGTCAAACGGTTGTCTTCTGTTCAACCGTCGCCCACGCGGACCATGTGACCGAGGCATTCCGCGCCGCAGGGATCACTGCTGCGCTGATCCATGGTGATCTGGCTTCTGAGACCCGCAAGGCCATCTTGGCTGATTACGCGTCAGGCATTATCCGCGTGGTCGTCAATGTCGCTGTGCTCACTGAAGGTTGGGATCATCCGCCGACGGCCTGCGTGGTGCTGCTGCGCCCCAGTTCCTACAAATCCACCATGATCCAGATGGTTGGGCGGGGGCTGCGCACGGTCGACCCGGAGGAGCACCCCGGCATCGTCAAGACCGACTGCGTGGTGTTGGATTTCGGTACGTCGAGCCTGATCCACGGCACGCTGGAACAGGATGTCGATCTGGATGGCAAGATCGGCACCGGCGGGGCCCCGACGAAAACTTGCCCGGCCTGCGCAGCGGAGATCCCGCTCGCCGCCACCGAATGCCCGCTCTGCGGCGAGGTATTGCTGCAGGACGAAGGCGAGACCGGCGCGGACGCAGTGCCGCTCTCGGGTTTTGTCATGACCGAGATCGATCTGCTGAAACGGTCCAGTTTCGCATGGGTCGATCTCTTCGGCACGGACGACGCGCTTATGGCCACGGGCTTCACGGCCTGGGGCGGCATCTTCTGGATGGAGGGCGTCTGGTACGCCATTGGTGGGGCCAAGGGCGAGCGGCCACGCTTGTTGGGCGTCGGCCAACGCACCGTCTGCCTCGCGCAGGCCGATGATTGGCTCAACACCCACGAGAGTGATGAAAGCGCCTTCAAGACAAGGGGGTGGCTGCGTCAGCCACCGACCGACAAGCAATTGAAATACCTGCCGCCCGAGTGTGGCCACGACTTCGGCCTGACGCGCTACCGCGCCTCGGCGCTGATGACCTTCGGCTTCAACAAGCGCGCTATCCAAGGGGTCGTAAATGCGGTGGCTGGTCCCGAACGGAGGGCGGCATGATCCATGAGATCTTCAGCCCCCATCACGGCCGAGGAGCGGCGTCGTCTCTGGCATCCGCGTGGAACGCTCTGTGCTGTCTGCCGGCAACCCACGCGTGGTTTTGGCTGGCGCAATCCGGTCCGGTCGAGACGGCCCCGGCCATCGGTCTGGTTCTGCTCGATGCCCTGCCAAGGCTTGTGGACGCGTTTGGCGCGGGAGCGTTTTGCCATGGTTGACCTGACAGAAGAAGAACGCGCCGCCGTCACCGCCACCATGAAACGCATCGCCATGCTGATGGACGAGATCGGCTGGCAGACCGCATTTGCCGATCTGACCGAGGCTCAGGTGCGCGCCCTGATCGAAGAGGCCGTCGAGGGCTTCCGCGAGGCCATGTCCGACATCGCCCGGGCCCAGACACCGGAGGTGCCGTTCTGATGCTGGACTTCAACCCACGCCCCTCCATGGCCGAGCGGATCAACGCGCTGGTCGACGCCGCCCTCATCGCCGAACGCGCGGCCACGCCGCCCCGGACCTATCTCGGCGCGTCGCGCCTCGGGCATGCTTGCGAACGCGCGCTTCAGTTCGAGTTCGCCGGTGCGCCCAAGGATGAGGGTGCCGACTTCGGCGGGCAGACGCTGCGGATCTTCGCGATCGGTCATCAACTCGAGGATCTGGCGATCCGCTGGCTGCGCGCGGCCGGGATCGATCTGGTGACCCAAAAACGCGATGGTGGCCAGTTCGGCTTCTCCGTCGCGGGCGGTCGTATCCGGGGCCACGTCGACGGGATCATCGCCGATGCCCCAGCAGCGCTTGGCATGCGCGCGCCGACGCTCTGGGAATGCAAGACCATGAACGCGAAGAACTGGCGCGCCTGCGTCAAGGACGGCGTCACGGTTTCCAAGCCTGTCTATGCCGCCCAGATCGCGATCTACCAGGCCTACATGGAACCCTCGGTGCCGGGGATATCGACAGCACCGGCGCTGTTCACCGTGATCAACAAGGACACGGCCGAGCTGCACCATGAGCTCGTCCCTTTCGATGCCGATCTCGCGCAGCGCATGTCTGACCGCGCAGTGAAGATCCTGCAGGCCACAGATGCAGGTGATCTGCTGCCCCGCATCGCCGCCAACCGCGATTTCTACGAATGCCGGTTCTGCGCCCATGCCGAGCGGTGCTGGGGGCTTGCCACATGACCGATGAGCCCACCGACCCATCCAACCCCGAGCGGGACCCGACCATGCGCGATGACACGACGCCCGATGCACCCAAGGAAAACATCGTCCATTTCAACCCGTGGCGCGACTTCAACGACGCGGCCCCGCAGATTGACGTGTTTGGCGACGAGCCCGATCCTGCGCAGATCGCCCAATTCATGCAGGTCGTCTTCGGCTATTGCGACGGGCTGATTCCGGTCCGCAGCTTCATTGACAAGGGCCAGGGCATTGATGGTCGTCCACACAACATCTGGCTGGAGGCGGATCAGGCCGCGCCGGAGAAGATGGCGACTTTCGCCACATGGGCCTCGCGGGAAGGCGCAGCGGTCTATGTGATCCCCGGCACCGTGGCCGCACCCGGTCAGGCCAAAGCCGCCGAAATCCTGCAGATGCAGACCGTGGTTGTCGATCTCGACACCGGCGACATTGCCGCCAAGCGCGCCCACCTGGAACGCCATCTCGGCGCACCGACCATGGTGGTGGAAAGCGGTGGCGTGACACCGGAGGGCCAGCGGAAAGCCCATGTCTGGTGGGCGCTGACCGAGCCTGCCGAGGGCGATGACATCCGCCGTGTCTGCCGCCTGCGCGGGGACATTGCCGCGAAGGTCGGCGGCGATATGCATTTCCGCTCGGCTCACCAGCCGATCCGGGTGGCAGGCAGCGTCTACTACAAGAACAGCCTGAAAACGCAGGTTCGGATCGTTGAACTGAATGCCGATCGCGAGCGTGATCTGGCCGAGTTCATCGAGGCCGTCACCGACATGCCGCCCGCGCCGGGCGTGGCCCTGCAGCCCGAGTTTACGCATCCCGACAAACCGGCGATGGACCATGTGCTGGTGACCCCGGTGCGCGAAGGAGCTCAGGACGACTGGTCCCGCTTCGAGGGGGCATCGGCCGCGATCGGGCATTTCATACGCATGGTCCACGAGGGCCGGATGACCAATGACGAAGGCTGGGAAGGCATCTGCGGCTACAACGCCGCGATGCTGCGGCCCCAGTGGCCCGTGGAACGGCTGAAGCGCGAGTCAGAGCGGCTCTGGGAACGGCATGTCGAGAAATACGGGCCGCCGCTGATCCGGCTGGAGTCCGGCGCACCGGGGCCGGTTGAGATGCCCGCCTTCACGTTGGGCGCGCTGCTGGATGACCAAAGCCCCATGCCTGAGGACATCATCGCCCCACGCGTTCTGACGCCGGGCGGGCTGCTGGTGCTGGGTGGCGCGCCGAAGGTTGGCAAAAGCGACCTGCTGATCTCCTGGCTCGTCCACATGGCGGCCGGTGTGCCGTTCCTCGGCTTCACCCCGCCGCGTCCGCTGCGCATTTTCTATCTGCAGGCCGAGATCCAGTATCACTACCTGCGCGAAAGGCTGAAACAGATCGCGCTGCCGCCAGAGGTGTTGGCCGCCGCACGCGACACCTTCGTTGCCACTCCAAAGCTCAAGATGCTGCTCGACAACGAGGGCAGCGTGCGGGTTGCCCGCGCTGTCCAGACGGCTTTCCCCGAAGCGGCGCCTGACATCCTCTGCGTCGACCCGATCCGGAACCTCTTTGATGGCGGGCCCGATGGCGGAGGCGAAAACGACAACACCGCCATGATGTTTTTCCTGAAGGAACGGGTCGAGGTTCTGCGTGACCATATCGATCCCGACTGCGGCGTCATCCTGATCCACCACACCAAGAAGCTCAGCAAGCAGCAGGTAAAGGACGATCCCTTCCTCGCGCTCTCCGGCGCCAGCGCGCTCCGCGGGTTCTACACCTCCGGCCTGATCCTGCACCGGCCCGATGAAGAAAGTTCCCAGCGCAAATTAGAGATCGAACTGCGCAATGGTCCCGCGTTGCCGCCAAAGGTGATCGACAAGGTTGGCGGCCAATGGGTCGAGATCAATCCGATAAATGAGCGCCTCGTCCGGCAGGAAGTTGGCGCAAGGCACGACGCAGAACGGGATCGCAAAGGCGAGGTGATCTGCGGTCTGCTGTACGAAGAGGCGCTGCAGGGTCGGATGTACACGATGACCCATTTCGCTGAGACCTTTGAGAACACAGGGGGGCTCGGTGGGCAATCGATCATCCGCGAACGGCTGAACGTGCTGACCACGAAAGGGTACGTGAAGTTCGTTCGCGGGGCCGCTGCGGCGGCGCTGGATCTGGCGACTGAGCGGAGCAAATACGGCTATCTCTGCGTCGAGACCATGCGTCTTGCAACCAGCCGGGAGCATGTCGATCCAGGCACCGGAGAGGTCACGCCGGAGCTGATCGACGTCCTGCCCAGCCATTACAAATGTCCACAGACCGGTGCCGTCCTGCCCGTCGAAAACCCGTCCGTCTGGGTCTATCGCGAGGCGGAGGACGCATGATGAAACACGTCGTTTTGCCCTCCGAAATCTGGGTGCAGAATCCCGAAATCTGGCCAGATTTTGCAAAATCTGAAATCCTGCTGAAATCTGGAATCTGGCTTTTTCCATTTGGTTTCAGGGGTTTGGAAGGTCCTTTCCAGATTTCGGAAGGGTGTTTCCGAAATCTGCTCCACAATCTGGATTTAGCAAATGAAATCAGTGTCCTACGCCAGATTTCAGATTTCAGAAAAGTCCCCCCTAAAGGGGTAGTTGTCCTCCCCGCTACAGGCGGGGAGAGCCACCACCTACCCCTGGGCAATTTCTCGGGTCGCAGTCTGACCCGTTCCACCCCTCGAGCAAACAATCACAAAAGGAGAAAGCCCATGGCGGACCAGACCATGACCAACCCCAATCAGGAAGCCATCCAGAAAGTGCCGCCCGCGTTCACCGGCCAGCGCACATTGCTGGCGCTCGATCTTGGTACAACCACGGGCTGGGCGCTGCATGGCACCGATGGGCTGATCACCAGCGGCACAGCATCGTTCCGCAACGGCCGGTTCGATGGCGGTGGGATGCGATACCTGCGCTTCACGAACTGGCTGGGCGAGTTGGAGCGGTTGTCCGGTCCTATCGCCGCCATCTGGTTCGAGGAGGTCCGTCGCCACGCGGGCACTGACGCAGCCCACGTCTACGGCGGCCTGATGGCTACCCTGACCGCATGGGCTGAAATGCGCGGTGTGCCCTACGAGGGCGTGCCCGTCGGAACGATCAAGCGGTTCGCAACTGGCAAGGGCAACGCCAACAAGGAGGCCATGATCGCCGCCGCCCGGGCACGTGGGTTCAGCCCGGCCGACGACAACGAAGCCGATGCCATCGCGATCCTGCTCTGGGCCATGGAAACCCATGGAGGTGCGCAATGACCGGAATGCGCTTCACACCCAAGGGCTATGGCGGCCATCGTCGCCACCCCGATGAGGTCAAACGCGACGGCTGGAAAGAGCAAGGCCTGCTAGCCGTAGCCGTCGACGATGACCGGCTGACCTGGCCCGAGCGCGAACTGGTGCGCCAGATTGGCGAGCGCCTGTATGGCAAACTGGAACGCGAGGCACGTCATGGGTGATTGGACAACCACACGGGTGGAGGACCGGCTGGAGAGCGCGGCCGACGTCTTCCGCACCTTGCCCGGCGTCATGCCGCAGGGCTTCTTCAATGCATGGCCCGAGTATTTCCACAGCTTCGCAGACAAGGTTGGTCAGGAGCCCCAGATGCGTCGACCCCGGCCGGGTCCGCGCCAGATCACCGAAGCCGAGGAGGCATTGCTCTGGCTGCGCTGGCTGGAACGGGATGATGCCCGGATCGTTTGGCTCCGTGCCGAGCGTACGCCCTGGAAACCGATCTGCTGGCAGATGGGGATCAGCCGGGCGACTGCGAACCGCAGGTGGCAATACGGGCTGGCGGTCATGGTTTGGAAGCTAAACGGAAAGCAGGTGCCGCGGAGGCGTTCGATGGAATACACTATCTCGAAGGCAAGATGATTATTTTCTGTTCCAAGGTGGCGAGAACATCCAGATCAGAGTCCTTTCGACAGCCGAGACTCTGTCGGGATGTTCGATCTCTCGCCATTGGGCGAAAACAGTTTTCTTGATGTGCGCGCGACGCAATTGGCGGTCGGGAAAGTCTTCCTTGAAAGCTCTTTGCACCGCGTGGTGATCATCTCCCGAAATGTGCTTTGAGAGAAGGCGGTCTCTCAGGCCCTTGCTTCCTTTCGCCTCGCCGACATACATCACTTCGTTTTCCACCCTTAAAATGTAAACCCCAAGGGTGTTGGGTGGGTCTGCCGTTTCGAGTGGAACAGGCATTGTACTAAGAATGCCACTTACGTCTTCACCAATAGACCTAAAGATGTCGTCGAGTGGTGTATTGGCCATTTGCATGCTCACAGATTGTATGTTTCGCAATCCAGTAGCTGCCTTTACGTGGCGTTGCATCACGGAATTTGCTGAGCTGATGTCAACTCTCTTCGCCGATGTGAGACAATTTTCCCTGAGACATCGAACGCCAAGACAAATACGGCGCTGTCGGCTATCAATTTTGATATACTCGGGAGAGGCGCGCGCGGGACGGCCTGCGGCGCTGGCTTCCGGGGGCCACTGAAGGGTCCAGCCGGGGTCCAGGCGGCTAACCCACTGACTTTACGGGTCCTTCCTGGCCGTAAACCTATACGGGCGGGCGAAGCGCGCAATATCGCTAGCGACAGGGCGCGTTTTTTGGGAAGCCACCCCTAGCAGGCATCCACTCGCCATCCGCTGAAAACCACAACAAAACAAACCTTTGACGCTGGACACGCCCGATGGCCGCTGGACCCCTCGTGGAGTCCAGGCTGGCTGCCGATGTCCGGAGTCCACCCGATTGAGGCGAACCGACCCGCATGACCCTGAGCTTTGCCCCGGACGTGATCGAGATGTGGCCGCTGGTCAAACTCCAGCCATACGCCAAGAACGCGAAGCTGCACGGCGCGGATCAGGTTGCGAAGATCGCCGCCAGCATGGCCGAGTTCGGCTGGACCGTGCCGTGCCTCGTCGCCGACGATGGCGAGCTGATCGCGGGCCACGGTCGGGTACTGGCCGCCACGCAGCTCGGGCTGACCGAAGCGCCCGTGATCGTACTCGGTCATCTGACCGAGCCCCAACGCCGGGCCTACCGGATTGCGGATAATAAGCTGACCGAGGCCCCTTGGGACGAGGCGCTGCTGTCGGCCGAGCTGAACGACCTGCTGGCCGAGGACTACGATCTGTCGCTTATCGGTTTCGATGACGCTGAACTCGAGGCGCTGTTGGCCGGAGAGGTTGATCCTGAGACTGCGTCCCGAGAGGGTGAGGATGATGTTCCTGAGGCCCCTGAAACTCCGATCAGCCGACCAGGCGATCTTTGGGTGCTTGGCAAGCACCGACTGCTCTGCGGTGACGCCACCGTGGCCACCGATGTCGAGCGGCTACTGGGTGATGTGAAGCCGCAACTGATGGTGACCGATCCGCCCTACGGTGTCGAATACGATCCTGGCTGGCGCAACAAGGCAGGGGCTGCCGCCACCAAGCGCACCGGCAAGGTGCTGAATGATGACCGCGCCGATTGGCGCGATGCCTGGGCGTTGTTCCCGGGCGATGTGGCCTATGTCTGGCACGGCGCGCTGCATGCGACCACGGTCGCCGACAGCCTTGAGGCCTCAGGCTTCAACATCCGATCCCAGATCATCTGGGCCAAGGACCGGCTGGTGCTGAGCCGCGGTGATTATCACTGGCAGCACGAGCCGTGCCTCTATGCCGTGAAGAAAACCGGTAAGGGCCACTGGGCGGGTGATCGCAAACAGACGACGCTTTGGCAGATCGCAAACAAGGATCAGGATGCCGAAACGGTTCACGGGACGCAGAAGCCCGTCGAATGCATGCGTCGGCCCATCCTGAACAATTCCAGCCCGGGTCAGGCGGTCTACGAGCCGTTCATGGGCTCGGGCACCACGCTGATCGCGGCCGAAACGACGGGTCGAGTCTGCTACGGGATCGAACTGAACCCGGCCTATGTCGATGTCGCCGTGCAGCGGTGGCAGCAATTCACCGGCCAAGAGGCCGTGCTGGACGGGACCGGCGAGAGCTTCGCCGATCTGACGGCCAACCCGCGCTGAGGCGATGCATGACCTGGCTTTACCTTCCTCCGGACACGGTTCCGGAGCCGCAGACCTTTTCGGCCTCTCGCTCTGTTCCGGCGCAGGCGGGCTCGACCTCGGGCTCACCATCGCGTTGCCCCGATATCGAACTGTGGGCCATGTCGAACGGGAAACCTACGCCGCGGCCATTCTCGTGGCACGGATGGAAGAGGCGGCCCTGGATTGCGCGCCTGTCTGGGACGACGTTGCCACCTTCGACGGCCGCCCGTGGCGCGGCGCGGTGGACATCGTCACTGCGGGGTATCCGTGCCAGCCGTTCTCTGTCGCGGGCAAGCGCCGGGGCGCGGACGACCCGCGCCACCTTTGGCCGCATGTCGCCCGCATCATCGGCGAGGTCGAGCCGCCCTTCATCTTCCTCGAGAATGTCGCCCATCATCTCCGCCTCGGCTTCCCCGAAGTCGCCAGCGGACTGGTCGGCATGGGCTACCGCCTTGCGGCAGGCCTCTTTACGGCGGCGGAAGTCGGCGCGCCCCACAAGCGCGAGCGGCTCTTCATCCTCGCAATCCGCGAGGGCGACCAACTGGCCGACCCCGCGCGCCTGCTCCGGGACCCGCTCGAGCGGTGGAAACCGCACGGAGATGCTGCGGCTCTGGCCAACGCCACGGGCGAGCGCGAACGAGAACAGGCAGACGAAACCGACGCCCTCACAAGAAGCGGGCAAGCACGGGATGAACCTGGCGACCTCGGCTGCGATGTGGCCGACCCCGCAGACCGACAGCTTCCGGAGCCGGGGTGCCGAGCGGCGCGACGAGAAGGGTCTGGACCAAATGGCGCGGGACTGGCCGACGCCGATGGCGACGGACGGGAACAAACCGAGCGCGGGCAACCGCAAATCAGCCGACCTGAGCAGCGCAAGCCGCATGTGGATGACGCCGACGGCGCGGGACCACAAGGACGGGGCGACCACATTGGCGAACACGCCGGTGAACGGCCTGCTTGGCCGCCAGGTCCTGGCGACGCCGACGGCTGGGCGCGATACCTCCGCGCCGCGCCGGACGCTGAACCCAACATTCGTCGAGGCGCTGATGGGCTGGCCCACCGGGTGGACCGGCTTCGCCTCTGTGGCAACGGCGTGGTCCCGCTGGTTGCAGCGTATGCGCTGCGAACTCTCGCAGCTGAACTGCTGGCCGATGGATGAGGTGGCGGCGTGAAAACGTGGACGGTCCACGAGGTCGCCAACGCCTGCGCAATGACGACCGGCGAACTGAGCCAATGGATCGCGCGGGGTCAATTCAGGCCGTCTGCAACGGTGCAACCCGGTCAGCGACGGCGGTTCGACTGGCGCGATCTCGCGTGCTTGGCCGTCATGAACGCGCTGCGGAAGCATTCGCTGTCGATCCACGGCATGGCGCTGATCGTCTCTGACCTGCGCGACGACCTCGCCGGGATGAACGACATCTCGGAAATCGTGGGCCGGACCTTCTTCTGCGCTGACTGGGGCAAGAACCAACCCAGCCAGACAGTCGGGCTGGTCACCGAATCCGATCTGGTCGAGGTGCTGAAGCGGCGTCCCGAGACCGTGATCATCGTGGACGTTGCGGCCGTGTACCGTGGTGCTGCTGTGGCAATCCCCGCCGTGACGGCCACGGGAGGGACCAGCCATTGAAGCAGACCCGCGCCATGTCGATGTTCGAGGCCGCGACGAATGTCGTCGTCGGCTACGTCTTGGCCATCGCCACGCAGATCGTGGTGTTCCCGTGGTTCGGGATCGAGACCGGACTGGCCGAACATCTGACCATCGGGCTCGCCTTCGTGGGCGTCTCGCTGGTGCGCGGCTATCTGCTGCGGCGGTTGTTCGAAGCGATCAGGAT
>Ga0100380_10001698_pt1 | contig 23920 bp, 15 predicted proteins | sample CryGeymeta201504_FD_80417 | JGI IMG/M metagenome (GOLD analysis project Ga0100380, IMG submission 80417) | Groundwater microbial communities from Crystal Geyser aquifers in Utah, USA - Crystal Geyser metaG 2015-04 | ecosystem: Environmental > Aquatic > Deep subsurface > Groundwater | place... | reverse complement strand
GGTTCATATTACTTAAGCCCAACAAATGCTACTTCCAAAAACAACCCCGGGAATGTGTTTTTCCCCATCCCGGGGCAGTTTTGGAAATCCCGGGGTAGGGATATCCCTCCATTGGTGACAACAGATCTGTTCTTTCCTTCGAATTAGGTCTACTAGCTAGTAGTAGTAGTAGGTAGTACTCTACCGGAGTATCGTGCTAGAATAATGCATTAGTAGTACCAGGTAGTTCCTATCAGGCGACGTCTTGCTAGACATTTACCAGGGAAACTGCTTAAAGGGTATGAAGGGATCAGCTTTCTTCATCTGGCACTCCAAGGAAGTGCTCCTGTGATCATTATCATTCAAAGGTGAGTGGGAAGGAAGGTGGTGACGTGAGCTAGAAGTGACGAATTACCATCCAACAAACAAACGCACACACACAAAATGCATATACTTCTACTAATGCGTACCCATGAAATCCATTGTCCTAGTCGTCCATAATATTCATCTGGGCGCGAAGGAATGTATGCATTGCGCTTTTCACCCATGGCAATCCAATCTCGCCTGGTGTCAAACATTAGAATTCGTGGGAGAGGTGAGAGGTGGGTGTCAAATTATTGTATATTCGTTGGAAAGAACTTGTCTGCAAAACAGTTTACACACTACACATTTACCAATCTTTTTTTGATCGCCATCTACCAAAAGCTTGAACCCATTTGCAGCATTCATCGTACGGCAAAAATCGTGGTTTGGCCTTCAGGAAACGACGTGTATTGGCTTCTTCCAGACGTAATTTGTTGACCCTGTAACTCAAGTCTTCAATCAATTCACCACCACAACCCACAGGTTGTTCACCAAAGTCGTTGAATATTTGCTGTTTGTCGTCCTTTTTCTCGTCCTCATCTTTGCCGGCCGTGCCCAGAGCCGCTGCGCCTCCTCTTCTGCCGACAAGGTTGTAACAACTGATGTTGTTCGCTGTAGTAGTAGTCAAGGCAGCGTGAGATACAGTAAACCCTTCCACTCTTACCGCAAAAAGTGATGCAAGGCAGACGAGACAGAAGGATCTCCAGGTTCTCAATGATATGCCAGACTGCCGCCTTCTGCGGAAATTATATCCCCATGGCGTCGTAGAAGCAGACAGGGACATCCATTGTTTCTCTGCGCCTTGATCAACAAATATCATCTTGGCATTGGAGTATCTTGTAAATTTATTGATACCCACAAAATAATTGCCTTATTTTCTATCCACTTTAAAACAATTCAACAACTGCAGTGCTCCGAATGGAAATCCTTTATGAAGTCAAAAATAACCTTTCATATTGTTGCAAACTTCAAACAGTAGAATTTTTTCTGGAGGCCAGGTATTCGAATTCTGCCTGCCACGTTATTAGATACTTTCTCAGAGGAATTTGAAGTCTGACGATAAGGTCAAGGATAAAGTGTCTGATGGGACTGAAAATAAGAAGTACTTGTACTTCTCGAGTAGTAGTAGACTACTACTAGTAGTACCAGGTAGTAGTAGCACCACCAACCAGGCGGTACTACTAGACTACGTAGTTCTACTACTACTCTACTAGCTAGTCATACTAGTAGTATTAGTAGCGTAGCTACTAGTAGTAGTCTAGTAGTAGTACGGAGTTCAAATTTGACAATAGTAATAGTAGACTAGCTAGGTCTAATGCAGTGAGACATCCGACAACTACTACATCTATAAAGTTTAGCTTAGCTAGCGAAGCACGGGAAGCTCCGATAAAGCACAGCTATCGCGAGTAGGGATGATATTTGTACTTTTTCTATTTCCGCAATGCCAACCGGACAGCACCTCATTCTCGTGCATGCAGACAATGGGTCCTTCTCGACCCGGTGCCCGATCCATACACAGAATCTTCCCCCCGCGCGCTATCCGTTCAGCTGTCTTGATTGGTTTTGAGTCCAACTTCCAGATGGAGAGTCGGTCTCCTTGGGCCACCAAGAGCTCAGTATCAGTGGACCAGACAATGTCTGCTACAGCTTCCTCAGTGGCAATGCTAACTCGAATAGTGCCATTCTGCACGTTCCAAAACTTGAGGCCATCAGCTCCACCAGATACAAGGATGTTGGGTCGATTGGGACAGAAGGATAAAGTACACACCCCAGTGTGTTCCACCGTGTAAAGAGGCCGAATGGTATCTCCTCGCTTATTGGCGTCCCAGATTTCAATCATGCCGTCACCAGCACTAGCAATTCTGTTGTCTTGCCAAACGAGGCATGAAATGAAATGCTGCTGTTTCTCTTCCTGATTTTGTTCTGATAGCAAGTGAAGCATGTAGTGGACAACATCCGCTTCTTCCAAAATGCTTCCACGGTTCGTCAAAATATATCGCTTCATCCCGATTTGACTCGCTACCAGCAATTCGTCGCCTGTCTGGTTCCAGCACATAGCGGTGACCAGGCCAATGTGGTCGTCGAACTCAAATAAAACACTGTCGAGATCCATATCCCATATTTCAACGCTGTTGAGTGTTCCCAGAGCAAGGAACGATCGTCTCTGATCGCCCACGGTCGTGCATGTGGGATTCCATGATACACAACTGATGGGCGCACCACATTCGGTGCTCGTAAATAGCTCAGCATCTCCATTGTTCCACAGGAACAATTGGTCATTCAGAGCCACAGCTAGAGTTGGGCCTTTCCAGCTAATGAGTCGTTTTAGAGTTGTGCTCGCCTGACTGTTTGGAGCTTCGAGAGAAAAGCAATGGATAAGTGTAGAGCCCTTTGTTCGTCTTGGTGCGCAATCGTCAAGTGGACTATTCGAAGACGACGACAGAAATTTGACAGGGAAAAGATCGTGCTCGTATGGGTTGGTAACATTATTTTGAAGCAGTCCTTGTGTTTTGCTTAATTTGCGTGTTTCATCGCTGTTGTTGTGAAAGGATAGGATGCGCGTCGGAATCTGACTAGATCCCCAGAATATTTTCCGCAATTGTCGTTGATACTCCTCTTCATTTCGAAGTTGTTTCGGTGACTTTTCTTCATCGTGGCTTTTTGTAATGTTTTGGTTGTGACTCGTCAAGCAGCAAGCGTTGGCAAATGAGGACGTGTGCGTGGCTCGTTGGCTTGGAATGAATCGATCCGGTATGCTGGTCTCGACGGCTCTCCGACGACCTCGAGTACTAGTAGCAAAGCGCGATGAACCTGACGAAAAATAAAAAGATGTTGGTCTTGAACTTGAAGGCAAGTTATGTACAGAGGATACTATGGGTGGAGAGATTCTAGGGACCGAAACGCGTACTGTAGTGTTGTTGGTAGCCTTACCACGCAGCGGTGGGGTCGGTGAAAGGATAAAGGAGTCGTTGGGCGAGAACTTCATTCGTACTGTAGCGATTTATAAAGTCTGCAACAAGTTCGCGTGAATTATTGATACAAGGCAAATTATTATAATTAGCACGCGATATTGTGATTTTTTAATGAAACAAACGTAAAGGATGATTGAATTTCTGCATCCTACTTAATGTGTGGGATGAAACGACGTACAACACGCGAACCTCCGTGGGAAACGGTATGTATCGAAATACACGTTTTCTCGTCCACTTTGTTTCCGTGAGGATGAAACGAGCTTGTTATGGCATTTCCTTTGTTGCCTTTTACCCCTTATACCTCGGTGTCAGCGTTGGTTGGAATAGAATCTCCTAACTGTGTCTTGATGGCAGTAGTGCCTGTAAGAGAATTCAGCCATAGCCATCTCTTTCACAAACAAAAAATACTGTATCGTCCTCGTTCCAAATTTGCTCGTCTTTTTTTGTTACCCTTTTCATTTTTAGCACTAGCATGCGTGAATGCATGTATTGTTTACACACAAACCTTCATTTTATTTGTTGTTGGCCATGGCTGCCTTTTTGGCTTGCACTCGTTTCCTGAGTTCTACAAGTTCGTCTTCCTGTTCTTGCTGCTGTTCTCGTTTTTGAAATTTGGCCGGCTGATAGTACAAAACGACCAGATATCGTCCCCCGACATTAAATCCTGACAAATGATCAACGGCAGCCTTGGCATCGTATATGTCTTCGTACACGACAAAGGCGGTACCCTTGGTATCCTTATCTTTGTTGCCCAACCGTATCTGGTACACGGCACCGTACTTTCCGAAAATAGCGTACAATTCTTCTGCCGTTATTTTAAAGGGCAAATTACGAACGTAGAGAATACGATTGACTTCGGGAGGAAGTCTAGACTAAAAAGTAAGGAAGTATGTGTTTTGCGTGTGTGGGTGTGGGTGTGGGTGTGTAAGCGCGCAGAAAAAGGGAACAATGTTCGTTGTTTGTGTGAGATGGACAACCTACAATGGATGACATTTGACAGACCACGTGTGGTTGTTTGTGGTTGATTTCACTGGAAAGAAAGGACTTACATTAAAAGAATTTCTCGAAGTCATACTACTATATAATATATATTTACTTTTCTTCTGTCTTGCAACGAGTAGCTGGTGTATTTTTGGCTTGTACTACTACTCAGTAGTTACAACTAGTAGCAGTAAAAGGAATAATTGCTGCTGTGGTAGCGCGGAGGAATCGTTCGATCTGTCGTTACTACTATTAGTCTACAGTAGTTGCTGAGTTGTTGTTGGATTTATTATTAATTTTTTGTGGTGGTTTGCGCGAAGGCCAGATGAATCCCATTTGTGACGTGACTGAAAATATGTTTTGGAATACTACAATAGCAATAGCTACTAGTAGAGTGGACTAAATAATGATAAGAAAATTATTATGTCATCATTGAATTTGATTTCACATCACACATACGTAACGGCGAATTCGAAAGCTTGATTGGTGGTGCTGTTTTAAGTTTTTTCATTTGGTATTCCTCTTTTTTGGCTTCCTCCGGCGGTGCTCTATAATACTGTAATCTTTTTCACGAAACAGTTCAAAGGAAAGACTAGCAGTAGAATCAGTCACTAGCTACTATTAACGTAGTACCATCCCCAGTGTACATACAACATACATACACATCTGACTACCGTTTAGTTAAGATGATGATCTTATCGTTGCTTCTGCTGGTCCTCCCTGTACATTCTCTCGCATCTTCCAATCCTCCTCCTCCTTCCACCACTACCACCACCACAACAACAACAAATAATGATAATGATAATTCCATGAAAAACATCCAATCGGTCGTAGTAGTCGGGGGGACTCACGGAAATGAATACACGGGTGTCTGGTGCATCAAAGAGCTGGAACAACCATCTGTCATTCAACGAGTAACTACACGATTTCCCAGTCTCAAAATATCGACGTTGATGGGCAATCCCAGAGCACATTTGCTGAACAAGAGATTTGTCGATACCGATCTAAATCGTGAATTTACCTCCAAAAAGTTGCAGATTGGAAATACCCGAACAGCAGAAGGTCACAGAGCTCAAGAACTCAACCAGTTGCTGGGTCCAAAGTCTGATCCAAAAACCGACTGCATTGTGGATCTGCACTCAACCACGGCCAATATGGGCGTTACGCTGATCATTCCCGAACGCGATGCCATCATGGCCCAGGCAGCGGCGTACGTGCTGCACAAGTGCTCCAGCAATCATCCCATCATCGTCCGGTCGTCGTCGTCGTCGTCGCAGCAACAGAGGAGAGGACCCAGCACAACAAAGAGGATTACCGAGAAAGTACGCATCGTGATGCATTCCATTCCCAATCGTGGTGATCGACCAAATTTAAGCAGTGTTGGTAAGCACGGATTTACCATTGAAGTTGGACCCGTTCCACAGGGCGTAATACGGCACGACGGTGTACAAAAGACCAAACAGGCCTTGGAGGCCTTTTTGGAATACTTAGAGCTGAGAAACCAGGACAAGGCTAGCGTTTTGGAGCAAATCCAAAAGTGGTATCCCAATGGTCGCGTACCCTGCTTCCGATCGGCCACGGCCAAGAAACCAGGGGAATTGTCGGGCAAGATTCGGTGGCCCTCGTCCGAACACAATCAAAATTTCCCGGCTTACATGATTCACAAATCGATTCAAGATCAAGATTTTATGCTCTTGAAAACAGGTGATCCGCTTTTTGTAACCATGGAAGGCGATGTAATACCCTATGATGGATCTCACGGAGAAGCTGTCTACCTCATGTTTATCAATGAAGGTGGATATTATTACGCTAGCTCGGGAACGGGCATAGGAGTAGCTGTGGAGACCGAATACAACCTGGAAACGGCCGACTTTATCGATATTAATGATATTGTTTGCGCAGAAGGCGACGATAGCGATTCTTGTAGTCTAGAATAGATAAGGGGGGGAAATAGCTGTGTGATTTCAAGTAGGGCAACCCAAACAAATAATTGCAAATAATATTTAGATTCAGAACGCGTAACGTTGCAAGTCTCGAATCTTGGAGGCGCGCTCGAGGCAGTTGGTCGGTGGAGGGAGACTGTCCAGTAGTGTTCGGCACACGAGGTCGATTCTCATGGCCAAACCGCGCACGAAATCACCGACGTGTCTCTCGGCGACAAGCTCTTCGCTTGCAAAATCACATAGTTCCTGGTCCATCTCCTTGGACAGCCCAGCTCGAATCTGACAAGTGACTCGAAAGAGTCCAGCTTTTGGTAGTTCCCGGACGAAAATCATGGCGAAAGCAAATTGTCCGCTTACAATGGGATGTCCACGAACTGCAGCCTGGCCATCTTGCGAGACGGTGATAAGTTGGTCGCTCTCTGAGGCGTTCTCAATAAAGACAACCAAGACATTGTCGTTTCCAATATGGCGCTTTCTACCGTTTAAGTCACCGGGCATCAAATTGATGACATGGAAAACGACAGAACTGCTGTCGTCAGGAGCCAGCCATGCTATTGTGTAGCGGCCGTCGCTTTCATATTCGGAAACATCCAGACCTGCTGAATAGTATTTCAAATAGCGAGTTGGCACCATATCCCCCAATCTGGAAGCAAAAGCGTGGAATGCAGGCGAACAATTTACTGCATTCAAGAGTTGGGCTTCAGAGCTAGCACTCTCGGCGGATGAAGAGGCATCCTTCTGTTGGTAGGGGAGCAGCCCAAATTTGTAAGTGTTGCAGGTCGCCGTTCTATCTAATATTGATAGAGCACGATCAAGCATGGTGCCGTAGCTTAACTGCTTGCCTTCCAAAAAGAAGTGGTTTTTAAATGAAGAGCAAATGTCATCCTTTGCAAGAGATAAACCTTGAGATAAAAGAAATGATTGAAGCTCTAAACCGGTATAGCTCCCTCCGAAGGTGACAGCGAGCCAATCAGCAATACTCTGGGTACCCGGCTGCTCAACGCTATCGTCGTGGCTGATAAAACTGTGACAAATCTTCTCTTGCTGGGGCTCCGATGCCGACGAAATTGACGTTGTGCCCGTTGTCTCACTGATAGCAGTTGCATTGCTCTTGTATGCAGAAAGGTCGTCCGCTTGTGTAGCTTCACTGCTATGAGACAAGTCATCAATGTCCTTTTGAGGAAGGTTGCCATCCACATCATCGTCGGCAAACATAGCATCGAACCTGTCAATTAAAGATTGAGCATGATCAAGTGTCTCCATGGATGAGATTTTCATCTTGTACTCTCCGAACGACCCGCAAACCGCTTCCTCGTCTCCCTCTTTGATGACAGGACTCTGCTCAGAAGCACATGATAACTTCGCTTCATACAAGGGTGATGGAAAATCCGGATCCTTCAGTGACACCATTCCCGGGATCTGTATCAAGCCCCGAAAACAGCCGGTCGTAGTTCGTAGCATCACCTCCACATTTCCCTTATACCTCGAAGATGATGCTCCTAATCTGCATGTTAAAACTGCGCTATTCTCGCACAACCAAGCTGCGCGGCATAGCCGACCAGAGTTCTCATCTGCTTGTACGACGAATCGCTCAATTTGCTCTAGAGGTTCAGTGAGACGCAGATGTTTGGACGTTCTCGATAGCGACTTCAACGCAGACCGTTTCTCTTCACCTTCCGACGGCAAATGACATTGTTGGTCCAGCGCTTCCTTAGCAATTGTGGGAGCGTACATCATGGTTTCGCAGCTACTATGTGTTTGTTGGTCAACCCGTTCTATGCACTCCTCAAAGATCTCGCAGAACTTCTGCCGAGCAATCTGACTCTCTTCCACGTCAAATTCGCGAATAATTTGAAGCGTACAGCGAAGAGCAACATGCAGAGTAACACACCTCACTCGTAGGTACGTCGTCGAGATTATCTTCAAGCAGCATTCAAAGGTACGTTTCATTTCCAGGGAGTTTCTAATTTCCGCGGATGCCGACAATATCATAGTGAGCGCACATAAGAGAGATGCAACAAGCCGGGCGTTTTCGCCCGCTCCCTTAAAGTCTCGAATTTCGGATTCCAGTCGATCTTGCAACGTCTTATAAATGTCGCCAATCTGTTTTTCGGCGGTGACTGGAAAGAGAGCCCGGCATATAAGTCTCATCACCTGGGGCGGGGACGATTTCACCAGCTTGTCTAACCGCAAAAGCAATGCACTCTCATCATTCTGCCCTTGGCGACACGCAAGCTCTGACTGTGTAGCTCTTGACAAAGCCTTTGCCATTGCTAGATGTTGGCTCGGCAATATTGCGATGTTGTTGACGCAAAAAATATCACTAACATTGCCAGGAGGGATCTGTAAGACTACTCCCTGACATAATAAATTGCTCAAAGTATCCCAGCAGGACCTTCGGATGGATGCGAGAAACGGGGCATCCGCCCGTTGACTCTGAGATGTTGTCTTCAAGGCCATCAGAATCTCATTTGTGACTAACCGAAATGAGAAAAGAGTCTGGCTGAAGCTTGATTCATCGTCAACCCATACAAACGGAGATGTCGCCACCCCTCGAACTCTGCCTCGATTGACATTATCACCCGAATGATAAACATCGGCTTCCTCTCTCAGTGCTCTGTCATATTGGAACGCCAACATTTTCTTTGGTTGGAGCTGCAGTCTGCTGAGACTCCTCAGGGCTCCAAAGCATAGAGCACTAGTTTCTTCGAAATAAGCCTCATCATGGCTTTTCGCCAGCTTGTCTACTGATGATCTAAATATCTCACAGACAGCATCTACAAGCACTGGAATGTTCTCGTGTATTGTCGGCATGTCACAGAAGATACCACGGAGGCATAAATATATCTGTCGAGAGGCCTCCACCCGGACTGAAATGTCGGAGGCTTTCGTTGAAGGCGACCCGAGGAGTGCTGCTGAACGCAGCATTGAAATAAATTCACAACGCATGGATGGACTCACTTGCGCACTCAAGAATAGCCGCCCCGTTAGATCGACCGCGTAAAACTCCAGCTCATTGTTTCCTGTTGGTGACGATTCCCCAAAGCTGACAGTGGCATCTGTTGCCTGTTTGGAACATTCAATTGGCAATATGCGTCGCAATATCGGCAACAGAATGTCGGATATAATCTCTGAATATAGGCTAGTCATGCTACAATGTGACGCAGTCAGAAGTGACTCAGTTTTGCACAGATCCTTGTTACCAGTAGAAGTGTCTTCGCCAATGACTGTCTTGAGCGTTACGGATTCTAAAGCCTCGAGCCTTGTGGCACTCGAGCGAAGAAACCTGCCGTGCTCGTCGCTTTTAAAGGCCTCCTCCAGAATTTCGCTTGCTGTTGTCTTCCACCCTTCGAGCTGGTAGGGGAAGAAACCGTACTTTGACCAGGCCCGAAAAACTGCGACCTCAACTCGCTGAGCGCTTGCTTCGTCCAAAAGACCTGTATGATTTAACAACAGCCTTATAAGCCGGCAAAGACAGGCATAATCAGCTAGTGGAAAGGAATCTTGCCCAACGTAATAGGCAAGAAGCTCTGCAATTCGAAGCACTAGTGATTCAGTCACTATTTTCACTTGATCTATGGCGGCTGGGGTGGTTTCTCCACTACTGCCGGGACGTCTCTCTCTAACAATACTCGAGCGCGACTTTACAGTAGAGAATACAAGCCAAGGCAGGATTCCAGCCTCAATAGCATGCACCAAGGCGTTCCACTCCAGGTAAGAAAGAACTCCACGATCCCCTCGCAGTTCAATAGAAATAGCTTTTTCCAGGGCTTCTATCGCATCCAACAACAAAGGCTGAACTTGTCTGACGAAATAGTTGGACTGCATCAAGCCCAACGAGGCTCCACTTGTCGGCTGAGGAGAACCGTTATCGACGAATTTAGAATAGGCTCCACTAATGACATTTCCAATCGTCTTGATGCCATTATACCAAAAGATGCGCAGCAAAGGAATTTCGGAATGGCCTTGATCATCACCCCAAATAGCACTGCTAAGGACTTGAACAGCTGTCGCCCCATCAGTCAAAATGTAATCATCCCTTACATCGTTCCATTTTAGTTTGTTGGCTATTCTTGAGTTGAAACTAAAATCTTTGTCGTCGGTTATAGTCTGCGTGGCGGCCTCTATCATGAAAAATAATAATTCCACAGAGTTTTCTACACACGCCTCCTGTGAGAGCATCGCCCTCAGCACATTGGAAGCGTTGTCGACATTGGAAACGAGCAAATGATTAGATTCTACTTCTTGTTTGGTTCGCAAGATGCCTTTGAGTCGACAAATACATTGTACCATCGTCTTCTGTTGTTCGACAGGTATCCATCCGTGACTAGCCAAGGAGACCAGGTCCGAAAGTGCTTCGGCTGCACACGTCAAGGGGGCTATGGCATGTTCGCCCATCCTGGAGACACCCTCCAAATTTTTCACAACATCGTAGGAGGGACTTATTTTGACGGAAAAATCATTAGGCTGGATCCCTCGACTGGCAATCACCAGTAGTGCCACGACAATGGTGGCACCATCTTCTCCCCGGGGAAGCGGCCTCCATCCCGCACTCAGTAGATCCCTTATGAGTCGCAACAAAAGCATAATTTGTTTCCATTGCTTTTGAAAAGTGGGCTGCTGTGTCATGGAACTTATGATTCGCGTTGCGGTGGCCTCTCTCGTATCGCTTGTTGTATGTTCGATGAGCGCCAGTAAATCTGCTGTGGTCGTTGCTGCCATGAAAGATGCTCCTGTAAAATGACTCCAACACAGCCAGGTTAAATCGCGAGACAAAATATTTCCTACCGTCTCGTGCGCACCGGGTACGTTCCAAGTTTGTAGGACTTTATGATCGTGAGGATCCAAAGACACTTGAACATCAGGAAAGCAAACAGGACCACAACACAACTCTTGCACAATTGTCAATTGGGCATTCAGTAAAATATCGTAGCGTCTCTGTACAAGCCGTTGCGCAAATTCAGGGTTACTCCGTTCTAGACCAAATTCGTGTACAATGAGAAGAATCTGAGAGGCTTTTTCCATGACACTCGCAGCAAAGCGCAACATACTTCCCGGCAAGATTTCATCCACCAACAGGGGACGGTGGCTGGTGGTAATTTCTTCGGCATGACTTGACGTTGATGAGTTAGACTGAATGGATGTACTATCATCACTTTTGTTCTTGATACCCGCATCGGGCGAGGATGATGTGGCTTGTCTTTCACTACTACCGCTACTTCTACCTTCATCATCATCATCATCGTGACTGTTGCTGCGACGAAAGCGTCTTCTGCGCAAGGTTTGTTGCCACCAGGCTGGTCCTACACACACCCGAGCCAGAGCTGCCACGGCCAACAATGATTCTTCGAGAACCGACCATTGCTGTGCGATCTCATCATCGTTTGATGTCGCACTATCAAAATTAGTGGGCACGACTCCTCCTCCTCCTTGAATGGCAAAAAAAATGTTGGCCATGTCATGACTGTAGCTTCGTAAAGGCTCTCTCAGTAAGGCTTTGTGCAAAACACGAATAGCTCTTTGATGATGAGTTGTCGTCGTCCGCAGGAGAGCAGTGGCCTCACCGACGGTCAGAAGAGTCTCATTTGTTGCAACAGAAGCCATTTGGGTTTGTCGTTTTGCGGAATATTTGCTTTGCAATTTTTTTCAAAGATTACCTTATCTCCTCTGTTTTACCTAAACACTGCCGCAGCTTTTCGCTACCTTGAATCTGATCTCGTCATGCTTCTAGTAATGTTATACTTACAGATCAATGGGCTTTCATGTACTACTCGTGTGCCTCCGTAGTACCTGGTACGAACTGATGGGAGGCTGATGATGGCTGGTTCGTTGTTTCGGTTTGTTGTTTTGAATTCCATGTATTTGGATGCACATTAGTTCTCCGAATCAAGATGCGAATCAAAAATTAATAATCAAATCTACAGTACTACAGTAGTAGACTACTGTAGCTAGTAGAGTAGTAGCTACTCTAGCTACTAGTAGCTAGAGAGTACTGTAGTCTAGAGTGTCCTCCTCTACTAGCTAGACCTACTACATTCACTTCGTCGATACTTTTAACTGATTAACTTCAGTCAAAGCAATAGTATTAATCATACTATCTGCCTACCACTGCATTCAAAGTCATCATCAGAAATGGAAACACAAAACGCGGTTGTCGCCACCTACGATGGCATGAACATCGAAGAACTGATTGGCTTTATCCAGGAAGAGTATCCTTGCGTTTACTGCCAAGTCAATGGAACACTCTATGTTGGCACCGAAGGAGTGGCTTTTATTGGGAAGTTTTATCTCTTTAACAAGAAGGTCCTCCTCAAATGGGTGGATGTCAAGGTCCAGCTCATCGATCATGGCATTGCATTTCAGACGAGGCAAATGGATGCACCAGTTGTACACGAATTTTTTGGCATTCAAAATCTCGATCGTGTCTGGTCTGGTTTGATGTTGTTGCACAATGCTGCCATTTTAGATCAGACCAAGACGGGTGGTGGTGATGGTGATAACGAGATGGAGCCGTCCGGACCTTCAACTGCGCGAAACCGTTCGGCTACGACGCAACCCATTCATCGGCGCAAACAACTGCGACGCATGACTTCGGATCCTACTAAATTGGCACCCGCGATAGAGGAACTCTTTGATCAACATGATATCAACAAGGAAGACTTGTCAGAGCTTTACGAGGATTCTACCAACGAGAAGACGACAGAGGCCAGTGGTAACACCACCGAACAACGGCAAGCTCAACCGACCAGACGAACTTCTGTCATGATCAACAAGGAACATCAGCTCAGCACACGGGCAGCGGAAGCGTTCGGCAATATTATGGCGGATAATCCATTGGCAGGTGTGGAAGCCATTGTAGGTAAGATTCAAGGTGTATTTACCTGTCTCTATAATCGCCAACAGGGGAAACTCTATACGGGAAGCACTGCCCTCTATTTTTCTGGTGAGCGACTTCTGTTTCCGGTCCTTTTGGTGATACAATCCAGCCACATTCGGCAGATTAAAATGGTCAAGAGTAAGCCAACTGCAACACTTGCAAGCAGCAAGGAACCCTCTGTGACGGAAAAGGTTCGAGAACAAGGTATTGAAATATGCACCCACGATGGATTGTCACACACCTTTTTAGGAATGGAAAATCCGGATCAGGTCTGGGCGTCACTAGTCACACTCCGAAATCATGCCAGTGCCAAGTCGCATTCATCGGCCCCCTTTGTGATGCGCCGCATGAATTCGGATCCTAACTTGACAACCCAGACTAATGATATCGATAATTTCGTGTCACCGTCGAAGGCTGACGGAGCTGCTATCACGACGGAGCCAGAGCTAGCCTTACCAGTCCTTTCCGAGGAAGAAATGAATGAAGCGTGGTCGGACATTATGGCCAAGAAGAGTCGATATACCACATGTGTGGCCAAGGTAAGTGTTTCTTTTGTGTTTGATAGCTGGGTCAGTCAAATAATTGAAGGCTAGACCTAACAAACACCCCCCGCCATCGTCCTACGCAGGACCACGAAGTAGCTTGCAGCCTCGATGTATACTTCAAGACCTTCATTGCAGATAGTGCCAAGTTCAGTCTTTCCAATTTCATGGCGTCAAGAGGCGACAAGGATCTCACGGCATCCAAATGGAAGAATACCAAACAGGACGGCAAAGTCATGCGCAGCCGTGTGGTAAAATACATTCATCCCGTCAATGCACCAATGGCACCTCCGGAGGCAAAGGCTCGCAAAGAACAGACCTATCATCGCTACGGGGATTTAGGATTCGTGGTGGAGACCAAAACCTTCGTGGATGATGTTCCCATGACGGATTGCTTTTACGCCAAGGATCGTTTGATCGTTACACCCAAAGAAGGAACCAAGCATGTACTTTTGACCATGGAAATTGAGTTGGAATTTGTGAAGTCGACCATGTTTCGAGGGTTGATTACAAAAACAACCACTGGGGAAATGACCAAGTTTTTCGTTGCGATGAAAGATTACATTTCGGAATCGTTGGGCGAAGAAGTGCCCGAGAAACCCGAATTGGCAGAACTACCAGGAGTCATGGTGACTGAAGAAACGACTCTCCTTTTCTTTGGGTACCGTCCTTCCATTCTTGCAATTTTTATGCTTGGAGGCGTCATAGTCTTGCAGTTTATGATTTTGCTCGAAATGTATTTCGTGAAACGGCAAATGCAGAAAATTGCAGCAATGTACAGTCCAGCGCCAAGGGGGCTGTAAAATTCATTGTTTTAGCAATTTAATAATTCAGAAAGTAATTTACATTCTCGGTCTTTTGGTATCAACTTCCATCTCATCCGTGGCATTTGAATCTTCTTTTGTGGGTGATAATTTGTTCTTGCCATCGTGTTGAACTGCTAAAGGGACACTTCCATTTTGAAGAAACTGTGGATTCCATGTTGCTCTCGGCAGATAGTATGTATCCCGTCCGTGCCAGTATTTTCGTCTGACACCATCCCACGAGCTCTCTTTGACTTGTATTTGGCAGGGAAGAAATTCTGTATCAAAACCTAGTTGTTGTAGTTGAAGTTTGACACATTGGCATGCTGTTGTTTCATTCGTCGAAAGATGGTAGCGAAAGTTAGTAAACATTGATACTGTCATAACGTTCATCACGAACGAACAAACAAACGAATAAAAACTCACCAACGCCATGAAAGAAGAGATTGTCCGGTGCCAATCCATTGAAAAATGAATATATACCATTTGGCTTGCTCAATATGGGTCCCATGGTTTGATGGAAGTCTTCCATATCCATAAAATGCTCTCCGTACGTGTCGAAAAAGATAGCATCGACTACGACACCTTGCTGAATCAACTGGGGCATAACATCTTGCCACCGTCCAAAACAAATGCGGACGTTGGGCCTTGTATCCCAATTTTGGGCCAGCATGTGTTTGTACACGTCCGGATGCGCTTCGATAATAATATGCAGGGAGGGACCCAATTCTTGCAATGCAGAATCAATGATACCCATACCAAAGCCGACATTCAAAACTCGCTTCTTGTAGGTAGCCGTATCGGCAGGCGATGCTTGTTCCATCATAATTTGCGCATGTGCCTTCATGAGTGGTCGTTCCCATTCCATCATGACAGCATCGCTGTCGGCATCCAACAGTGCCGTTGCATCCGCATTATAACGTAAGGGTTGTCGCAAATAATCAGGTTTTGTACAAGGTTGATGAGCATCGGGAATGGGAGATCCTGTTTCCGGGTCGACTGTCGCTACAATTGACTGATGTGTGTTTTGTTGTTGTCCTTGTTGTTGTTGTTGTTGTTGTTGTTGTTGTTGTTGTTGTTGCTGTTGCTCCATCATTTTCGTTTGTTCGCGTTGTGCAGCTCCCAAAATCAATTCCGCTCGAGTACCCCATTCCACTAAAAGATTGACTGTATCCCAATGTTGGGCATCGGTAGCATAATTTCCAGCACACTGTCCCCGTCGATCAACCGCATTCCAGGGAGCTCCTGCTTCCAGCAACAACTGAACCAACGGCGTATTGCCCACAGCAGAAGCCACCATCAAAGGAGATTGACCCGTAGAATCGTCTTGTTGACAAGCATAGAGAGTATTTTCATGCAGCAAACTTTGAACCGTAGCTGTATCTCCTTTCGAACATGCATCTAACATGCGAAGTACATTTTGAGGCGTTACAGTTTTGTTGTTGTTGCTGGTGGGTTCGGTCGTTCTGCTGCTGGTAGCAGACATGATACGATTGTCTAGCGGGCAGTTGTAGGTGTTGTGTGCGACGAATGGTTCCGCGGTGCGAAAGTGTTGAAATCTTCTTCGTTTTGTGGAGCGATTCGTTTCGTCTTTCGTCCTAGCTTGCTACAAGGAGCAGTACCTGCTACTATACTGCTGTCCACTCTATTATTTTATTGTCGACGGCATATTTTAGTACCAGTAGTCTAGAGTCTTGACGAATGGGTTGTTGTGTTTGTTTTGATTTGGTGGTTCTGAATAGAGAAAGTGTGCGAACTAATCTAATGAACAGGTTTTGAGCTTGAAGAAAGATACACAAATATCGAAACACAAACTTTCATGAAGGAGGAATACAACAACACAGTAGTACAACGACATATACACTGTTGTGTAAAATAATATTGCACACCACAATAATTAATAATACCATCGTCTCCACCGTTGTCTTCTATCATGCCCACCGCACTAGATCTGATTGACGAAGCCATTGCTGACATACAGGCACGCTTGACTCTGAATCCTACCGCCACAAAAGGAGCCAATACCACCACCAACACCACCAACAACAAAAAGCAAGGAAAAAAGGGTGGACAACCGAAACAACCAGTATCTGCGAAAAAAGCAGAACCTCCAGAAGATCAACCCGATATATGTAAATTGGAGTTCAAAGTGGGTGTCATTACCAAAGTTTGGTTCCACGAGACGGCCGACAAATTATACTGCGAAGAAATTGACTGTGGAGAGGACGAGCCGCGACAGATTGCTTCGGGTTTGCGGCCTCATTTTACGCTGGAACAAATGCAAGGACAGCGATTGCTGGTTGTTGCCAATTTAAAAAAGAAGAATCTGTTGGGATTCAAGAGTCATGGAATGTACGTTACGTTGCGTTGCACGATGATGACGCAGCAGCAGCATGCTAAAGTAGACTAGCAAAATTCATGATTGTTTTGATTGTTTGTTGACTCACCACCTCTGTCATCTTTACTCATCCCTCTCGTTCATCATCCTGACCACAGGGTCCTGTGTGCTGCCAAACCGAAAGACGATGGAACAGAATTGGTAGATTTTGTGGAACCACCCGAAGGTGCCAAAATTGGAGAAATGGTAACCTTTGAAGGCTTGCCAGCACCGGTTCCGGTGGCACCTGCACAAGTAGACAAGAAGAAGGTTTTCCAAGCCTGTGCTGAAGGTATGAAAACCAACGAGGACGGTGTAGCTACTTGGAACGGACACGTATTCATGACCTCGGCAGGGCCGTGCAAAGCGAAAACTGTGAAGGGAGGTCAGATGCGATGATTGTTATTCTATGAGATCTTTAGATTTAAGTAGTTAAAAAAAAAAGAAATTCACCATTCGTACACTCGACAACAAGATAATGTATTTCAAGCATGATACTCCACTATGCAGCGGCGGGCGGAAATCGATTCTACAGCGCTTGTGTGAATAGTTGCATTCTCTTGTCATTTTTTCGAATCCAAGAGCGGTTTTGAAGAGCAGGAATTTCCAATACAACGTTTCGCACTCGAAACAGCGGCGATCGTTTGCAACTCGGCCAGCAGGTTATCGAACATGTCGATCGGTGGAGGGAATTGTCGCGTGTTCTCGCTGCGATTTCTACCGCGCGATACACTGCCGTCACCTCGGTAGCTTCCTGTAATCACATACTCCAAGTGTTGACAAATGGTTTCCAAACTTCGTGGCATATGTGGGCTGCTCCTGCCACTGGTGTCACATAAAGTTATCCCTTGCAATTTGACCGACACTTTCGTGGCTCTGCTCCCCAGTCGAATGGCATCATCCCATGCACTTTTGATCAAGGCTTGCGTTTTCAAATCAAGATGAATGGACCCTTCCGTAGGGATACTGGGTAGCTCAGCCTTCGAGCCATTCTCAGTGCCACCGTTATTGCGGACAATCTCTGTCGTCAAGCGAGACATGGCAAAGACGGGGTGCTGCGCCGGAAATATGGCTTGAATATGCCGACAGCGTTCTCGAAACTCCATGACTTCCATTCCAAAGCGCAGAACGGTCATGGTGTGGCTGTCAACAGACATGTGTCTGTAACTCGCTTCGCTACCTGACGCTAGCAGCTCCTCCTTGCTACCTGCTTGCTTTTCCCAAAATGGCTCTACTGCCAATGCAAGATATCGTTTATTGCGAGCTTCTGTTTCGTCCCGAACAATCAGCTGTGCGTAATCAAAAAGACTATTCTCGTAGGATTGCACAATCCTGGAATTCAAGGCAGACACCCATCTTTTGTGGACATCCGCATTGGAAGCTCGAAAACGATGCGTCACACCATTCGAGTCGACCAGCTCAAAGGCAAAGGGAGTACGAAACAAAGGAGCAGCCGGATTTTCTTTAGAAGGCTGTATCAGTAAAGCTCTTGTTAATTCCAAACTTCGGTGTTTGGCGTAACTGTAAAATTTTGACTTCGTTGTTGTGTCCCCCGTGTAGATTGGGGCGATGTCCTTGTTGCCGTCATTTTTATCCGCAGAACTAAAAGTTTCATTGGTTTCGTCCCTGGTATAGATTCGACTGACATACCACAAGTGATCATCAGCGAGTACGCAATGCACTCGCTTCCAAACAAATGGGTCGACCATGGACTGCTTTAACAGAAACCCGGACACGCTATCGAGTCGGTGCGACGACTGGAACAAAGATAACTCACTCAATCGCTGTCTTTCTCGCTTGATTATCTTATCTTTCACAGTCAGAGTTGATCCTGTGGAAGTCATGGACTCATCCAGTTTGTGGTTTGAGGTACTGGCAATATTATGGCATTGCTCTTGGAGAGATAATGGCAACCGCCGTATTAGTTCGTCAGGATCAAAGTCATGCTCAGCTTCATTATAACAAATATCTTTCAGGCTATTGTTGTTATAGCCATCATTTGTAGTACTGCCAAAATCATCGTCCTCTGCTTCATCTTCCATATCGGTAGTGTAGCCGTCCAGGTCAATAAAGCTCGGTATCGGACTTGATTTGTGATTCTTCCCGGGTACAAAATACCATTGAAGCTTAGGTGCAATCGTATTCGAGGGCTTAGTAGGAGCAGCAGATGCTAGAGCAGCCGCTGTGCTCTGTGATAAAATATGCTTCAAGTGGACAATCATGGCATTGCGAACATCGATAGGATTGTCGGCTGCTGTCAACGATTTAATGACATGAAATGGAGGATCATTTTTACTGATCAATGGTCTTGCTGTGGCAGACATGATTGAGGAAGAGGCAGATAGCACCGCAGCTTCTTCCGCGGAAGTTCCGGACTCTTCTTTTGATGTTGGGACTGGTCCTGGTGCGTCTGGCTTCATTGGAGGGTCCCGATGAAACTGTTGTTGTTGTTCGTACTCAAAGCGGACATAATGCAGTGGTAGTGAATAAAGAGTTCCTACCAGGACCAAGCAATCTTGCTCCCACGCATCTTGCACTTTGTCCCAGCTTTCTTGGTACAGCGAGGCTGTGCTGGACGTGGAAGTGTTGGCGGCATCCGTTTGATGAAGGTTCAACGTTTCACACAAGAGCTTCGTTACATCTTGGGCCCGAGCTCCGTCTGGAGATATTCGAATTGCAGCTGATCCAGTGATAATATCCCGTCGACTGGGTTTAATGCCCGAAGCTATGGCTGCTGCTGGCCATTGTTGCCAATAAATTCTATGAGATTCACCTTTGCTACTTTTGCCTCCTCCAGCGCCATCGGCAGATTCCCTGTCATTCATCCTCACTCAACAATGCAAGAAGAAATCAATAGCAAGCTTTTTCGCAGGACAACATTCTTCCTCTCCGATCTCTTCTATTCAACTTGAGCGGCGCTCCCTTTCCTCTATCCATGCAGTTGGGCCAAAAAGTATTCAATATTCGGAGTAATTGTGTTGGATAAATAATAATGAGACAATTAATAAAGAATACTACTACTAGCTAGTAGTAGCTAGTAGTAGTAGTACTCCTAGTAGTAGTCTACTACTACTAGTAGTAGTACTACTACGTTCTACTAATACTAGTACTAGCTAGTAGTCTACAGTCTACGTCGTTTATTCGAATTAGTATGCATAACTTCATGTTTGTCCCTGGTGGCCGGCAGACAGACATGAAAAATTAAGTTTGTTAATTCCTGGGGGCTAGTCAGTAGTAGTTGTAGATGCTCTATTCTCCTGATTAGGGTCTACTAGTCTAGTCAACTCGACGATAAGACAAACTACTACCGTACTCATCTACCATGCTCTTCTAGTCTGCTATCTAGCTAGTGGCTAGCTAATTGGAGCTATTTTTCATACACGATTCTGTCCTGGAGTTCCAGAAGAGGAAAGACCACCAACGCTGCTTGTATTCGAACCTTCATCCACACAAAGGCAGTCACACCCACAGACAGCCGGGCAATCAAACTCAAGTGTTGGAACGCCACACAGTGAGGCTGGAAGCGATCCAGTCAGCAAGGTGTCTTTAAATAAGAAAAATTCCAAGCTGGTGACACTGGCAAGTTCAGATGGAATTTCACCTGTCAAACGCGTGTCACTCATAGCAACAGCTCGCAGAGGCAGCAGGCCAAGCTCACTTGGAAGCGAGCCACTGAGGCTTGTTTCTTCCATAATAAAAAGCTCAAGAGCACTATTGAGCCCAATTTCTGTGGGTATGGTGCCTTGGAGCTGAGATATCATATTAAACTCAAAATAAGTCACCTTGGGCAGCATCCAAATCCCCGTGGAGATTGATCCAGTGAGCTCATTCATCCCTAAAGAGAGAATACTTAACTCTGATAATTTTTCGATTTCAGATGGAATAGTACCAGATAACTTATTGTCGTACTGTAAAATTTTTACTGTGAGTGTATGTGTTTCAATAGACAGCAGAAGTGGGCGACACATTGTTTCTCTTACCAAAGAAAATCGTGCTAGGTTTGCAAGATTTCCAAGCTCCACTGGTATTGGTCCGTCAAAAACATTGCCATTTACTGTCAGGATGTTAGCCTAAATCTCTAATAGAAGCAAAGCAAAAAAAAAAACATCCACACTTACAGAAAAGACTTTCTAAGTTTGTCAGCAGACCAAGCTCCGTGGGCAAGCTTCCAGAGAGGCTGTTTCTTGTGAAGCGGAGAACCTCAAGATTACTAAATAGACCTATTTCAGAGGGAATTGTGCCAGACACAAGCCCCCTCAAAGAATTATTGTCGGCCGTTCCTGTAAAAAATTCTACGAAACAGAACAGCAACATATATGAGAAACAAGCGCTTGGAGCAAGAAAAGAGCCCACAACTGCAATTGCCATCATACCAATCTGCACCATGTCTGTCATCTTTAGAATTTCTGTTGGAATTTTCCCGGAAATCCTTGTAGAAAGGAAGTTCAAAATCTGCATTTTCTCCAAATTCCCAATTTCACTTGGAAGAGTTCCAGTAATTCCACTTTTGCCAATAACCAATAGGCTTAGGCTTGTCATTGCTCCAATTTCAGATGGTAGTGTGCCTACCAGAGAATCTCCAGATAGCATTAGTCCTTCCATGTGTGTCATTAGTCCAAGCTCAGTTGGGACTGACCCTGATAACGCATTTTCGCTGATGTCAGCGCGTTTCAATGTGGAGAGTAGGACAAATTCTTTTGGAATAGACCCCTTCAAATCATTCTGTGGCAGCACAAATTCTAGATAATGTCCTTTTTCATCACACACACTTTCACCAGAAGATATATAACCAGTTGCAGTATAAGCCTGATAAGTTTCAAGACTCTCTTCTGTTGCAAGGCCAACCTTGCTGTACCATTCGCATTCATCAACGTCTAAGGACAACCAATTCGTATTGATATCCCAATTATCTCCACCAGTGCTATAATAGAAAGTAGACAATGCCATCCGTTGTTGCAGCTTTGCCGTGGAGTGATTTGCTAGCATGGGATCAGTTTTAAGCCAGGAATATGCCTTTGACTGAGGAGATTCTGAATCTTCTAGTGCTTTGAGAGTAAATGCAGGAAGTTCCATTGCATGAAGCAAAGGTGCAAGGGTTGGCATTGATGTTGGTGCAGGTTGTTCTGTGACCACAACTTTGCTCTCACTTCCACTATTGCTGTCAGTTGCAACAACTGCAACAACCACCACCACCACAGCCACAGCAGCAACAATAACAAAAAGAAAAGCAACCGCAGCCCATATTGTTCTCTGTTTCCCGCGTGTATCTTTCTCCATCTTTCTTCGAAATGCCTCCGCTTCTTCGGGTGGCATAGCCACACCTACTTCTAATTCCACTGTTGGATCCACCACAGGATTCGCCTCCAACAGTCCAGCGCTGTTAAAACTTCTTCCGAAATCTTCTTCTACTGGAAGTGGATGATGCAAAAAGGTATCTGTGTGTGATATTGTCATTTGGGCCATTTCAGAAGAGGCACCCTGCCGCCTGTGTTCCGTTTCTGCCCTTAGCCTTTGCTCTATTTCAGATGGAGGCAGAGCAAGCACCCGGTGTTGATTTAAAATCAGCATTAGGTGCAATGGAAATCTTGCGCTGATCCCCTTGCTGATTAAAAAGGTGCCTGGATTCTGCCGTCACCTCATTCCCGTTCAATGCTTTGCTTTCCAAGCTTTGAAGATAGGAGTGAAGATTGTTTGCCTCAGAAAGTGGTGATGTAACGGTTGTAGAATTTATGACTTCATTTTCCATGCTATGCTGCTTTGATTGAGCATTTGGGCCGACCGCAGAAAACATGGCTTTTGCTTCCATGTCATGCAGGTTGGATTGTAACTTAGGGACAGCTGATAAAGGTGCTCTAGGAGCACAGGCAAGAGCTTTGCTCTCCATATCTTGTAGGCTAGTTCTCACGTCATCAATGGCAAGCGTATCTGTACTGGCAGAAGCCATGGCCCGGCTTTCCATGGCATGGACATTGGATCGTGAATTGGATTCAGCTGCAATACGAGGAGTGCCAGATGCTATAGCTTTCTGTTCCAGATCGCTTAGCTTCGACCTGAAAGCTACTGTGGCAGTGGAATTGGGTGCGGCGTTAGAAATTTCTTTCTTTTCCAAGTCTTGCAGATTTGATTTTATGCCAGAGGCAGAAGAAGAAGTTGAGCCGGAGGCAATGGCTTTCTTCTCAAGATCATTCAGTTCAGAACGTACAGCGGACGTAGGTCTGTCAAGAGCTACTTCTTTGCTGTGCAGCTCTCGTAGGCTTGACTGTACATCAGAGACGGGAGATCTGAGCACACCAGAGGCTATGGCTTTGCTTTCCAAGTCCTCTAGATGGGATCGTAAATTTGAAGCAGGGGAGCCCGTATCGTGGTCCGACTTGTCGCTGGAAACACCAGTTCCGGTATTTTCATCAATCTTGTCCATTCTTCCACCGCTACAGGTTCAGCTGTAGATTGATTGATATGCGGGGCTGAATAGTTTCGAGTAAAAGTACCACTCGTGTCGTTTGAAAAGAAGGAGAAGTAGTTGCGACGAGTGGACGAGTGGACTACTTGATTGAGAGCTGGCAAGGCCCGTACCTGGTACTATCGTTAAATCTTGTGATTGTGGGAAGTTGGAAGCAACAGAAGCACCTGTTCGCAGGGTAAGACTTAACAATCTCCGAGAATTTCTGATATCTACTCAGACATATCAGTTGTAGCTATCGTTGCAACTGATCATAAATGGTGCTCTCGTATGAAAAAGAGGACACAGTCCACAAAGCTTGGTCTAATTGATTAACAGTACTACTGTACTAGTACTACTAGTAGTAAGTACTACTAGTACTACTACTAGTAGCAGAGTATGGTCGTGTTTTCTGAAGTAATACTGGTAGACTAATATGAAAAGACGTAAAAAGCCTCGGGCAAGTAAATACCGGCTCAGGCAAACCATGTTGTTGTCATTCGCGAGACCTGAATCATGCGAGGCAATTTGTTGCATACCAGTACCGTTTTCAACAGTGGTACAACTAGTACCTCACCATCTCTAATAGTACTCTAGTAGTACCAGCAGGTACCACCAGGTAGTAGACTACTACTTAGTAGTAG
>Ga0100380_10001691_pt1 | contig 23936 bp, 20 predicted proteins | sample CryGeymeta201504_FD_80417 | JGI IMG/M metagenome (GOLD analysis project Ga0100380, IMG submission 80417) | Groundwater microbial communities from Crystal Geyser aquifers in Utah, USA - Crystal Geyser metaG 2015-04 | ecosystem: Environmental > Aquatic > Deep subsurface > Groundwater | place... | reverse complement strand
CTGAAACAGAAATAAAAAATGGGGGATTAGCTCAGCTGGTCCCGAAAAAACTTTTCGGGACGCTTGCATGGCACAGTTGAACTGAAACAGAAATAAAAAATGGGGGATTAGCTCAGCTGGCTAGAGCGCTTGCATGGCATGCAAGAGGTCATCGGTTCGACTCCGTTATCCTCCACTAAAATCCCGCTCATGCGGGATTTTTTCGTTATGTATTTCGTCTACATACTATATTCTGCGCAGAGAGACCGGTATTATGTTGGTCAAACCAATGATATAGAAAAGCGTCTTGAATCGCATTTATCGGGTATTTCGGGATATACTTCTAAAGCCAAAGATTGGGTGTTGGTTCATTCGGAGACTTATCCCTCTAGAGAAGAAGCTATCAAAAGGGAGTTAGAAATTAAGAAGAAAAAGAGTCGGATTTATATCGAGTCCTTGTTCAAATGATTAGGGATTAACTCAACTGGTCCCGAAAGATCTTTTTTTGCAGTAATGAGAGCGAAGTGCGGGGTGCTGTTTTTTTTTCGCACTATCAAACTTTCAAACTCAAACTAGGATTTACCTCGGTTAGAATACATGGAATCCAATTAACCGAAAAGTCGCTGAATTCAAACTCTAGTATTTTCTTGTTTATTGTGGATTAAACGGGTTCATTTCGCTTCGGATATATGGCAACAACTTCGGAGATATTTCCAATTAAAGCACAGCGTATAGCAAATCCAAACCAGCTATTTGGTTCGACAATTGTCCGCTACCCTCCACCACCTAGATAGACAAAGCCTTCAGAAGATTCTGGAGGCTTTTGTTTTTTAGGCTGGTGCAAACATGGTTCAAACAAAAGAGGAAGATTTGGTGGTAAACCAGGAAAATTAATTGTTCAGAAAAACAGGATAATTCCAATACTTTATCTTAACCTAATTCCGTTTATGTGTCCTCTTTCAAAAATTGAAGAAGTGAGGACTTTGTTTTTCAACGAACCAGCCAATAAGGAAGATTTTTCCACCTAATGGAAAAATCGCTGTCTTTCACACCACCCAGTCGGAGCAAACCGACCCCATTTAACCTACAGGCTAACAAGCAGGTACATGATTTTGAACTGAGCGACTATTAGGGTATTTTTTTTTCGTTTTTTTCACTCTTAGAAAAAGTAAGGAAATAGTACTCCCACAAACCCGATTTCAAAGCCTTGTATTGATAATAAAGCGATTCGTAGTGTTTATCAGCAAATCTATTCACCTTTGGATTAATCAATCGATACAAATTCGATAGCACGGCTAAATAATGAGAACCATAGTACATACGCCAGGAAGACTTCCGGATATGATCTGTAATATTCCTATTTTGAATACATGGCATGCCGATAACTGCAGAGGCTTGCTCATAATCCGCCAATGGAACTATTCCATCCATGGCCCAAGCTTGTAGCCACTTCGAAAGGTATTTTTCTTCTCTGTTTGTTTCTGGAGGCCGGCTTAATACATACTCTGCCAATATTAGTCGTCCATTTGGTTTGAGCAGCCGTTTCGCTTCCTTAAAAAACGCAAGCTTATCTGTTATATAGACCACACTTTCTGCTCCCCAGATTATGTCAAAACTTTCATCTGGAAACGATGTCTTGGTAAAGTCTTCACAGTAAAAATTAGTCAAATCAAGCACGCCGGCCAATGCTGCGTTCCTTTTGCAACTGAGCACTTGTTTTTCACTCAAGGTCACCCCAGTTACTTTTGCGCCAAATCTTTTTGCTAAAAAAATCGATGACCCACCTACTCCGCAGCCGGCATCAAGAATATGCATGCCAGTCTGAACGCCCACTTCTTCAGCGATTTTTTCATTCATTCTGTTCAAAGATTCCCGGAAGGTTCTTACCTGTTCATCCCAATATCCATAATGCATAGCAAGACTCGTATTCAGATCCCATGCCCTTCGATAATGCACTTCTGTCCTATCATAATACTCGGCTATTTCATCAGAAGAGAACGAGGTTTTGGACTTTTTATTCATGGCATTTATTGTAATCAATCAAAAATGCACAATTCACAAAACTTACACTAATTTGTCATTGAAAATTGATGGCATGAGCACTAGTTTTGATGGCATGAAAGAGATAGCCTTCGACCGTATTTTTAACAAAGCCAACCTCGAGAAGGGTTTCGAAAAAGGAGAATATATTTCCTGCACTTTTCAACAGCTTATACTCACTGGTATGGATTTGGCCGATTCCCGCTTTGAAGACTGCCAATTCGAAAGATGCGATCTGAGCAATATTTCTCTTAAAAGCAGCTACCTCCAAGGCTGTGAATTTACAGATTGCAAACTGCTGGGCATTCGCTTTGATCTCTGTAATGTATTCGGACTGGACATGAATTTTGAATCCTGCCAACTCGATTTCTCCTCCTTCTTTCAGCTTAAACTCCCAGGAAAATCATTCCGCTCATGTAGCTTAAAAGAGTGTGACTTCATTGCCTGTGACCTCAGCAAAGCCAATTTCCAAGACTGCCAATTACAAGGTGCCCTATTTGAAGAAACCCAACTCAGACAAGCCGATTTCCGCGGTGCCGTAAATTACCTTATCGACCCAGATAAAAACAGCATCAAAGGGGCCCACTTTTCGAATCCAGAAGTTCTGAGTTTATTAGCGAAATACCAAATCAAGATTGACTAAGAGGCTCTGGGTAAGGGGTTACAGGTTAGAGCCTTGAAGGTAAATTAACGCTTTGGTTGTTCTTTCTTTCGTCTACACTGAGTACGCGATAAATCGCGCACCTACGACTTTGCTGGCTTATTCTACGATGCCGAATCCTCTCACCACCTTAAACTCAACCTGCTTCGTCCGCCATAGCTGATTCTGATAACTATGCAGGAGAAGCGTCGGTGGAAACCTAAACCTTGTTCTCTGACGATTTATTGCTAACTTTATGTCTGCAAGGCAATTTCGGCAAGGAATTCGCGGCATCATAAATTCAGACCTATTTTAAATTTTTCACTATGAAAAGCCAAAAAGAAAGTCAGCCAAAAAGGATGTTTCAGAATCCAATTCTTGAAACCCTCTCCATCTCGGGCCCTAAAATGATGAGCAGCTTTCACGCAATCATCATTTCCCTCCTCCTCTACATTGGTTCATCAAAAAACCCGTCACTTAACTGGGCATTAGGTATTTTACTTTTTGCAAGTGCCATGCTCACTTGGACCCTTGCCGAATACACTCTCCATCGCTATGTTTTTCATTTTATTAAGGATGACAGTAAGCTGGTAAAAGCATTTCATTATACGTTGCACGGGTATCACCATCAAGTTCCAGACGACGCCAACCGATTATTTATGCCCCCATTGCCAGCTATAATTATACTCTCGCTTTTTCTCGGGTTCTTCTATCTGCTGATGCAAGACCTTAGCTGGATATTCTTAGCCGGTTTTGATACAGGCTACCTCCTCTATTCTTGGGTGCATTATTCGGTGCATACACGCAAAGGCCCTTCCTTCTTGAAGCCATTATGGAAACATCATTATCTCCATCATTATAAGTACCCTGAAAAAGCCTTTGGTGTCTCTTCTCGACTCTGGGACCGTATCTTCTATACGATGCCGCCACAAGGTCCTTCTGGTCCGAGTAATGTGAAGGTGTCATGATTAATAGTTTTTAGTCAATAGGATAGGCTTAGACGGAGCATTCCATACATATCATTCACTATAAACGAATTTGTCGGCTTGCTCAAAAGTAGATTTGATCTCTTCATATAATTTAGGACATCTATAAGGAGTAATCAATTCTTTTAACCTGTTGTATTCTGTTATCCGTTCCTCATGATTCTCTGTATTCGTGAATATTTTTGCGAGCGTATCCCAAACGACTACTTTAATGATTAACTGACATGAACGGTCTGCTATATGAGTCGAGGTAAGTTCATCGAGTGTTTTCCATACCTCCTCCTCGACGGGCTCATAGATACAATCTTCAGCATCAATTCGCTTCATAAAATAGGTATAGCACCCGTCCTCTTGAAGTGACATATTCTGACGTTCATCCGATCCTGAGATTATATAATAGCCAGAACCATAATAGTATTGCAAGAGATCCATTTGAATCCGCTCTGAACGATTTAAATAGTTTTTCTCCGAAGGCTTTATCGCTATTTCCTTGCCTCCAGCTTCAAAAGAACTTGCCGTCCAAGGAATCCAAAAATCAGAGTCCATTATTTCAGAAGAGTCAGCCAGATGACCTAGTCCCTCTTCAAGCAATTTGGGATAATACCAATTAGAATTGAGTAATGAGACGTCAGCAATGGTAACATCACAACGGAAGCCTTCAGCCTTTTGGAGATAGAAAAAATAGTAACTGGTATTATCACCAGAGCTCAATACAAATGAATTCTTGGGACATCTTGAAAGCACAGCACGGTAAAAGCTTAAAATAGATGGATGAAGGCCTCTCCTAGCCTTCGCTTGTTCAAAGCAAATCTGCATGGAATCTAAGTTTCCTTTTGCCCAATATTTTAATGCTAGCGTACTCCATTCAGAAAACAGCTTAGATTGGATATCTAGAATAATCATTTCACCCTCATATATGGAGTCAATTTTTAGCGCCTTCTCCAGTAGTTCAGAGATGCGTAGCGTATTCTCCCAAGTATGAAATTGAATGAAATCCATTTCTTCTGGCTTATTCCACGCATGGGTATAAGCCAAGAGGTAATAGGCTTCTTGAAATTCTGGCCGAAGCATAATCTGCTCCTCTAATAATTGAATCTGACTATCTGCAGAAATGAGGGTAAAACCCTGCCTCATATTGGTTCGGCTCAAAGTCATTATCTCCTCATATTTCTGCGCCAAAGCTTGGCCAGTAACCAAACAAAATAGACCGCATAAGAAGAGTGAACGCAAACAATATTTCATAGGTTGTAATGTAAAAACATGGAGTATCTCTCTAAATCTAAAACCAAAGTAGGCTAAAACTTCAAGCAAAAAAAAGCTCCAAACGCCAAGGTCAACCTGGAATTTGGAGCTTTCTAAATTGGAATTTATTTAATCAATCACAACGCGGGCAGTACCCATGCTGTTTTCGGTATAAATCTTCACAATATAAACTCCTGTGGCTAGGCCAGTCAAGTTCACTTGAACCGTCTCCGTACCACCAGCAAGGATGCTCAATTGTTTTCCATTCACATCATAAACCTCAACATGGTCGATGATGGCAGCAGAAGCCAACTGAACTTGGAAATTTCCTTTGTTCGGGTTTGGATACACGTTTACTTTTTCTGCATTCACCTTACCAATGCTATTCAATTTGGCAGGACAGCCCGGTAAATCTAAAGCACAAACCACACGTGGAGCCAAGAAACCTTGAATGGTATCGATATACATCATGGCTTTTTCTTTGCTCATGTCTGGGTTATTGAACATGGAGTTGTTATGCGCTTCTTCACCTGCACCAGCATAAGGGAAATTGATGCTTTTCACGACAGTTGAATCCCACCATTCCCATGGAGATCCTTCATTGGCAAATGCCGGAGTTCTTGCATCAAGGATGAAAGGAAACAGTCCTTCATTTCCACCATTGATGGTTTTTGAGCGTGCAGACATAACATCTTGATAATCGCGGTTTTCAATCACTTCATTGATACCATAAAATGTTGCACTATCCTGTACTGCTTTTCCGCCAGCTGCTTGGTTGATTACCGTAACTCCAGTAGTTGGAACAATCACATTTCCATATTCATAAGGAGCAAAAGGGTCCATCACACAATGCATCGAGAAAATTGGCACCTCATTGCCATCCATCCAGCTAATATCACCCATTGCACCTCCGATATGGAAGGCTGCACTGATGTTGGCACTGTAAAAAGGATCGCCTGGTATATTCAATTGAGGAATTCCGCCAATGCCATTCCAGTCGCCAAACAAACCTGTATTTACCATTGGTGGATATGGGTCGGTGCTGTAACGAAATTTCTCGAGTTCAATTTCCTCTTGTTTATCTAATGCCGCATAAGCCAAGGCGATATAACCACCAGTGCCGAGACCGCCAAGCGCAATGCGAGAAGTATCAATTTTAAACCCTGCTGCATTCATTCTAAAATAGCGCACACAGTTTTTCGCATCTTGAATACCACGGTAGGTTGCTTGAAGCAATTGAGCGGTTGCCGTATCAGCATTCAATACGGTTGGATTCCAGCCAATGCGGTAATTCATGGCTACAGCCACATACCCTTTGCGGGCAAAACGACGGCACATTTCAACCACCGCGCTGTCTTCTTTATTTCCTGTTACTTGCTTATTGATGATAGGTGGTAAGAAAGATCCAGTATGCATGATAATGACAAGAGGACGTTTATCTACATTATCCCCTTCTGGCTCGTACACATCACAGAGGAGACCTTGCTTAACAACTGGTGGATTATTTGGTGGGATGATATTGACTGCCATATTGGAGTCGTAAACCACATTTTTGTACTCGGTTACCACGCTGAATTGATCCGTGATATACCGCTGAGCCATAGAAGAAAAACTCAAAAGAGCCAATCCCAAAGCCATGCTAATTCGTAACATTTTTTTCATATTCAATTGATTTTATCTTGGTGTAAACATACTATTATTTCCAATCATCAAGCTGGTAGGTGGCCGAAAAGTAGATCATCCGACCTACTAGTGGTCCGCCATACACTTGATAAACTCTATTATTTGTTAAGTTGCTAGCCCCTAGTTTAAAGGTGGTTTTCCAGGGAGAATAGAGGTAATTTAGTTGGGCATCCAATTGGTAATAGGTAGGGATTTCTCCCGTGAACTGAGGAGAACCCTCAAACAAGAAGCCTTCTACCCACCGGAAATTTACATTATAGCCCAAATCGCGAATTTCGAATTTCTCGCCTCTTATCTTAACATCTCTTCCATTGATGCCCAAGTTGAATTTATGCTTTGGAGTATTGTATGCAGGGATGATTGGATCATCGGTTCCTTTGGTATCCAGCACATTAAAGGTATAGTTCCCACTGAAGGAAAGGTAGTTTTTAAAATAATAGCTACTTCCAAAAGAAAGGCCTTGGGTAGTCACTAAATTAGTGGAGTTGGTGGTTACGCGAACGATACGCTGACTGGCAGGTGCATTCACTGAATCCAATTCGAGCTCTACGCCGATCACATAGCCAAGGAAATCCGTATACCAGCTATAATAGTATGAGACATCAATAAATAATTTTTTATCGATGATGGTTCGGTAGCCAATCTCGGCAGTCGTTACCCTTTCTGGTTTCACGGCCTCTACGTTAAAGTATTGAAGCAATTCTGGGTTTCTTGGGGTGCTATTTAAAAAATCTAAATACGACTGGGTGCTTACCAGGTTGCTATAACCTTCCAAATTCCCGAGCAAGGTGGCCCTACCTACATTCATATTAAAGTATTGATCGGTGAGGGTTGGATTACGAATTGCCGAAGAAAAACTCGCGCGAAAAGTATGCGTCTTCTTATTGTATACCCCACTGGCTGCTGGTGAAAATAATACCGGAAAGTTGATGTTTTTATCGACCCGCAAAGTGGCCGATAGCTTTAGTTTATTGTCGAGGAAATAACGTGCGGCGCCTAAATAAGCTCCAACTTCATAGTTCCTTACTTTCCTTCCGTTGGTATCAATAAAGATGGTACCCGCTGAGTTGGGCACGTACATTCTTCCATTTCCTCCAACCGTAAATTCCATATTCCACGATTTGGTATCGGTGGTATCCCATTGATATTGCCCTTGAAGATGATACAATGCAGATTTATCATAAAACAGAGAACCTCCTTGGGTGGTTAAGGTGGTAGTAGTGGCTTGAAAGGCTGAGTCAAATTCAGGAGTACCTGGGGTATACCGTTGATGTTGGCCCGATCCTGACACATAATAATCCGCATGATTTCGTGCCATTTCGTGCCATTTCGTAAGAGAGTCGTAGTAGTGGTTATAGAGAAAACTATCCCGTTTTTCTACCACTCCCGACTGAAGTCCAGGGAATCCCGGCAAGGCTCTTACGCGCGAGTCGATGTTCGCATTCCAATAATTCGCATAATCCTTTCCCCATTCATTATCGTTTTTTGCATTTCCTTGCATGATAAGGGCGGTCCGGTAAGCATCATAGGAATTCCCCGCATCTTCATTAGTGGAATAGGCACGAATAAAAAACTTGCCTGGCTTTTGCCATTCTATTTTATGCTGGTAAAAAACGATGTCTTTTAAGCTGAGCCGGTTATCGCCTTGGTATACGGTGGTTCCATAGCCAAAATTGAAAGCATAAATCAAACGACTGCTATCTTCCATCATATAATGTGCCTGCATGTTGCTCTTAACATTCCGCGTATTGTAGTTTACCAGATATCGTTCTTCATAGCCACTACGGTAATAGGCCCCAAGTCCAGGAGTAGCCAATTGTCCGCGGCGATCGTTGAGGCGATTATATTCATCTCCATACCGATTCACCGCATCCCAACCTCCTGCATTAATCATATCACTTGGCGATTGAGGAGTGGGAGTTAAATTATTCGCTTGCCAATCATTGGCCTGCATATAGAATAGGTTCACTTTATAGGCAAATCGGGGCTTCCCTTTCTTGTCGTTAAACACTTGAGCCCAGCGTACTGCCGATTCTACCAAATTACGTTCTCCGCCTTTGAGTGTTACAATTAACCCTGGTGTGGTAAAAGGATCTTTGGTTTGCATAGCAATGACCCCGTTGAAGGCATTCGGACCATAAAAAGCAGAACTGGCACCGGCAATAATATCCACCCGCATCACATCCAACTCAGGGGAGCCAAGAAAATTTCCTAGTGAAAAATTTAAGCCTGGAGCTTGATTATCCACTCCATCAATCAGCTGTAAGCTACGTACAGGTGAGGTGCTATTAAATCCTCTTGTATTGATGACCTTAAACCCAATACTTGCGGAAGAGATATCGACTCCTTTCAAGTGTGAAAGTCCGTCATAAAAATTGGCGGCAGGAGTTTGCTTAATGGCAATGGCATCTAAAGTCTCCACCGTCAATGGCGCTTGTTTCTGACGCTGGGTTACGCGAATATCTGTTACCACAGCCTCATCCAAAATCTTGGAATCCTCTTTGAGTAATATTTTTATGGATGATTCAGCTTTCGAATAGCTAATTTCTTGATCCACATAGCCTAAATAGGTGAATACCAGAGTTACAGGAAACGGACCTGTATAGTCCAATTCAAACTTCCCATCGATATCTGTTGTTATCCCTGCTGTACCACCTTTTACCAGTACAGTGGCTCCTATCAATGTTTCTTTGCTTGAGGCGTCGAGCACCACCCCGCTGAACTTGTCGGCTATAGAAATAAAAGGAAAAAGTAGGGCACCAACAAAGAGTAAAAGTTTGGTCACAGGCAGGTTTATTTGGCGCTAAAATAAAGAATTTCAATGAGTCAGAAATAAAAAAAGCCAGACAATGTCTGGCCTTCCCCCTTTGTGGCTTTTTCTCGCGTTTATCTCGCCGCTTTAACCAATCCACGGTCGAATGCAATTTTCACCAAATGAGTGGCTTTTTTCACATTCAATTTACGCATGATATTGGCTTTATGCGTTTCAACAGTACGCGAGCTAATAAGTAGGCGTTCTCCAATTTCTCTGGCCGAAAGTCCCTCTGCAAGCATTTGCATGATTTCTACTTCCCTGGCACTTAGTCCAGCTTGTGACTCCACCGGTGGGCGGCTAGCAATCATCTTTAATACTTGTGGCGCATAGAATTTCTGACCGCTTGCTACGATGCGAATCGAAACAACCAACTCATCAAGACTACAGCTCTTCATTTGGATACCGTCAACATTATAATCTACCGCCTTTAGCACATGCGCAGAATCTTCATTCTGAGTAAGTAGCATCACGCGTAGATTTGGATTTTGACGTTTGATTTTCTGAATGAGGGCAACCCCATCAGCATCTCCCAATGAAACTTCGGTTAGAACTAAATCAGCCCCGGATTTTTCAGCGGATTTAATCAAAGCGGCACCGGTATCAACAACCTGTTTCACTTCAATTCCATCCTGCTGGTTTAGAGCCAACTCCAAGCTGTCTGACAGCAATCGTTGACCATCTGCAATGATAATTTTAATAGATCTGCTCATATCTGTTAATTTAGCGCTAAGTAAAACAATTTATAGCAAGAATGCCAGAAGATTCCCCAAAATTCTTACACAAAAAAGGAAATTTCTTTAAATATACGCTACTGATTCAACTCTATGAAATAACGACTACGTGTTACTTCCCGACGAGTCTCCGGATTCATAAACTTCCAATTCAATTGTGTAATTGGAAAAAACTGCATGCTATCCATCACTGAAAAGGAAATGTCTTTATCCCTCATCGCCTTTAGTCCATTCTTATTCGTATAGATATAGATATGATCAGGTTCTAGCATATCCTCGCTCGATTCATATCCGTAACGAGGTACCCAGCGATCTTGATAGAAGTCTAAAGAATGTGAAGCACCTGTTTTATAAAAATACAATTTGCTTCTTGGTGTTTTAATCGCATCATAATAATCGCTGACATGTTGTCCTCTTTGGTATTGAAGTAACTCAGGGTAAAAATAGCCATTCATCACTGCAAAACAGAACACGACTGTTCCTGCTAATCCAAAAGATATTTTATGCGTAATCCCTCGCCAAAAAAACAATATTGCCGGAATAAGTGCCATAAAAGCCCAGGTCCACTTGCTTGGAAATACCTGCACCATTATCCAAGTAACTAGCACAAAAACAACGACTTGGAAAAACACAGAATAAGAACGCCATGAAATCAGCCAGCCGCCTTTGATGCCTTGCCAACGAACCAATAAACTAGCCGCAAGGACAGAGGTAAATGGAATAACCACATAGATATAGTGATTCAGCTGGTAACCCGACTTCGACAAAGCCATAAGTGGAAGGATAAAAGCAAAAAATGTCATCCATTCTTCTCCTTGCTTTGCCTTAAATTTATTTATCACCAAGGCCTTTAGCTTTTGTACAAAGGCAATTAGAAATAAAGGAGTCCAAGGAAGAAAGGCCCAAAAAAACGTAGTAGTTAGAAAGAATGGTCCAGGGTTATTCGAAGAGGCTGTCGCCCAAATACTGTCCCCAGTTAAACGTCCAAAGCTCTGGGTCCAGAAGAAAAATTTCAATCCAGAAACACCTTGTTCACCGTTTACCCAGGCATAGGGATTTCGATCGAATTGCTGGTATAAACCAACACACATGGGCAATAACAATACGCCAACGATGCCCAAGCCCAGAAACCATTGCCATTTGAAGAGAAACTTCCAGTCTCTGCGCATGAGTACATCACCCCCTAAGGCCAAAGCCGGGAAGACGAGTCCTAAGGGCCCTTTTGCGAGCATACTCAAACCAATGCCAATAAAGGCCCAGACAAAGGCCGACTTACTGCCCTTATCGCGGTAGAGCACCAATTGGTAAACCGAAAATATCAAGAGATTGATAATGAGCGTATCGGTACGGATATCATTATTAAAGATGAAAAAAGCTACACTACTTGAGTACATCAAGGCGGCCCAATACCCTGTTCGCTCCCCGTAAAAATGTTTGGCAAAACGAAAGGTGCTCACTACCCCGAGAATAGAAAAAAGGACACTTGGCAGTTTATAGACGAAATCGGAGAATCCAAAAACACCCATAAATAAGCCAGAGAGCCAAAATAACAAGGGTGGCTTATCCAAATAATTGATGTCCCGATGAATCACTTGCAAGAAGGATTGATCCTGCCACATCTGCTTGGAAATTGATGCATATTGCGCTGCATCTACTTCCATAACGGGAACAAACATACCCATTCCTACTACTACCGCAATTACTGCGAAGAGAAAATAAAATAGCTGCTTTTCTTTCTTCTCCATGCCTATTTTGGTGCTAAACGGAAAAGCACCAGTCCGATGATGAGGTAAACTATATTTGGCAACCACACGGCCAAAAGTGGTGAAATATCCCCTGCATAGGCAAAGGTAAAGGTAAGTTGACTTAAAAAGATAAAACTAAAAGCGAGACCTAGGCCAAACCCGAGATGCATACCTCTACCCCCCTTCACTTTCCGCGAAGCGATACTAAAGCCTATGAGCGTTAAGATAAGGGTTGAGAATGGCATGGCCAATCGCCGGTATTTTTCCACGAGGTAAAACTCAATTTTTTCAGCACCACGCATTCTTTCTGCCGCTATAATATCATTGAGTTTAGGCGTATTATAAATTCCAACATCGTCCTTTCTGAGAAAAAATTCCTGCGGATTAAATACAATATCAATATCCCGTTCAGCTCCTTTATTGAGCACTTCTTCTTCCCCAAATATTCGTTCAGAAAAATTTTCTACATGCCATTTACCTGAATCCATATTATAGGAAAAACGCTCCGCAGCCAGGCGATATATCAATACGCGGTTATCAAATTCCTCTAGTGTGAATTTATAGCCTATCGAATCTTTCTTATTAAAATTATCGATAAACATATAGACTCCTGGAGAAAGCTGACGATGCACATTACGTTGCCAATGCTCCTCATTTCGACGTCCATTGATGTATTGATTTTCGAAATCTACCTTCTGCGCATTGCAATAGGGAATAATCCACGTATTCATAAAGAAACTGAGCACGGCCAGCATCGACGCGGCAATCATAAAGGGCCTAAGCAATCTACGAAAACTGACTCCCCCAGCCAACATGGCTACAATTTCACTGTTCAGGGCCAGCCTAGAGGTGAAGAAGATTACTGCAATAAAGACAAAAAGATTATTGAAGAGGTTATAAAACCAAGGAATGAAATAAATATAATAATCGAAGATGAGCTGATAGGTGCTGGCGTTATTCTGAATAAAGTCATCGATCTTTTCTGCCAAGTCTATTACAATCGCCACCAGACTAATAAGCCCCAACGCGAAAAAGAAGGTGCTCAAAAATTTGGAGATGATATAACGGTCGAGGCGTGTTAGCATGATCAGCGTCTGAATGTCAATTTCTGAACCATTTCTGATTTCCAGCTCGAGAAATCACCTGCCTCGATATGCTTTCGTGCCTCACCAACCAGCCAGAGGTAAAATTTTAGGTTATGGACACTGGCTATTTGGGCTCCTAATATTTCCTTGGCCACAAAAAGATGGCGCAGGTATGCTTTGCTATAATCGGGAGTGATGGTCTCATCTACCGGTGTAAAATCATCCTCCCAGCGTTTATTTTTTATATTGATGATACCCTCCGCGGTGAACAACATCCCATTGCGTGCATTTCGGGTTGGCATCACGCAATCAAACATATCAATACCCAAGGCAATGCACTCTAAAATATTCGCTGGAGTTCCAACACCCATTAAATAGCGGGGTTTGTCCTTCGGTAAGATATCCGTCACCAACTCGGTCATTTCATACATCATCTCGGCAGGCTCTCCAACACTCAATCCACCAATGGCATTTCCTGCCTGCTCTCGCGATGCAATGTATTCGGCCGACTCTTTCCTTAAATCTGGGTAGACACTGCCCTGAACGATGGGAAAAAGCGTTTGTTTGTATCCATACAAAGGGTCATGACTGTCCATATCGGCAATACAACGGTCAAGCCAACGATGGGTCATGTGCATCGAGTCGCGGGCATACTTTTTCTCACAGGGATAGGGCGTGCATTCGTCAAAAGCCATCACAATATCTGCCCCAATATGCCGCTGAATATCCATCGCTTTCTCTGGGGAGAAGAAGAGTTTGCTCCCATTAATATGACTTCGAAACTCTACTCCTTCTTCTTTAATCTTCCTATTTTGGGCGAGGGAAAAAACCTGGTAACCTCCGCTATCGGTAAGGATAGGCGCCGTCCAATTCATGAACTTATGCAGGCCACCTGCTTGCTTAAGAATTTCTTGTCCAGGACGCAAGAAGAGGTGGTAGGTATTTCCCAAGATTATTTTCGCTTCAATATCATTTTTAAGCTCTGTCTGGCGTACGGCTTTCACCGTTCCGGCAGTCCCTACTGGCATAAAAATAGGCGTTGGAATATCGCCATGATCGGTGCGCAAAACACCTGCACGGGCCTTCGAATTGGGGTCTTGTGCGCTTAGAGTGAATTTCATCGGAAAGGCAAACTTAATGTATTCAGGCTGATTGCGTTAAACGCTTGCCTTATTCGAAATGGAATGAAAGGGTAAATACACGTGGAAAGATGGAAGCCAATCCTTTGGTATACACAAAATCATCGGCAACAAGCATATTGTTCACGCTCTGTGAAAATTTCAATTCAGGCGATAGATTAAACATCGGAAAATAAAGATCCATGCCTATTCCAACTTCATAGCTATACATGTTTTTGCCCAAGGCAACCACCGGATCATTCAAACTTCTTGGCGCATCGACATTCGAGGTCAAGTCGTAAGTATATTTAAATCCACCAATAAAATAGAATCGTGTGTTCCAGTGGCGTTCTGATTTAATTTTAACTTGGAGTGGAAACTCCAGATAAACACTTTCTATTTCTGCTCGGCGATTGCTTGCTGAGTTTTCAAAATCATAATAGATATTACGCTGAGCGAAGGAGATCGATGGACCAAGGAAGCGTAAGTTCATGTACTTGCCCATTTTTAGGTCGACCACCGCTCCCAGTCCAAACCCCGCAAAAGGTTCCTGACGAATATTCTTCAGGGTATCGATCATTAAATAGTTTTCAGATGTATTCATCTGCATCAAGTTATACGTGCCATGGAGGGTGAACCCAAAATGAAGGATTCGGTTGTCAATCTGTGGCCTATTTTGTTGCGCACTAAGATTAGTCAGCGACAAAACAAGCACGGCGACGAGCCCTATTTTTCTGCCGTATACAGGGAGCATATTCCAAATGTCAAAGGTTGATCTTTGCACGCTTTAAATCCTATCTTTTCTAGTATCGTTATAAAATCTGCGCCTTCCGGAAATGCCTGAACCGATTCTGGCAAATACTCATAAGCCCGCGCATCTTTCGAAATCATTCTTCCGGTGGTTGGCAAGATATTTTTGAAATAAAAGTTAAAAACTTGCTTTACTGGAAATTTCTTTGGTTTTGAGAATTCCAATACCGCAAGTCGTCCTCCAGGTTTTAAGACCCGGTAAATTTCTGTTAAGCCTGCTTCTAAATTTTCAAAGTTCCTTACACCAAAGGCAACGCTCACGGCATCGAAGCTAGTATCTTCAAAGGAAAGATTTTCAGAATCTCCCTTCGTCCATTCCATGTTCTCAAGTTTTCTTTCCTTGGCCTTTTCTCGTGCCTTGCTGAGCATTCCTTCCGAAAGGTCTAGGCCCACTATATGAACATCCGTCATTTGGCGACGTGCTTCAAAAGCTAAGTCACCGGTACCGGTTGCAATATCCAAAATACGAACAGGATCAATTTGCTTGATGCTGCGTATGGCCTTTTTCCGCCAAATATTATCAATGCCCAAAGACAGCAGGTGATTCAAAAAATCATAGCGGTGTGCTATGTTATCAAACATCTCTTCTACCTGCTCCTTCTTGGATGCGGCCGACTCATAATTGGGTTTAACGTGCGTCAAAATATTAAGCTTGTTTAAAGGAAAGACCGATTTCTCGGAATGCCGTGTAATTTTGCTGCAAATATACTGCCTACCAATGGAAATAAAGAGCGCACGTTTTATCTCAAGCTTTGCCGATATGGACAAGCTTCCACAAGACAAGAAACCAGAACTGGCTGTTATCGGCAGATCGAACGTGGGCAAGAGTTCACTTATCAATATGCTTTGCAGTCAAAAAAAATTAGCCAAGACTTCACAGAGTCCAGGTAAAACGCAGACCATCAACCATTTTATGATAAACGATCGCTGGTATTTGGTTGACTTACCAGGGTATGGATTTGCGAAAGTTTCGAAAGTCATGCGCGAAAAATGGTCGATTATGATCAAGACTTACCTCACCAAACGAGAGTCGCTTTGCTGTGTTTTTGTATTGATAGATTCCCGAATTGAGCCCCAAAAGAATGATCTTGACTTCATCCAAATGCTTGGAGAAAATGGAATTCCGCTCAGTATCATCTTCACTAAATGCGATAAGCTGTCGTTAGGAAAGGTTTTGAGTAACGTAAGAAAATTCGAAAAAGCCATGTTAGAAAACTGGGAAGAACTGCCACCCATGTTTCAGTCATCGGCTGAAAATAAGCTCGGTAAGGAGGAAATTTTATCCTACTTTGCAGAGATCATTGATGCCGAATTATGAAAAATTTTGGGGTATTTCTTTTTGCCATTTTACTCTTCACGGCCTGCGGTCAGTCGGAACCTCAAGAAGAGGAAAAACCAACTGAAGACCCAATTGAAAGCAGCTACATTATTGATACTGTCACAATCGAACGGGAATGGGGCGATTGTGAAAAGGCTGAACAAGGCTGCATTACTTTGCTTATTTCCCTCCCACAGATTAAAGATGCCGACAGCATTGGTCAGCTCATCAATAAAAGAATTCTGAACCTGATGCTCGGCAATTACCGAGATAGCTTAACAAGTGCGGAGGCTTTTGCCGATTACCTCATCAATGAATACAAAACCTTTGCCGGGAGTCTTCCAGGTGCCAATGGTTGGCAAATTGAGAACCAGGTCGATTTAGATTACCTGGCCAATGAAATAATCAGTGTCCGTCAGGAGAGTTTTGAAAATCTGGGCGGTGCACACCCCAATATACGACTGGCCTTGCGCTCTTATTCCCTGCTCACTAGCAAACGGATAAAGCTAGTCGATGTATTCACCCCAAAATACCAAGATTCATTATTATTTCTTTGTCAATACCACCTCAAGAATGCGATCAAAACAACCATGATTGTAGACTATGAGAAAGAACAGAAGCTCCAACGTGAGCTCGACTTTGAGTTAAGTGATAACTTCCTACTCAATGAAAACGGCATCAGTTTCATCCATATTAACGAGAGCTTGCAGAGCAGTGGTATTGGGCCCATTGAGTTTATCGTACCCTATTCCGAGCTGATCGAAGCAGGAATTCTAGATGAAGAAGGAGCCTTAGGGTTTCTTCTAGGAATGGTTAACCCTTAGCCTGAGCATCTACTACGGCAATCGTTACCATATTAACAATTTCGCGTACCGAACTACCTAATTGAAGGATATGTACTGATTTGTTTAGTCCAAGCAAAACAGGACCAATAGCTTCGGCTACATTCAGCTCTTGCAGCATCTTATAGGCGATGTTACCTGCTGCCAAATTTGGGAAGATGAATGTATTGGCCGCCGCACCAATTAGCTTGCTAAAAGGGAAATTTTCATACAATAAAGCCTCATTCATTGCAAAGTTTGCTTGAATATCACCATCCACAATCATTTCAGGATTTTCCTTATGTAAACGACTTATGGCTTGCTGAATTCCATCTGGGACGCGACCATGGGCCGATCCAAAATTAGAATACGAAAGCATAGCAATACGTGGTTCGATATTAAATGTCTTAACCTCTTTGGCTACCAAACGGGTAATGTCTACCAAATCATCCGCAGATGGATCTGGGTTTACTGTTGTATCAGCAAAGAACAAGGGGCCTTTTTTGGTATTCATAATATACATACCTGCCACCTTGGATATTCCATCTTGCTTGCCAATAATTTGCAGAGCAGGACGAATGGTATCAGCATAATTAACGGTTAAGCCAGAGATAAGTACATCGGCTTCCCCAAACTCCAGCATCATTGTCCCATAGTAATTTCTTTCGCGAAGCAGGCGTTTTGCTTGGTATTGGCTTACCCCTTTCCGTTTACGTTTTTGGTAAAGGGCTTCAGCAAATTCTTCTTTTCGGAGCTCCTCATTATGAGGATCGAGAATCCGCACCCCTTCCAACTCAAGGGTATTTTCTTGAATGATGGACTGAATTTTCTCCTTATTTCCCAGCAAGATTGGGGTAGCAATGCCTTCATCCTTTAAGATTTGGGCTGCCTTGAGAATCTTGTAATTATCCGCTTCAGCAAAAATCACTCGTTTAGGGTCTTGTTTTGCCTTCACCGTGATATAGCTGATAAACTTGTTTTCTAATCCGAGGCGGCTGCGCAATTGAGACTCATAAGCATCCCAATCTGTGATGGATATTTTGGCCACCCCACTCTCCATGGCCGCCTTGGCAACTGCAGGAGCCACCGTGGTAATCAGGCGCGGATCAATCGGCTTAGGTATGATGTAATTTTTACCGAAAGTGACATTCTTTTCGTTATACGCAGCATTAACCATCTCAGGAACTGCTTCACGTGCGAGTCCGGCGATGGCTTTTACAGCCGCTAACTTCATCGCTTCATTGATCTCAGTTGCACGAACGTCTAGGGCCCCTCTAAAGATAAAAGGAAACCCAAGTACATTATTTACTTGATTTGGATGGTCAGACCGTCCGGTGGCCATGATGATATCCTCGCGTGTAGCAATAGCAATATCGTAAGCTATCTCCGGATCAGGGTTCGCCATGGCAAAAACAATGGGATCTTTGGCCATAGAAAGCAGGTGCTCAGGGGTTAGGATATTTCCTTTTGAAAGCCCAACAAAAACATCGGCCCCTTTCATGGCTTCCTCTAGGGTATGAAGATCTCTTCTTGTAGCAAACAAGGATTTATGGCGATCTAGGTTATCGCGATCAGCACGAATAACACCATTCGAATCTACCATTACTATATTCTCTTTTTTCACCCCAAGCGCTGTAAAAATCTTGGTACATGAAATTGCAGAAGCACCAGCACCATTTACGACAAGCAAGACTTCATCTAATTTTTTTCCAGCTATCTCCACAGCATTTAATAACGCCGCACCCGAGATGATGGCTGTTCCATGCTGATCGTCGTGCATGATTGGAATATTGAGCTCCTTCTTAAGGCGCTCTTCAATGTCAAAGCATTCGGGCGATTTAATGTCCTCGAGGTTAATTCCTCCGAAGGTGGGCTCAAGAATCTTAACGGTGCGAACAAATTCATCGACATCTGTGGTATTTAGCTCGAGGTCAAATACATCAATATCCGCAAAGATTTTAAACAATATCCCCTTTCCTTCCATCACCGGTTTTGAGGCTTCCGGACCAATATTCCCAAGTCCTAATACGGCTGTACCGTTAGAAATTACTGCAACCAGATTCCCTTTAGCAGTATAGCGGTAAACATCTTCTGTATTATCGGCAATACGCAAGCAAGGTTCAGCTACTCCTGGCGAATAGGCCAAGGTTAAATCACGTTGCGTTTGCGTCGGTTTGCTCGAAATAACTTCGATCTTTCCTGGCCTTCCTTTTTCGTGGTAAGCGAGCGCTTCTTCCTTGATGTTTTTTGACATATCCATATGATGCGACAAAGATAGAGTTTACTTGACAGTATGCTTCTTTTACTCAGGCAGACGGAATAGCATTATTCCTGGTTTGCTATAAATGAGTTCCATATTTTTAGCTTCAATAAAAGGCCCAAAACTCAATCCATCAATACTCAAAGCATACTGATAATGATGCACATTGAAGAGGTTGCGCAGTTTGTTGAATTCCACCTCACTGGTATCATGAATGGTATAGCCTTGCCGGCGAATAAAATAGAGCGAGCCATTGGTACTAAGATCTCCTAATACAACAAAGCGCGCATCAAGCGGCACTTGCAGACTATCTAGTGTATGATGAAAGCCTTGCAGCGTGAGACAAGGGTCTGCAATGGCATCCGGAATGGCTAGTCTTTCTTCCAATTTCGCATGAGAATGCCTTACGGTTCCTATCCAAATCATACCAAGCATTAGGTAGAGCAGTTTACTTTGATAGACCCGTGGAAAGAGCGCTTTTAGATGGATAAAAAAGGCCAAGGCAGAGAAGACAAAATAGCCATAGAACAACAGAAAGTAATAATCGTGATCTTGAAATTGACGAAAGAACAGCAGCAAGTCGGCCAAGCAGGCAAGAGCCAAAACCCAGTGGAGCTTGTTCCAAATCCCCGGAACCTTTCGGAATGCATAAGCATTGAACAGTAGGCATAGTCCCCAGAAATACCACACCGTTGGGTGGAAATAAGAGTATGCCCAATATTCCTTCATATAACCAAATGTGGTTTGAATCGCCACGCTATCCATCTTCCAAATTGGGGCTGCAGTCGAAAGAAAATACCAGTTGCCGTAAGTTTCATTATATGTACGCACAAAAAACACCCAAGCGATAGCAAGCACACTTGGAACGAAAGCAATTAGTGCAGAACGCAGCAACCATTGATTTCTATTCCAAGAACCTTGGATATCAGTCCGCGGAAAAAAGAGAAATAGGGTGCCAAAAAATGCCAAGGGGTAGATAAGAAATGTCACTTTAAATAAAGCAGCAAGGGAAAAGAATACTGTAGTAAGAATCGCATCCTTCCGACTGCCTGTATAAAAATAGTTCAGAAAAAAAGCACTCCCCATCAAGGCTGATGAAAGGGCGACTGAATCAGAGAGTAAGGCATAGATATAATAATAAAACACCACGCCACTCAGTGCGAAGAGGGTGACTAAAGCCGCTGGGATAAAATCTTTTATAATGCGCAGCAAGGCCGAGAAAAGGGTCATCAGTGCACCAAAAGCAAATAACAGATACAGACTGCGCATGATGGCCACATTCGGACCCGTAATTTTCGCGATTTGCGCTGAGATAAAATACAAGAGCGGAAATTCACTAGCCGCCTTCCCTCCTTCACCTAGTATATCATAAACCCTGGGCTCCATAAAGGAATTTCCATATTGATAATAGCCCATATAAAAGGAGAGATTATCGGTTTGCCGGGTAAAATGTATGCCACGCGGAGCGGTATTGAGTGTTTGAAAGAGACCTACCCCAGCAAAAAGCACAAAGAGGACAGCCGCGAAGAGCATCATTTGGCGCTTTGCAGACCAAGAATCAAGCTTAATTGAAGAAAGTGCTTTGAACATGCGAAGTCCTTAATAAGGTGTGAAAATAAAAAAAGCCGATCACAAGGACCGGCTTTTTAACGAGATTCTGGCAAATTAGAAATCGTTCACTTCCATATTTACACGTTTCGACTCTGTACGCTCGTAGTCGCTGTAAAATTCTACGGTAAAGAGTCCTTGTGCTTCTTGATCTTCCAAGGTAATTCGTACGTCATCCACCATCCAGTAATATTGGATAGCTCCAGGGATTTCGCGTAGTTCTGCATCTCCAAACTTATAGGTAAGGATATACTTCATTTCGCCGAATTGCTTTTTCTCATCTATGGCTCTTTTGCCAATAATAAGTACCCCAGTAAAACGGCCCTGTTTGTTGAATACATAATATACTTTGTCTAATAAAACGGTTCCAATAACCATTTCATCGCCAGCCAAAGTATAGGCGTTCTTATCCGAAACATCGCTGGTTTTGACAAAGTTTAACTTCGTTCCATCACGGTAAATTGAATCAACATGACTTCCCCATTTAACACCGCGAAAATCGGCTAAAACATAATGACCGTCATTGCTCGGCGCTTTCTTCTTTTTGCCTTGTGCCAGCGTACTTGTAACGCTAAGCATGATGAGGCAAACGATTAGTAAGGTCTTTTTCATATGTACTAGATTGAGTGACAAAAATAGCGGCAGATACCAAATTGAAAAATCTATTTCTCGGCCGCTTTGTGGATAAAAGCCTCTTGAAATAGCTTGCGAATATTACTTAGCTTAATTTGTATCTCATCAAATTCCTCTTCTGCCTTAGAGTCGTAAGTGATTGCCCCTCCTGCTTGAACACTTAAATAAGAGTCCTTTTCATTGTACATAATGGAGCGAATCACCACATTCAAGTCGAAATTACCGTTCGGATAAATTATACCGATTGATCCCGAATAGATGCCTCTTTTGCTCAGCTCCAATTCATCAATTAATTGCATGGCACGAATTTTTGGGGCACCGGTCATGCTCCCCATCGGAAAAGCATTGCGAATTGCATCCGACCAATGGACATTCTTACGAATCCTTCCGCTCACCGTAGAAATCATTTGATGGACATTGGTGAAGCTATAGATACCAAATAGCTCTTCCACCTCGATACTGCCATAATCGCAGCTGCGGGCTAAATCATTGCGCACCAGGTCGACAATCATCACATTCTCTGCCCGATCTTTTTCTGAATGGAGTAATTCCTTCTTAAGCGCCTCGTCTTCTAAAGGGTTAGCTCCACGTTTACGCGTTCCTTTGATAGGCTGAGATAAGAGCTTTCCTCCTTCATTTTTCAAAAAACGTTCGGGTGATGCACATAACGCATGAACTTCGTCAACCTTTAAATATGCAGCAAAAGGAACTTCGCTATGTTGCATCAAATGCTGGTAAGTACTGGGTGCATGAATTTTTACGTTTTCAGCATAATATTCCATGCAAAGGTTTAACTCATACACCTCCCCTTGTCGGATATAATCAATGACCTGATTGACTTTATTCAGGTAGTTTTTTTCAGGCATACGCGCCTTTAGTTCAATTCTCTCTGCTGAAACCTGTGGAAGAAGTTGAATCGCTTCCAATTGCTTCGCAAATACTTCGGCATCTTCATAAGAATGAATATGAAGCTCCTGTCCATCATACTCCAGAAAATGAATTGGTTCAAAGAAACAAGCATCGCTGGCCCAAACGTAATCGAGATTTTTTGAGCTTAGCTTCTCCACCTGATTTTTAAGATCATAGCCAAGATACCCCATCATAGGAAGTTGATATTGAGCCTTTTTCAGCTGATCAAAATAGTTCCCATCATCCTCTATCACTTGATGTGCACCAATGCCTGCCATCCATCCTTCTGCAATCCATGAAGGCGCATAGGGCTCTCCTCGATTTTCTAAAAGGGCGAAATGACTTTGTCCCTCTCCTAACTGCAATACTCGCCGACGCCATAGTTCATGGTCTTCGGGTGGAATGGGGAGAGAGAAATGAGAAAGCATGACGCGAAGATAAGGAGACGGTTAGACAGTTAGAAGATGAGACGGCCAGACAAGCAGACGTTCAGACAGCCAGACAAGGAGACAAGGAGACTTTCAGATAGCCAGACAGCCAGACTTTCAGACTTTCAGATTTCAAACAGTCAGATGGCGAGATGTTTAGACGATTTGACAAAGTCCAGGTAACGCTACTTCGGTTCGTCGACAGCCAAGTCGGTAGTGGCAACGGCGATAATTTTTCCGTTTACCATAACGGGAACGGAACGGGTTCTCATCCAAATTTCTCCTCCACCAGCATCGAAATAAGGTTCGGTCCAAACGGATTTTTTCTCGTCGATGGGTTTTCTGAGCCAGTCTTGATCGTCAATATGATAGGTGCTATCGGATAAATCCTTCATGGCAAACCCGCCATTTTCGCGGTACCAATATGGACTATATTCGGCTAAACCATTGCTATCCAAAAGGGTCACTGTAGAGCCAAAAAATGCGGTAGGCTGTGCTTCGATATAGGTTTTTACCCGGTCGCTTAGGTCTGCTTTTGTGGGAGGTGTTGCCGTTAGCATTGCAACAAAATTATCAAGAGCTATTTCGATAGGACCAAGTTCATCAACCGTTGCTACAGGTACATCATCTTCTTTACATGCACTGAATGACAAGGGTAAAATAAGGAGGATGATTGCGAGGGATTTGATTCGTGGGTTTTTAATTGTCAGGTTCATGGGGGCAATTTAAGGATTAAAATGGGGAATGGTTATCGCGTAAGGACAGAAAATCTTCTGCCCTTACCATTCATGGATGTTTCGTTTAATGGGTTGGGTTTATTGGTTTTTGGGAATGTTTGTTTTTGCACCACGATTCCGGGCAGAAGGTTTTCTGCCCCTACGATAGATGTCATTGAAACGAAAAATCATAATTCACAAATCATAATTCATAATTCATAAATCATAATTCATAAATCATAATTCATAAATCATAAATCATAATGTTGGGTTTATTGGTTTTTGGGAATGTTTGTTTTTGCACCACGATTCCGGGCAGAAGGTTTTCTGCCCCTACGATAGATGTCATTGAAACGAAAAATCATAATT